>Ga0187886_1001466_pt1 | contig 21405 bp, 18 predicted proteins | sample June2016WEW_20_1_FD_133001 | JGI IMG/M metagenome (GOLD analysis project Ga0187886, IMG submission 133001) | Peatland microbial communities from SPRUCE experiment site at the Marcell Experimental Forest, Minnesota, USA - June2016WEW_20_150 | ecosystem: Environmental > Terrestrial > Soil >... | reverse complement strand
GTGAACTCTTGTCGCTGTTTCCCGCGCGGATTCTATTGAGGGAGGAACTCCTTCCCATGAAACGCGTGAACGGTTCCGTGGAGGTGGCCACGAGCCGTCTGTTTGCTTCACAAGGGCTTGATATGCTCAAGGCGATGACGGGCTTGAAACTCAAGCCCGTCATCGCTCCCACCGAGGCCATCCAGCGCGAGATGAAGAAGCGGCTGGGGGTTGGCGCGGACACCATCGATACGCTGGGTGAGGAAGCCCGCCTCCAAGTCGTGGATGAGGAAACGGCTGAGGAAGACACCAATCTGGACAGTGCAGCGGAAGACGCGTCGATTATCCGGTTTGTCAACCAGGTTCTGCGGGACGCCATCGAACTCCGGGCCTCTGATATTCACCTAGAACCGTTCGAGCACGAGTTTCGGATTCGCTACCGGATTGACGGCGTGCTGCAGGAAGTTCCGGTCCCGGCTCAACTCAAGCAATTCCAGCCGGCCATCGTCTCGCGCGTCAAGATTCTGAGTCATCTGAACATTGCGGAAAAGCGTTTGCCGCAAGACGGCGCGATCAAAATCCTCATCGAGGACGCCGAAGTGGACATCCGCGTGTCGGTGATTCCGATGATCCACGGCGAGGCGGTGGTCATGCGTTTGTTGCGGCAGAGCGCCACGCTGCGCGGGATGCCCGAACTGGGAATGGACAAACGTGAACTCGAATGCTTCCGCCGCGTGCTTCAACTGCCGCATGGCATCATTTTGGTGACTGGTCCGACCGGCAGCGGCAAGACCTCGACGCTGTACACCGCGCTCAACGAGATCAACGATTCCGTCCGCAAAATCATCACGATTGAGGACCCGGTCGAATACCGGCTGAAGGGTGTCAACCAGATCCAAGTATCAGAAAAAGCCGGGTTGACCTTCGCCCGCGGGTTGCGTTCCATCCTGCGCCACGACCCCGACGTGATTCTGGTCGGCGAAATTCGCGACAAGGAGACGGCGCAGATTGCGGTGCAAGCCTCGCTCACGGGTCATCTGGTTTTCTCGACGCTGCACACGAACGACGCGCCGACCGCTTTTCCGCGCCTCGTGGACATGGGCGTCGAGCCGTATCTCGTGGCGTCGTCACTTGAGGCCGTGACAGCCCAACGTCTCGTGCGCGTGTTGTGCGAGCACTGCAAAGAGGAGGACCATTCGCCGGCAGCGCAGGCGTTCAAGGAACAAGTGGGAATTCCCGCGAGCGCCACGATCTACCGCTCGGTCGGTTGCCGGGAATGCCGTCAAACCGGCTTTTTCGGTCGGCGCGCCATCTTCGAGTGGATGGACACCGACAGCACAATCCGCGAATTGGTGCTGAAGAATGCTTCGAGCGACGGGATTCGCGATGCGGCGCGCCGCGCGGGCATGCGCACGCTGGCGGAAGACGGCTGGCGTCTCGTCCGCCTCGGCGTCACCACCGTCGAAGAAGTGTTGAGCGTCACGACCGCCAAGGAAGTGGCGGCCGCCACGAAGAACGGGTCGGTCGAAGGCACCGCGGAGGATCAGGCTCTGGCGGGAGCGGCATTGAACCGACGTTGACGAATCGAGGCGATCATGCCGGTCTTCCAATACAAAGCGCTGCAGACGGACGGCACCATCACCGAAGGCAGCATCGAGGCGGAAGCCCGGCAGGAGGCTTTGCGGCTGATTGAAAGCCGGGGATTTCAGCCGATCAATCTGACCGCCAGCACCGGTACGAATGGTCAGCCCGACAAGAAGACCGCAGCGGCAGCCTTGCCGGCGTTGCCTTGGGCGTCGAAGAAAATCTCTGGTCGCACTCTGGAGAATTTCACGCGGCTGCTCTCCAGCCTGCTCGCCGCCGGTGTCCCTCTGAGCCGCGCCCTAGTCATTCTCCACAGGGAAGCTTCTGCGCCAGTTGCCCGGGAGAAATGGAAGGAAATTCACGATCTGGTCGTTGACGGGATGCCGCTGGCTGATGCGATGGCCAAGTCGCCTGACGTCTTTCCCCGTGTGTACGTGGCGATGGTCGAAGCCGGCGAGACCGGCGGATTCCTGGATTTGGTGCTCAGCCAGATCGCGGATTTCCAGGCGCGTGAAAAGGAGCTTCGCGCCAAAGTGATGATGGCGTTGCTCTACCCGTCGATTTTGCTGGTGCTGGCGTTGTCGGTTCTTGTCTTCCTCTTGACTTTCTTCATTCCAAAGTTTCAAGCCCTCTTTGCAGGGTATGGAGCCTCCTTGCCGTTGCTGACGCGAATCATCGTCGGGGTGAGCAAAGTCCTGCGGTCGTATGGACTGTTGGTTGCGTTGGGTCTTGCCTTGGGAGCCTATTTGGTTCGGAACTGGGTGAAGTCGGAACGAGGAAAACGCGTTTGGGAGGACGCGATCTTGCGGGCGCCGGTGGTGGGAAAACTGGTTGCCCAGTTTGCGATGGCTCGCTTTTGTCGCATGCTCGGCACCTTGTTGGCAGCGGGGGTGCCTCTGATCAACGGACTCAACGTCGCGCGCAAGTCGATCGGGAACCAGATCCTCGTGGATGCGGTGTCCAACTCCATCGACCGCGTGAAGGAAGGCGGCGCGCTTGGATCAAGTCTGGCCGATTGTCGGGAGCTTTTTCCGAGTTCCGTGCTGGAGATGATTTCTGTTGCCGAAGAGAGCGGCCGGCTGGACCAGGAACTGATCCGGTTGGCGAATGTCACGGAGAATGATTTGGACCGGCAGTTAAAGACCGCCGTGGCCCTTGCCGAGCCGCTCATGCTCTTCTTCATCGCGGGCTTCATCGGCACGATTTTCGTCGGGATGGTTCTCCCGATTTTCACGCTTCAGGAATACATCAAATGAACACCAAACGGAGATGGCGGCATGAAAAGAAATGACCCGGTCAAGAACCCATCGCGCTTGCACCGGCGAGCGGGCTTCACGTTAATCGAATTGCTGCTGGTGCTGGTGATTCTCGCCACACTTGCGGCCATCGTGGTTCCGAAATTTGCGAACCGGGGTGAAGAGGCAAGGAAAACCGCAACGAAATCCCAGATCTCCAATTTCGAGACGGCGCTCGATGCGTTCGAGGTGGACAACGGTTATTACCCCAAGGGCAAGGATGGCCTGCAAGACCTCGTCGTGCAGCCCAAGGACGCTCAGAATTGGAAAGGTCCTTATCTCAAGAACATTCCTTTTGATCTGTGGCAGCACCCCTACATTTACGAGTGTCCGGGAAGACACAACGAAAGCACGTACGACATCATGTCCATGGGGCCGGATGGGCGTGTAGGAGGGGACGATGACATCACGAACTGGGAGCAGCCCAATAAGCAGCGCTAGGCCGCACCGGTCACGCTCAGAGCGTGATCGGCGAGACGCATTTACGCTGATCGAGCTGATCCTGGTGTTGGCGGTCCTGTCGGTTGTGATTGCCCTGGGGGCACCGACGCTGTCGAGGTTCTTTCGCGGGCGGACGATCGAGGAAGAAGGGCAAAGGCTCCTGGCCCTGACGCGTTACGGCCAGAGCCGCGCCGTGTCGGAATGTTTGCCGATGGTATTGTGGATGAATCCTGCGGACGGGACGTATGGGGTGCGGGTGCAGGACGGATACAATGCCGGCGACGCCAAGTCGCAAACGACTTACGGAAGCGGCAATTTGTCAGGAGTCGGGAAAGACGTGCGCTTTCAGTTGCCGGATCGGCTGCGGTTCGAGTTGGAACAAGGAGGGCGGATACAGAATCAAATGGCCAACATCCGTTTTGCGCCGGATGGCTCGATCGACGAAAACAGCTTGCATAGGGTGGTGATCCGGCAGGACGACGGCGACTGGACCGCCATCGTGCAATCGGAGAATCAGTTGAACTATGTCATCGATCAGAAAACAGATGCTCGGACGACGGTCTCGCGGTAGCCGCGGATCGCAAGCCGGCTTCACGTTGGCCGAGGTGCTGGCCGCGATGCTTTTCATGGCCATTGTCATCCCGGTGGCGATGGAGGGCCTCAGGATCGCCAGCCGCGCCGGTTCGGTTGCCGGACGCAAAGGTGTGGCGGTTCAGTTGGCGGACAGCAAGTTGAACGAGTTGATTGTAACGGGCCAATGGCGCAACACCGGTCAGGGCGGAACCTTCGGCGAACAGTGGCCGGGATATCGGTGGGCGATAAAAAACGAACTTTGGAGCGAAGGCGCGATGCGACTCATTACGGTCGAAGTCACGTACCCGGCGCAAAACCAGGAGTACAGCGTGCGGTTGAGCACGTTGGTGCAGGACACGATTTAATGACACACCGAAGCAACAACAGGAAGTATTCAGGCAACCACGGCTTCACCCTGATGGAGCTGCTGATCGCCACCATGATTGCTGCGGTGGTGCTGGCGGCGATGAATACCGCTTTTTATGCCGCACTGCATTTGAGATCGAGCACGTCAAGCGCTGTCGAGAATAGCATCCCGTTGAATCATGCTGTCTCGATTCTCAAGGCAGACCTGCGGGGTATTCTCATCACGGGCGGGTTGATGGCTGGTTCCATCGAAAGTCCGGGGACGGAAAACGTCAACAACCAGCCGACCCTGCTCGATATTTGCACGACGACCGGTGCGATCCATGACGAGCTGCCATGGGGGGATGTGCAAAAGGTTTCCTATCTTTTGAGAAATCCGGTGGGCGTTTCCCGTCCCGTCGGCCAGGATTTGATCCGCGCCGTCACCCGCAACCTGCTGGCTTCCGTCCAGCCCGACCTTTCGGAGCAGGCCCTCTTGAGCGGCGTCAGCTCCCTGCAGTTCTCATTCTACGATGGCGCCAATTGGCAGACCACTTGGGATTCGACCACGGCAGCCACGCCGACACCGCGGGCAATCAAGGTCGAGATCGAGTTCGCCAAGGACGATTCCGGTCGGCAAGGCAGATTGCCGATTGAGATCGTCGTTCCGGTGGTCGCGCAGGAACTTACCAACAGCGTGACGGCGTCCGGGAGCGCCGTAGGGAGTGGAGGAGGAGGATGAACACCTTCAATTCCACACTGCATCGAGTCCACAAGAGTGCGTCACGGCGGAGCGCGTCGGTCCTGGTCATTGTGCTTTGGATTGCCTTTGGCTTGGTGAGCATCGCACTCTATTTCGGGCAGTCGATGCTGTTCAATCTTCACGCCGCCGATAATTATGAAGCCAGTGTCGAGGCCAACCAAGCCATCGAAGGTGCCGCCCGATACATCAGTTTCGTGCTGACCAATCTACAACAGCAGGTCCAGACGCAGGGCACCAACATGCCGGGCATCCTGATCATGCCGGGCAACATTCAAGCCTATTCACCGCAGTCGGGCCAGACGCCGTACACCCAAACCTATCAGGGCGAGGAAGTGCCGGTCGGCAACGCGAGATTCTGGCTGATCGGAAAAGATACCGGAGGAACTTCGAACATCACCAGTGGCCTGCCGACTTTCGGGCTTGTCGATGAAGCGTCGAAGCTGAACATCAACACGGCCACACTGGACATGCTGGAAGCTCTGCCGTTCATGACGCCTGACGTAGCGGCCTCCATTCTCAACTGGAGAAACTCCGCCGCGAATGTGACCGCCGGCGGGGCGGAATTGGAGTACGGGATGTTGAACCCGCCTTACACCTGCAAGAACGCTCCGTTCGAGACCATTGACGAACTGAAGCTCGTGATGGGCGTGACCACGGACATGTTGTATGGCGCGGACCTCAACCTGAATGGCATTCTCGATCCGAATGAGAACAACCAGAATACCTTTCAGACCGGCGGCAACCTCGACGGCGGGTTGAACGCCGGGATTCTGGAATACGTCACCGTTTACAGTCGCGAACCCAATATCCAAGCCGATGGCTCGGCCCGCGTCAACATCAGCAGCATCAGCAGCAGTGGTGCGGGTTCGTTGCGGACGGTGTTGCAGAACGCGCTTAGCGCTCAGCGGGCGAGTCAAATCCTGCAGCAAGCGGGGGTTGGAGTCGGCCCGGGCGCGACCTTTGGAAGCGCTCTGGAGTTCTACATCCGCAGCGGGATGACTGCCGATGAGTTTGCCCAGGTTGCGGACGCTCTGACGACGACGAACGCCAGTTATATTGCCGGCTTGATCAATGTGAACACCGCACCTGCCCCGGTGCTGGCTTGTGTGCCCGGTATCGGCGTGGACAATGCGCAGACGCTCGTCACCTATCGGCAGACGCACCCGGATCAACTGGCAACCGTAGCATGGGTGACCCAGGTTTTGGGAACGACAGCCGCCATCCAGGCCGGCCCGTACATTACGGCGAAGAGTTATCAATTCACCGCCGATGTCGCCGCCGTCGGCCATTATGGGAGGGGATACCGGCGGACTGTGTTTGTTTTCGACACGAGTGGCGGAGAGCCGCAAATCATTTACCGTCGCGACATGACTCAACGGAGTTGGGCGCTCGGCAACGCGCGACAAAAGTGGCAACTGACGAGGAAGATGTGATGGCGCTGGATTTCTTAAATCTGCTGAAATCGCGCGGATCGTCCCTGATGGGATTGACGCTGGAGGGGCGGCGACTCGAGGGCGTCGTCCTTCGCCGCGGCAAAGGCGCGCTTGAGGTCGAGCGGTCATTCGAAATATCGCTCTCGCTGGATCCATTGACCAACGATCCCAAGCTGGTTGGGCAGGAGATTCGCAATCGCCTGGATGAAGCCGGGGTGCATACAAGTCAGTGCGCCGTTGGTGTTCCCTTGAATTGGGCGATGACCTTGCAGACGAAATTGCCGGAAATCCCCGACGAAGATGTCACCAGCTTTCTCGGCATCCAGGCGGAAAAGGGGTTCCCCTACGGACCCGAGGACTTGTCGATTTCGACTTCGCGATACCGCTCCTCGAAGGCCGGGCAATATGCCATGCAGGTCGCCATTCCCAAGAACTACCTGGCGCGTCTGGAAGAGGTTCTCATCGCCGCCCGGCTTAAACCGGTCCACTTTTCGTTGGTTATTGCCGCGTTGCAGCCGCCCCGAAGTGAGGGATCGGAAGGCATCCTCGCGCTGGCAGCCGGTGAAAACAATGTTGACCTTCAAGTGACGTGCGGCGGTGGAGTGGTCGCCTTGAGAGCCTTGCAGGGTGCAATTGAAATGGACGGCGCCAAGCGACAGATCGATACCGATTTGCTCGTCAGGGAAATCAGGCTCACCCTTGGACAACTGCCCAAAGAATTCAGCGAGATGATCACCAAAATCAGGGTGTTCGGGCGCTCAGAATGGAGGCAGGCGTTGGCCGATGCGATTGCGCCCAACGTAAAACGTCTGGGCCTGCAGCTTGAAGTTCGGTCGGCTCTCCAAGCGGACGGAGTTGGCACGGCGGTTCCTGCGCAGGAAAACGCTCCGCCAGCGCTCGTGATGGCAGCGCGGTGCCTGAACGGGGAGGCTTCCGGTTTTGAGTTCCTGCCTCCCAAGGTAAGCAAGTGGACGGAGTTGACTTCCAAGTTCTCGTCACGCAGAATCCTTTGGGCCGGTGCTTCGGCAGGAGCGGCCATTGTTTTGTTTGGCGGAGCGTTTCTGGTGCAGTATGTGAGGCTTTCCTTGCTGGAATCACGCTGGCGCGTCATCGAGCCAAGGGTGACGCAAATCGAGGGGATTCAGGACAATATTCGGAAGTTTCGGCCGTGGTCTATTGATTCGCGCCGCGGATTGGCGATCCTGCGTAAACTCACGGAAGTGTTTCCCGAAGACGGAGCGGTTACGGCAAAGACGATCGAGATTAGAGACCTTTCTGAAGTCTCGTGTTCCGGCATTGCGCAGGACAACCAGGCTTGGCTGAAGATGCGCGACCGGCTCCAAGCGGCGAGTCACGTCGGAAATGTACAGTTGCAGTCGATGATCGGCAGCAAGCCGCCGATGCGATTCACCTTTAACTTCCGCTGGACGGAGGGAGGCAACCGTGAGAATTGACAACCGTCAAAAGGTCTTGGCGATTGTTGCGATCAGCGCTGTGGCGGTTCTGGCTGCCGATAGGCTGCTCATCACACCGTTGACTGGCCTTTGGAGGGAGCGCACCCGCCGGATTTACGAGTTAAGGGACGACCTTGAGAAAGGAACTTCTCTGCTGGCGCGAGAGCAAGCGATCCGAGACCGATGGGACAGAATGCGGAAGAGTGCGCTGCCCACCGACGTCTCGGCGGCAGAAAGCAAAGTCCTCACGGCCGTGGAACGTTGGACAAAAGCGAGTGGGATCACCTTTACCTCCATCAAACCGCAGTGGAAACAGAACGCCGACGATTACAAAACGCTCGAATGCCGGATCGACGCCACTGGAGATATGGAGTCCCTCACGCGATTCGTTTACGAACTGGAGCGCGACCCGCTGGCTCTGCGAGTGGAGGATCTCGAACTTGCGGCCCGGGATGATGGGGGGCAAAAACTTTCGCTGGGAGTCCGTTTCACCGGTCTGGTTCTGACGGGGGAACAAGGATGAATCCTTCAAGCTGCAAAGAAGCGGCGGGCAACTGGATTGCGTGGCTTCTGTTCGCGCTCGTACCTGCTTGGGCATTCCTGCCTTCCGTGGCGAATGCGGCGGCCACAAACAGCCCTCCCAATGTGACGGCTACAAACAGTCCTCCGAAAGCGGTGGCTACGAACAGCCCTCCGTCGGCAGTTTCTTTCGAAACATTCAGAATCATTGCGCAGCGGAACATTTTCAACCCCAACCGCTATGCGGGAAGGTCGGGCGGCCCGCGCAATCCCCGCCAGATAGCGAGAGCGCCTGGCTTCGCCCTGGTCGGCACCATGATTTACGAAAAGGGAGCTTTCGCCTTTTTCGATGGGACCGACTCACAATACAAGAAAGTTCTTAAACTATCCGACACCATCGCGGATTACCGAGTTGCCGAAATCGCTCCCAGCTACGTCAAGTTGGAAACCAGCGGCAACCAGACAACATTGCCCGTGGGGATGCAGATGAAAGAGATCGATGGAAAGTGGGAGTTGACAGAAGGAACAGAATCTCTCGGAAGATCGTCAGATACCCCAAGCGGTGCGCCCGCTTCTGAAACGACAACCGAGGCGAGTTCAGAAACCAGCTCAGGCGGCGGCAGCGGTGCCGATGCGATCCTGAGAAGGCTGATGCAACAGCGTGAAAAGGAGTTAGAGAAATGAATACCACCAGAATCCATACATTGCTGCTCTGTCTGGCCGTGGGGACAGGGACTTTCGCAGCATTCGCCGCCCGGGCTGCTGAGGAGCAAGCGCCGGGCACAACGAACGGCCCTGTTGCCGAGCCGGCAAGCGTTCAGCCGCAAGCTCCCGCTCAACCGGTGGAGCAGAAACCAGTCGCCATTGAACAGCAGTCTGCTGCGACCAAGGAACCGGGCGAACAACCAGCGACGAACACGGTTGTTTCAGCAACAGCACCGGCCGGGGTGGAGGGGATTCACCTCAACTTTCGCGGCGCGTCGCTGGAGACGGTGCTGAAGTATCTGAGTGAAGCGACGGATTTCGTCATCAACGTCGCGCCGGGGACCGACCTGAAGGCCAGGGTCGATGTGTTGAGCACTCGGCCGCTCAGCAAGGACGAAGCGTACGATCTGCTCAGTACCGTGCTGAATCAGAATAGACTTGGGATGGTTCGCGAGGGCCGGACACTGACGATTATGAATAAGGATAACGCCGCAACGGCCGACATTCCGGTCACCACAGGCAGGGATGCGGACAAGATTCCCAGAACCGATGAGATGGTCACGCATATCATCCAAGTCCGCTATGCGAATGCCCTGCAGTTGACCAGTGTCCTGCAACCGCTCCTTCCGTCTTACGCCAAGCTGACGGCAAACGAAAGCGCCAATGCCCTCGTTCTCACCGCCACGCGGGCCGATGTCCGCAGAATGGTGAGAATCGTCGAAGCACTCGACACCTCCATTTCCAGCATCTCGACCGTCCGCGTCTTCCCGTTGAAATACGCCGACGCGAAGCAACTGGCCGATACGATCCAGCAATTGTTCCAATCACCTACCAGCCAACAGAATAATAATGCCATGCAACGGTTTTTCCGCAACCGCGGCGGCGGTGGCGGTGGCTTTGGTGGCGGCCAAGGGGGTGGTCAAGGAGGCAGTGCGGATCCGTCGCTGGGCACTGGAGACAACGTGGCGCGGCAGGTGGCCTCGCGTGTCGTGGCGGTGGGGGACGACCGCACGAACTCGTTGATCGTCAGCGCACCGGACGAATACATCCCGACGATTGCACAGTTGGTTCAAGAAGTCGATGTCAGTGCAACTGACGTCACGGAACTGCGCGTGTTCCATCTGGCCAACGCCGATCCCCAAGAGACGGTCGACCAGCTTGCGCAACTGTTCCCGGATTCGACCAAGAGTGGCCAACAGAATCAACAGTTCCAGTTTGGTGGCGGCAGAGGTGGTCCTGGATTCTTCGGCGCCCAAGCCGCCCAAGCGAGCGCCGCGGCCGCCAGCAGCAATCGGATGAAAAAGATGGGCCAAGTGGTTGCGGTCGCGGACAATCGCACCTCGTCGGTCATCGTCAGCGCGGCGAGCGACTTGATGCCCCAAATCGCCGAGATGATTGCGCAGCTCGACGAGGATGCTTCCAAGAAACAGAATGTGTACGTCATTCCGCTGGAGAACGCGGAGGTAACGGACGTTTTGCCGGTCCTGCAGGATATGTTTAACAAGAACACCACCACGCGAAACAATGCCAGCCGTACGACCCAGACCGGTAACAATGCGCTCAGCACTCGAACGCAGAATAACAATCAGAATCAGGGCCGAACGACGACCGGCAGCACTGGGACGCGAACGGGCAGCAGTACGGGATTCTAAAATGATCAAGGTGTCTGACAAACAAGACGAAGCGAGGCAAACATGACTACCAAACGTTCACAGTTGATGAAGATTCTGACCTGCATTCTCGGTTTCTGCCTGTGCGGCGCGCTTCGAGTATGTGCGCAGGTGCAGCGGGGGACTGGATCGTCAAGCAGTACGAGCCGACCCTACGTCCCGAACGGTACGATCGGGGACGCGGTTATTTCCGCGGACACCGACACCAAACAGATCACTGTCATTGCAGACGAGGAGACGGCTCGGTATGTCCGCCAAGTGATCCATGGCTTGGATCGCCCGAAGCCTCAAGTGCTCATCAAGGTCGTTTTCCTAGAAGTCACATACAATAATACTTCGGATATCGGCATTGAAGGCTCAATCACCCGCAAACTCAGTCCTTCGATGACCGGAATGGCATCCAACGTATTCGGGGCTGGATTGATAGGGGCCGTGCCGCCGGGCGCCGGTCTCTACACTATCCTAGGGAACGACTTTCAAGCGACCTTGCGGGCGATTTCACAAGCCGGCAAGACCGAGGTCTTGTCCCGCCCGTCCATTCTCACCCGCAACAACCAGCAGGCCACGATCAATCTCGGTCAACTGGTTCCGATCATCAGCGGCACACGCATCGACACACAAAACAACCAGATCAACACATTCAACTATCAGACTGTCGGGATCAGTCTGCAGGTGACACCCTTCATCACCCCGGACGGTATGGTGGAGATGATTCTTACGCCGTCAATTTCCCAGCTTGCAGATAAATCTCAATGGATTCCTACCTCCAGCGGGCCGGCTGGCACCGTCCTCTCCCCGGTCATTAACTCGCGCTCGGCCGATACAGTAGTGGTGGTTCCAGACGCACAGACGGTTGTCATCGGCGGTTTGATGGAGAACAACAAACAGAGCACCGATAGCAAAATCCCCATCTTGGGCGATATCCCGTTGATCGGCAACGCATTCAAGCGACAGATTAAGAATTATACGAAGACCGAACTCATCATCTTCTTGACCCCGCACATCGTTAATGCACCAGAGCAGTTGGCTGGGTTGTCAGCAAGTGAACGGGCAAACTCGGCATTGACGCCCAAGGCCTTCACGGAACGGGAACTGGACCGGTTTCTCGACACCGTGCCGGTAAAGGGCGGCGCCTCGCCTACTGGTAATGCTCCCAAGAATAACAACAAGGCCAATAGCCAACCTTCGAAGAGTCAAAAGTAAATGACTGAATCAGAAGCGATTTTTACCTCGCGCATCAGGAAGCGGACGCCGCTGGTGTATGGGTTCTTGCTGGTGGTGTGGGTGATGGTCATTGCTTGGCAGGTTTTGGAGCACCGCCGGGTTACGGAGTCCGAGCGGACAGCGTTGAGGAATCGCGCTCACGACATCGCCACGACGCTTGGTGTGGTCGTCCGTTCGCTCAGACGCTTCCAAGGGATTGTCTCGCAGGAACGACTGGAGGCCGCGTTAAAAGAACTCGCGCGGTCGGGCGAACTGATGTCCGTCGTGCTCTTGAACGCCTCCGACGAAGTGGTCGCTTCGGCTGGCAAACCCATCGACATAGATCTCGTGAAGGGCACGGTTCAGCAGGGAGAGCGCTGGGATAAGAAGAGTCTGACCAAAGTGTACTCGGTTGATTTGGGCGCCAGTGTAACACCGGAAGGCGCGACGAATCTTCCGACGATTGTACTCCCGCCGCGTGACGCGACCAATACCGTCCGCAATCTCGGCAGAGGATTCCCGCGCTCAGAGATGAGGCCGGACGAGACCGGCTCTTCGAATGTCGTCAGCGGCGTAGTCACCAGCCGGAATGAGGGCGACCACAATCCGGCGGATCGAGAGGGGCCACGGTTTTTTCCGCCGCCGCCGCCGGATGAGGGCGACCACAATCTCGGGGATCGAGAAGGCAGACCGCGAGATGATGGGGGCCGCAATCCAAGGGGTCGAGGGGGCAGACCACCTTTCGGACGCCCATTTTGGATGGATGAGAACGAATATCGGTCGCTGATTGAAAAGAGAGGGCTGCATGGTCTGGTGATGGCCATGTCCACGGAGTCCGTTCGAGCGGCATCGAGCCAGGATCTTTGGCTGCGGTTTATCATCGCCTTGCTTGCGAGCGTTTCCGTTTTTGGTCTCGGTTTCGCCTGGCGGAATCTCGTAAAATCCTCGGAATTACAGATGCACCTGCTTCGCGCCAGCGAAATGAACTCCTACCTGAGAGAAATGAACGTGGCAGCGGCCGGACTTGCTCATGAGACGCGGAATCCGCTGAACATCGTTCGCGGCTTGGCGCAAATGATTTCCAAGGAACCCAGTGTCTCGGAAGAAACCAAGATAAAGTCGCACCAAATCACGGATGAGGTGGATCGTGTAACCGCCCAGATGAACGAGTTCATCAACTACTCCCGTCCGCGCGAAGTGCGGCGGGCGCCTGTCGTGTTGAGTGCGGTCATTGGCGACGTCGTCCGTGCGCTCCAAAGCGATGTCGAGGACAAAGCCGTCCTACTGAAGATCGAGGGGGAGAGCCTTACCGTGGATGCGGACGAGCAGTTGCTCCGGCAAGTTCTTTTTAACCTCGTGATCAACAGTGTTCAGGCGGTCGATCCGCACGGGGAGATTCAGATTGTTTCCCGGAAGTCCAGTTCGACGGAAGCACAGCTTGAGGTTCGAGATAACGGCCCTGGTGTCCCTCCAGAACTCCGCAGCGAAGTTTTTAAACCGTATTTCACCACCCATCCGAAGGGGACGGGTTTGGGACTGGCGGTCGTTCAGCAAATCTGCTTGGCGCACGGCTGGGATATCGAATATGTCCCGAACGAATCCAATGGAGCAGTCTTTCGCCTCAGCCGTCTGGAGCTGACTTCCAAAAACGGGATGAAAACCTGAAGATTCATGTCGCCCAAGACCAACCAACAATCGCCCAAAACCGCCCGGATTCTGATCGTAGATGACGACGCGGGGCAGCGGAGCCTGCTGGATTCATTCTTAAGGGGTCAAGGGTTCGAGACGATCCCGGTCTCATCGGGTGAACGAGCGCTCGAAGTCTTGGGCCAACAAGACATCGCCATGATGATCTCCGACGTGCGGATGCCCGGCATCTCGGGCTTGGAAACGCTCCGACGGGTGCGCAAGGAACGCCCCACTCTGCCCGTCCTGCTGGTCACCGCTTACGCGGACATTCGGGACGCGGTCCATGCGATGCGCGATGGCGCCGTGAATTACCTGGAGAAACCAATCGACCTGGACGAACTGCTGACCTCGGTTCGCACCGCCGCGGGTCTCGAGGGCGCGGTCTCCGTGAAAGTCGGCGGGAACCGGCAACTATCGGATTTCATCGTGGCGAAAAGCCCGTTGATGCAGGCCGTGTTCCGGGATGCGTCCCTGGTCGCCTCTTCGGAGACCCGGATCCTGATCACCGGCGAGAGCGGCGTTGGCAAGGAAGTGGTCGCGGATGTCATTCACGAGTGGAGTCCCCGGTCGTCCGGGCCACTGGTCAAGGTGAATTGCGCGGCGATTCCCGAGACGCTCCTCGAGAGCGAACTGTTCGGCCATGAAAAAGGGGCGTTCACCGGCGCCCATGCGCAGCGGATCGGCCGGTTCGAGGAAGCCAACGAGGGCACGATCCTGCTCGATGAAATCGCCGAGATGTCGCCCGCCCTGCAGGCGAAACTGCTGCGCGTGTTGCACGATGGCCGGTTTCAACGCGTGGGATCGAACAAGGAACTGCACACCAACGCCCGCATTCTCGCGTCAACCAACCGGGACCTGGAAGAACAGGTCGAGAGCGGGAAATTCCGCGAGGATCTGTATTACAGGCTCAATGTGATGGAGATCTGCGTGCCGCCGCTCCGGGAACGTCTCGAAGACATTATGCCGCTGGCCAACCTGTTTGTGACCCGGTACACCAATCGAAAGGCAAGGTTCGCCCCCGGGGTCGCCCCGTTGCTGGAAGGATACAAATGGCCCGGCAACGTCCGGGAACTTCGCAACGCCATCGAACGAGCGGTCCTTCTCTCCCACGGCGACGTGGTGTTTCCCGAACACCTCCCGACGCGGGTCCAGCAGGTTGCGGACAAGTCCTCAGAACAGGAGGTCATCCAGGCCACGAGGTTGGAGGACGTCGAAAGAAAGGCAATTCTCCAAGCCTTGCGCGAACACAATTTTAACCGGACAGAGGCTGCCAAGACGCTTGGGATGAGTCGTCGGGCCCTATTGTACAAGCTCCATCGTCTGCGGGAATTGGGATTTGAAGTCGATCCGGTCCCGACGGCACCGGTCGTGGATGATCGAGCCACTTGAGAGCGTGTTTGGAAAGTGCCGTAGGGTAAGCTTCCAGCTTGCCGAAGTCGTGGAGCGAGCTTCGCGCCGCCGCCAAAGCTATGGCGCGCAGGTGGCCAGCCTGCTCGAAACAGACAGATCGAACGGGTTGGAAGCCCGTCGTTCTTCGCGGCAAGCCAGTCGCCGACGCGCCAGAGCCGCTATGGCGACGGCGCGAGGCTCGCCCTCAAACGGCGTGGGGGTGTCCAAGCTACTTTCCAAACACACTCTGAGTCCCTTTCCGGGTGCGGTAGAGGATCACCTTTAACAAGAGCCGTCCCAAACAACCATGAGCAACCGGAGGCGGCAAGATGAGAAGCAGAACAACCATTGTCACGTTGGCCCTGTACGCGCTGGTGGGGAGCGCTTTGACGAGTGCGGGCGCTCAATTGATCGACCGCCATGCGCTGGTCACCCGACACAATGTTGTGTTGCGGCAGTTCGATGTCGAGAACCCGCTGACCGTTGGCAACGGAGAGTTTGCGTTTACTGCTGACGTGACGGGCTTGCAGACCTTTGCCGAGGCGTTCGAGCAAACAACCCCTTTGGGCACGCTCTCGCAATGGGGCTGGCACACGTTTCCGAATCCGAACGGCTGGAACATCGACAAGTTCCAGTTCAAGGAATTCGCCGACTTGCACGGGCGGTTGGTGCCGTACGCCGACGTTCCGGGCAACCGCCAGACGCCGGAGATCAAATGGCTGCGCGCCAATCCCCACCGGCTTCACTTGGGCAAGATCGGTTTCGTTCTCACGAAAGCGGACGGCAGTGCCGCGCAAACCAACGATCTGACCGACATCGAGCAGACGCTCGACCTGTGGGATGGCGTTCTCGTCAGCCACTTCAAGCTCGAAGGACAACCGGTCGATGTGCAGACGATTTGTCACCCCACACGCGACTTGCTCGCGCTGCGCGTGGTGTCGCCGCTGCTGAAGCGGGGACGCATCGCCATTCAGCTTCATTTCCCATACGGCATGGGCGACACCAAGACAGCGGATTGGACCAAACCCGACGCGCACGAAACAGTGATGATGCAGTCCCGCAGGGGCGGGGCCAACATCGCGGAGTTTCGGCGCAAGCTCGACAACGACACTTACAGCGTCCGAGCAACTTGGACGACGGGCGCGAAGCTCACGCAGGTGGCGAAGCACAAGTTCGTCGTCACACCGGCAAAGGATGCCGATGCACTGGAGTTTGTTTGTGCGTTCGCACCGAAGCCAACGAGCAGCAGGTTGCCGAGCTTCGAACAAACGCGTGCTGCCGCGCGCGAACATTGGAATCAATTCTGGAGCACGGGCGGCGCGATTGATTTGTCCGGCAGCAAAGACCCGCGCTGGCGGGAACTTGAGCGGCGCATCGTGTTATCGCAATATCTGACTGCCATCCAATGCGCGGGGAGTTATCCGCCGGCGGAAAGCGGGCTGACGTACAACACGTGGGAGGGCAAGTTTCACATGGAGATGCACTGGTGGCACGCGGCGCATTTTGCGCTGTGGAACCGTCTGCCGCTCCTGAAAAATAGTCTGGGTTATTATCAATCCATTCTGCCACGCGCGCGGGGCACGGCGAAACGACAGGGTTACACCGGCGCGCGCTGGCCGAAGATGACTGACCCGAGCGGCACCGAATCGCCGTCGTCCGTGGGGCCGTTCCTCATCTGGCAACAGCCGCATCCGATTTTCTACGCCGAACTGTGCTACCGCACGCAGGCCAATCGCGCCACGCTGGAGAAGTTCAAGGATGTCGTCTTCGAGACCGCCGAGTTCATGGCGTCGTACGCCACTTGGGACGAGCCTACGAAACGTTACGTGCTTGGACCGGTATTACAGTGCGCGCAGGAGATTTTCCCGAAGGACCGCACGTTGAATCCCACCTTCGAGTTGACGTACTGGCGCTGGGGTTTGGAAACCGCCCAGCAATGGCGGGAACGGCTCGGCTTGCCGCGCGTCGAGAAATGGGACGATGTGTTAAAAAGCCTCGCCAAGCCTCCAGTCGAAGACAGCAAGTACCTGTTTGCCGAAACGGCGACCGGAACCTACTCGGAAAAGAAATGGGTGAACGATCATCCATCGGTCACCGCCGCGCTGGGCATGCTGCCGGGGCCGGGCGTGGATCGCGAGACAATGCGCCGCACGCTGGACTGGATTTGGGACAACTGGAACTGGCCGGACACGTGGGGCTGGGATTATCCGATGGTAGCCATGTGCGCGGCGCGTCTGGGCGAGCCGGAACGCGCCGTGGATGCGCTGTTGCTCGACACACCGAAGAATCATTACCGGCTCAACGGTCACAACCACCAGCGTCCCGGCTTGACAATCTACCTGCCCGGCAACGGCGGCCTGCTCTACGCCACCGCGATGATGGCCGCCGGCTGGTCTGGCGCACCGAAGAAACCTGCCCCCGGGTTCCCTGACAACGGCCAATGGGTTGTGAGATGGGAAGGATTGAAGCCCGCGCCGTAAGCCGGAACGGTGCAGACAACCAAACCCTCATCCTGACCTTCTCCCTTTCGGAAAGAGAGAAGGGGGAGCCTTGTGGCGCTGCAACCGAAATCAAAAACAGTGAGCTGCTTTCGTCTCCACGGTGATTTCCCTCGCCCTGCGGTAGCGGGGGAGCCGAGTCCGCGAGACGCCGCTGTCGTCTGCGGCAAAAGGTCAGGGTGAGGGGACGCCCCAAATGAATCATTCTGGCAAACTACGTCTCGCCTGTTGCGGTCGGGGTGTGAAATTGGTATTCTTGCGGATCGAGTTACGAAGGACAGAAACGAATCAGCAGACGAATCATCACAAAGGCAAACATGGAAATCCAATTTGCACCCGATTTGGTGCGCTTCCAGCGGTTGACCACCGCCGAACTGCGCGCCGGTTACTTGATCGAAAACCTGTTTCAGCCGGGGACGGTGCGGCTGGTTTACACGGATGTGGACCGGGCCATCATCGGCGGCATTGTGCCGACGGGCCAGAAGCTGTCTCTGGGAACGTCGAAGGAACTGGCGGCGAGTTATTTCACTGAGCGGCGCGAACTCGGCGTGATCAACATCGGCGGCAAGGGCGCGATCACGGTGGACGGCAAGGAGTTTGCGCTGGAGAAGCGGGACTGTCTGTACATCGGGCGCGGGAGCCAGCGGATCGAATTTGCCAGCGCCAATGCGCAGGCGCCGGCATGGTTCTACATGGTAAGCTATCCGGCGCACATGGCATATCCGACGCGGCTGGCCACGCCGGCGGACGCGGAGGCGGTAGAGTTGGGTTCACAACGGGACGCGAACCAGAGAACGATCCGCAAATACATTCACGCCAAAGGCATTCAGAGCTGCCAGTTGGTGATGGGCTTCACGGAATTGAAGGAAGGCAGCATTTGGAACACGATGCCGCCGCACACGCACGCGCGGCGCACGGAGGTTTACCTCTATTTCGACGTGGCACCGGACGCGGCGGTGTTCCACTTCATGGGCACCGCGCAGGAGACGCGGCATTTGGTGGTGCGGAATGGCGAGGCGGTGCTCTCGCCGCCGTGGTCCATGCACTGCGCCGCCGGGACGCGCAATTACTCGTTCATCTGGGCGATGGGCGGGGAGAACCAGGAGTTCTCCGACATGGATCAGATCCCGGTGAATGCGTTGAAGTGAAACGGCTCGTTGAAAGTCATTTGGCAAATCGGCCGCACGACGGAGCGGTGAGGATGCCTTTACAGGATTGTAGCCGCGAGCCTGCTCGCGGCACCTCATACCCACAGCAGAGGCCGCGAGCAGGCTCGCGGCTACAACCATCGCATTGACTGTGGACGATGTCGGTGTTAGCGACCTGATGCGCCGGGTAGAACTGAACTCAAATCAAGGAGCGAGATAGGAACATGGCTATTCTGGATCTATTCAAACTGGACGGTAAAGTTGCCATCGTGACGGGAGCGGGGCGCGGCCTCGGTCAGGGGATCGCCTTCGGTCTTGCCGAAGCCGGCGCCGATATTGCAGCGGTGGACGTTCTAGATCAATCGGAGACCAAGGCCGGGGTGGAGAAACGCGGGCGGCGTTGCGCCACGATTAAAGCCGATCTGTCGAAGAGCGACTGCGTCCCGCACATCATCGACGCCACGCTCGCCGCATTCGGTCACATCGATATCCTGTTCAACAACGCCGGCATCATTCGGCGCGCGCCGCTGACCGAGTTTTCCGAGAAAGATTGGGATGACGTCATCAACATCAACCTGCGCACGCTCTTTTTCCTCAGCCAGGCAGTGGCGCGGGTCATGATCAAACAGGGCAAGGGCGGCAAGATCATCAACACCGCCTCGATGCTCTCGTTCCAGGGCGGCATCCGCGTGCCGTCCTATACGGCTTCCAAGAGCGCCGTGATGGGATTGACCCGGCTCATGGGCAACGAGCTGGCGCAGTACGGCATCAACGTCAACGCCATCGCGCCGGGCTACATGGCCACGGACAATACCAAGGCCCTCCGCGAGGACGAGAAGCGCAATGCCGAAATCCTGGGTCGCATTCCCGCCGGGCGCTGGGGAACGCCGATGGATTTGCAGGGTGTCGCCGTGTTTCTCGCCTCACCGGCGTCGGATTACGTGCAGGCCTACACGATTGCCGTGGACGGCGGCTGGCTGGCGCGGTAGATGGTGGCGATGATGTCGCGCTTGGGGGCGCGTCAATTTCGTCGCTCGCTACTCTCGCGGTTTCCAGTTTCCTTCGGCATCGAAGTCCTGCGATCGGGGGAGCCAACAGGCATTCCAGACTGGGTCGAACAACGCCTTTATGACCGCATCAACGTTGTTGGGACGGTCGATCATTTACCGTTCGGGAAGGAGCAGGTGATCCCGGTCAACCGGCTTCGGACTGGTGCCGAGGATGCCCCGAACGAGTGGAACACACAGCCCGCGCACATTTACCAAACTAAAGCGGGACTGTGGCCGCACGTGCCGCGGCTAGCAGTCGAACGCGCCCGCGCAGGCAGTAAAATCAACCCGCTGCGGCGTGTGCATGATTCCGCGCCGGTGAGGTTCCCGCCGGCTTGACAACTGCGTATTGTACTGCTATGCAAGTAAGTGGTTACTTGCATGAGGCAACGAGCCCAACGGATTCCGGCGGCGCAGCGCCACCAGCAAATTCTGGCGGTTGCCGCGGAATTGTTTGCGCGGCAGGGGTTCCACGGCACGACGACGCGGCAGATCGCTGAGCAGGCGCAGGTGAATGAGGCGATCCTGTTCCGTCATTTTCCACAAAAGGAAGACCTGTATTGGGCGGTGATCGAGGAGAAATGCCGAGAGAAGTTGGTGCGGGAGTGGTTGGTCGAACAGTTGGCGGCCCCGGCGGATGAGAAAACGGTGCTGACGGCTGTGGCAGTGGGATTGTTCGAACGGAACGCGGCGGACACGACGCTGACGCGGCTACTGCTGTTCAGTGCGTTGGAGAAACATGAGTTGTCAGCACGGTTCGTGAAGACGTACGTGACCGGGTTTTACGACCTGCTGGCGGAGTACATCCGTGGGCGGATCCGGGCGGGTGTGTTTCGGCGGGTGGATCCGGTGCTGGTTGCGCGCGGGTTCTTGGGGATGGTTTTGCATCATTTTTTGGTGCAGGAAGTTCTTGGGGAGCGGCGGTTTCACAGGTTCGACGTGCGCAATGTCTGCGAGACGTTTGTGGATATCTGGGTGAAAGGGATGCAAGCGCATCCACGAGGAAAGGATTAGTGAGACGATGAAGCGATTATTGGCAGGTGTTCTAGGTTTGGTTTTGGCCATGGGTCTAACGGGTTGCAGAGGAAAAACGGCAGCGATGCCGCCTCCAGCGCCGGAGGTGGCAACGGTAACAGTTGTGCCGCAGAAGCTGCTGCTGACTACGGAGATCCCCGGCCGCACGTCTCCCTATCTCATCGCGGAAATCCGGCCGCAGGTCAACGGCCTCATCCAGAAACGCCTGTTTATAGAAGGTTCCAACGTCGAGGCCGGGCAGGAGCTTTATCAGATTGATCCCGCGCCATTTCAGGCGGCGCTTGAGAGAGCCAAGGCTAATCTGCCCGCCCTCCGTTTGAGGGCTGACCGCTACAAGGAAGCGCTGGTTGACAAAGCGGTCAGCCAGCAGGACTTCGATGATGCGGATGCCGCTCTGAAACAGGCCGAAGCAGAACTGGAAACAGCTCGCATCAATCTTAATTACACCCATATTGTCTCGCCGATCTCCGGGCGCGTTGGAAAGTCCTCCGTGACGGATGGCGCCATCGTGACGGCGTATCAACCCGCGCCTCTCGCCACCATTCAGCAACTGGACCCGATTTACGTGGATGTTCCGCAATCCACTGCCGAACTGCAGCGCCTGCAGCGGCGGTTGGCGGACGGACGGCTGAC
>Ga0187886_1001465_pt1 | contig 21410 bp, 16 predicted proteins | sample June2016WEW_20_1_FD_133001 | JGI IMG/M metagenome (GOLD analysis project Ga0187886, IMG submission 133001) | Peatland microbial communities from SPRUCE experiment site at the Marcell Experimental Forest, Minnesota, USA - June2016WEW_20_150 | ecosystem: Environmental > Terrestrial > Soil >... | reverse complement strand
GAGGAGTTGGGAAGGGATCCCTTTGTTCGCAATGACAAGATCAGCCTCTCCAGCAGCATGAGCAAGCGATCCATAAAAAAAGGGACCATTGGAAAAGAGAGTAGGGAGAGTCACTGCTGCAGCGGCGCCTTTGATAAACTGTCTTCGGGTGATTTTTGAGTTGGGGTGATGGCCCATGAAATCGCATCCTCCTTTATCAGAGATTGTAGAAAGTGGCTAGTAGATGGTCAATTGAAAAATCTCAGATCTGAAATTTACACCTCATTCAGCATTCCGCAATCCGCATTCCGAAATGAAGCTATTGTGTCAGCATTAGTCGGGAGGCTCCCTTATCCGTTCCGAACCAGATACTATTCTTATCCTCGGCCGCACAAAATATCATATTGCTCAACACTCCATCAGAGGCTGTAAAGGATTCCCAAGAATTTGTTGGAAAATCATAAACACTCACGCCATTATCCCTGCAAATGAATGCCCTCTCTTTTGTCACCGTAATAGAATGGATGCCTCCGTTCTTTAATGAATCAGTGGGTTCAATCTTTCTCCAACGATCTGAAACAGGGTCATACTCAAAGAGTGTTCCTCCAATCCCCCCTGCCCATATCCGTTGTCCAGCCTTGACAATGGATTTAATCTCTATTTCTGTCAATCCTCCTTGCTGGGAATAGGTCTTCCAGATTTTTTTTACTTTGTGGAAACGGCTGATCCCTCCATTCGTCCCTAACCATAAGAAATCAGGTTGAACAAGGATGGTATTAACAAAATTTCCAGAAAGACCATCTTGAGTGGAGTAAAATCTTTTCCATGTTTCTGTCTTTTTATCCAGAAGAGAGAGGCCCTTTTCAGATCCAACCCAGAGGGACTCTCCATCTACAGCCATGGAGTTGACTTTTTTGGCACGATCATTGTTAGTATTAATCCGTTTCCATTGAGGGCTTCTTTGGGGATGGAAGTAAGATATTCCTCCACCTTTAAATCCATAGAAATAAGTTCCAAACCAGATGCGATCCACATCCAGGACAATGACGGATACGTGATTATATGGAAGAAGGTTCTTCCAATTAATGCTATTCCCATCGTCGACCTTGTCCATGGGTTCGCCTTTTGTCGTATAATATTTATAAATCTTTCCCGACTTTTCAAAAAGGGTTGCTCCACCTTCATAGGTCCCAAACCAGATCTCCTCTCCTTGGACAGCAATGGCATAAACCATCTCGCTCGATAGACCATCTTTCTGTGTGACATGTTGGAAAGAAAGAGGCCTCTTCAATCGATCGGCTTCAGCATAGGTTAAAAAGAAACAGATGGAAGTGATGAAGATGGAGAAGGATAACAGCCATAGGCGTTGCATTGTCCGTCTCATCTCCTTTCTTCAAAAAAGGAGTTTTTTAATTATGTCGAATCGGATAGCGTTTTGCAACAAGGGATTTTTTCTCATTTCTATAAAACAATTCAATTGCTATGGGCAAGAAAATTTAATAAAGAGAGCTCTGAAAAAATATTTCACGCTCTCTTGATAGAGATTTCTGGACTTTTTCAGAAATCTCATAAACGAACCTTGACAATCGACTCCAAAATGATTAATTTTGGTTAAATATAATAATATTCGCAATGTATCCTTATTTTCTTTCCTTGGCAAAAAGAATATAACTCTTTAATTTATAATGTTTTTCCGTTCCTAAGGAGGTGATGCTTTTGAATCATTATTCATTTTGTTTCCATATGATCCATCCTATATACTAAATTTTGTCACTCCTGCTTAATGCAGGAGAAGAAAGGAGATTTAAAAGATGAAAATTAGGCCATTGCAAGACAGAGTGATCGTCAAACGACTTGAGGAAGAAGAAAAGACAAAAGGTGGGATTATTATTCCTGACTCTGCAAAGGAAAAGCCCCAGGAAGGAAAAGTGATCGCGGTCGGAAAGGGAAAGACCAACGAAGATGGGAAGATCATCCCCCTTGATGTAAAGGTCGGGGACAAGATTCTGTTCGGTAAGTATTCAGGTTCAGAGGTCAAGATCGAAGGTGAAGAACTTCTCATTATGAAAGAAGAAGATATCTTAGGAATCATTGAAGGGAAATGACAATTGATCTAAATTACAAAGAATGGAGGTAGGTTACAATGGCAAAAGAATTGAGGTTCGCCCAGGAAGCCCGTAATTCAATATTACGGGGAGTCAATATCTTAGCAGATGTGGTCAAGGTTACTTTGGGCCCAAAGGGTAGAAATGTCATTTTAGAAAAATCCTTCGGAGCCCCAACAGTCACCAAAGACGGGGTGACGGTGGCAAAAGAGATCGAATTGGAAGATAAGTTTGAGAACATGGGTGCCCAGATGGTCAAGGAGGTCGCCAGCAAGACTTCGGATACAGCAGGAGACGGAACGACGACAGCCACGGTTTTGGCACAGGCGATTTATCGTGAAGGATCGAAGGTGGTTGCGGCAGGGGCCAATCCAATGGATGTAAAACGCGGAATTGACCTTGCTGTTGAGGAAGTGGTGAAGGAATTGAAGAAGTTGAGCAAACCGACGAAGGATCAGAAAGAGATCGCCCAGGTCGGTACAATCTCTGCCAATAATGATGAGACCATTGGGAACATCATCGCCGAGGCAATGAACAAAGTGGGCAAGGAAGGTGTGATCACGGTGGAGGAAGCGAAGGCGATGGAGACGACTCTCGATGTGGTGGAAGGAATGCAATTTGACCGCGGATATCTTTCGCCATATTTTGTCACAGACCCGGAGAAGATGGAGGCTGTCCTCGAAGATCCCTACATCCTTCTCAACGAGAAGAAGATCTCCAATATGAAAGATATGCTTCCTATTTTGGAGCAGATCGCCAAAATGGGGAAACCTCTCTTAATCATTTCTGAGGATGTGGAAGGAGAGGCATTGGCTACCTTGGTAGTCAACAAACTCCGAGGAACCCTCAAATGCTGTGCTGTGAAGGCCCCGGGTTTTGGAGACCGAAGAAAGGCCATGCTGGAAGACATTGGGATACTGACGGGTGGAAAAGTCATATCCGAAGATCTTGGCATCAAATTGGAAAATATCAAACTGAACGATTTGGGTCGTGCCAAACGGATCACCGTCGATAAAGACAATACAACGGTTGTCGATGGGGCAGGAGATAAAGACGATATCGAAGCCCGAGTGAAACAGATTCGTGTCCAGATCGATGAGACCACCTCTGATTATGATCGAGAGAAGCTTCAAGAACGACTGGCTAAGATCATCGGTGGTGTGGCAGTGATCAATGTGGGTGCGGCCACAGAGACCGAAATGAAGGAGAAGAAGGCCCGTGTGGAAGACGCCCTCAACGCAACCCGGGCTGCTGTAGAGGAAGGAATTGTCCCGGGTGGGGGTGTGGCATATCTCCGCTGCCTCTCCGCATTAGAAAAACTAAAATTGGAGGGCGACAGGCAGATCGGAGTCGGTATTGTCAAGAGGGCTCTCGAAGAACCCATCCGTCAGATTGCCAACAATGCGGGTCAGGAAGGGTCTGTCGTGACGGAGAAGGTGAAGAACGAGAAGGGAGCCTTCGGATTTGATGCCGCTAAAGACGAGTATGCGGATATGATTAAGGCAGGCATCACCGACCCCACCAAAGTGGTAAGGCTCGCCCTTCAGAATGCTGCTTCCGTGGCTTCTCTGATGATCACTACAGAGGCCCTGGTGGCCGACAAGCCGGAAAAGAAACCCGCTTATCCACCAATGCCCCCTGGTGGCGGTGGAATGGGTGGAATGGGTGATATGTATTAAGATTGATAGAGATCACAATTCGCAAAAGGGCTTGAAGGATAAGATATGTTGATGCCTCAAGCCCTTTTTTCATTTACTTATTCTTGCATGTTCCTACTAAGCAATGAAGGCAGGCTTACATCAACCTTTCAGAAAAAAATTTAAACTTTTTTTTAAATCTGGTTGTCTGTATTTCCAACATAACAAATCGCTGAGATATCTTTCGTTGTGTCAAAATATTTGTAACTATTGAACTTCACTAAATAATTTTATTTTATACTTGCTTTTAGATTAAAAGGGTTGTAATATTCTGAGCACGGTGGAAAGAAAGCAATTGACCATCGACTTTCGGCATTTGGAAACTTTTTGCCGGGTGGCCGATTTAAAGAGTTTCTCAAAGGCGGCTGATGATCTATTCCTCACACAACCGACGGTCAGCGGCCATATCCTCTCTTTAGAACATTCCCTTTCACTCCGTCTCTTTGATCGAACGGGCAGGGAAGTTCGCTTAACGAAAGCAGGAGAGGTCTTCCTTCGATATGCCTCGAAAATTCTATCTTCTCGTCGGGACTTACTAAATGCCTTAAGCGAATTCTCCAAGGGAATCAGAGGAGAACTCTCTTTGGGTGCAAGCACTATTCCTGGGGAATATCTCCTACCCAAATTAATGGGAGATTTTAAGAAAGAACATCCTCATTTTATCCTCTCTCTCAAGATTGCCGATACTAAGGAGATTGTTCAATGGGTGTTGCAAGGCGATGTCGAATACGGGATGATCGGTGGTAAGTTGAACCACAACGTCCTCCATTATGAAAGATATGAAGAAGATGAGATCATCGTCGTGGGCCCTTCCGGCCATCCCCTGACGAAAAAGAAAAAAGTGGATTTTGTTGATCTGTTGGAAGAGCCTTGGATCATCCGGGAGGAGGGTTCAGGAACACAGATGGCGGTAGAAAAGGCATTAAGGAAGAAAGGGAAGAGCCTGAAACAATTCAATGTCGTTATGGAGATGGGAAGTACTTCATCGATGAAGGAAGGAGTGAAAGCAGGATTGGGCCTTGCCTTCATCTCAAAAAGAGCAGTGGGAGAAGAACTGAACCAGGGCCTTCTCTCCCGAATCTACGTCGAGGGGATCGACCCAATCTCTCGGCAGTTCTATATCGTTTCTCATCGTGGAAGAACCTTTTCTCCCATTGGAATGGAATTTCTCAGATTCCTCCGTCGGAATCGAGTGGAGATGATTTAAAATGGTCTCTTCGAGACCGCTTGAAACAGGCGGCTTGTTAAAAATGGGCGGGGTTTCCTTATTGCTCCATATCGCATTTGTGGCCTTCTTCAGCCTCAACCTTTGGCCCACGATCATCAAAGCCCGACCCACTGCTTACACGGTGACTCTTATGCCCATCCCCATTCAAGAACCCAAAATTCAAAAGCCCAGCCTCCCACCCGTGGTCAAGGAAGAGATACCTAAACCCATAGAGAAGCCCAAAATCGAGAAGCCAAAAAAAGATGACATCGTTGAAAAAGTAAAGAAAACCCATATGGAGAAGGTGGAACTCAAACACCTTCAAGAGGCCATCGAAGAGATTCGTAAAAAAGCTGCCATCGATGAGATCCAAAAAAATTTGGCACGGCGTGAGAAAACAGAGGAGCGAGCACCGGTGGTATCTCCCCCTCTCCCAATGATTTCCTCAACCAAGACGTTACCCAGCATGGAGTCCAAACTGAATGAATATTATAGTATGACCTGGGCAAAGATAAAAGAGGCATGGACCATTCCTGAAAATCTTCTGAAAGAAATGGTTGACTTAGAGACCGTTATCGTCATAATAATAGAGCGGGATGGAAAAATTCAAAAAAGTTGGTTTGAAAAAAAGTCTGGAAATGCCCTCTACGACCATATGGCCATGCGAGCCATTAAGAAGGCAGAACCCTTACCACCCATTCCCAAAGAATTTAACGAAAAGACCCTGGAGATCGGAATCCGCTTTTTCCCGGATTGAAAGATGTTGAAGCGTATCCTTCCTCTTGTCATTCTTTTATTTTTTACCTCCCTCCCCCCTGCAGGGGCAAGGGTCTACCTCGATATCAATGCTCCGACCTTTGTCCAAATCCCTATTGTTCTTCCTAAATGGAAGCCCGTGGACAAGACACCTCCTGCTCTTTCAGCAAAGGTTTATGAAATTTTAGCGAATGACCTCACCCTTTCCGGTTTTTTCAGAGTCATTGATTATTCCCATCTTCCTCCACAACTCCGGGACAAAGAAGGAATTCCCAGCACACTCTTCTTACAGGAATGGATGCCTGCGAGTGGAGAGATCCTATTGGCAGGAGAGACCTTTTTGGAATTGGATGGCCTCCATCTCCGATTAAAATTTCATCTGTTGGATTTAGTGGAACAGAAACACCTCGTCGGGAAACAGTACGAGGGTCATCTTCAAACCCTTCGAATCATGGTTCATCGGATGGCGGATGAGGTCCTCCTTCAGATCACAGGGGAGAAGGGAGTCCACAACACAAAGATTGCATTTGCGGTTCTTCAGGGAGAAAGCAAGGAGATCTTCGTCGCTGATTTCGATGGCGCCGATCTGAAACAGATCACTCAAAATCGTTCCATCAACCTTTCACCAACCTGGACTCCAGATAATAAAAAGATCGCATTCACCTCCTATCTCAAGCGAAATCCAGACCTCTACCTCATCGATTTATACGGGAAAAATCTTCAACGATTTGCCTACTACTCAGGGCTGAATGTTTCCCCTTCCTGGTCGCCGGATGGGAAACAGATCGCCCTCATGTTGGGAATGGAGGGGAAGTCGGACATCTTCCTCATTGATGCCGAAGGAGGTAACCCAAAGAAACTTACTAAAGGCCATGGGAATGAGGCTTCGCCCACATGGTCTCCAGATGGACAACGGATCGCTTTTGTCTCAGACCGGTCAGGTTCTCCCCAGGTCTATGTGATGGCAAAGGATGGATCGGATGTTCGTCGCCTGACCTACGAAGGGAATTATAACACCAACCCTTCCTGGTCTCCAAAAGGAGACCGGATCGCCTTTTGCGGAAGGGTGGGAGGTCGTTTCGAAATCTTCACCATTGGCATTGATGGAACAGGACTTCAAAGGCTGACATCCAATTCCGGAAATAATGAAAGCCCTTGTTGGTCTCCGGATGGACGTTACATTGCCTTCAGTTCAAATCGGACGGGAGGGTCAAAGATTTCTATTATGAATGCCAACGGTTTCAATCAAAGACCGTTAACCCAATCGAAAGGAGGTGAGTCGAGCCCATCCTGGTCAAAGCGATTTGAATAGGAGGAACATTTAAATTATCAAAGGAGGTTTATCATGATTAGAAAAAGTTTTGGTATTTTAATTCTCATCCTTTGCTTTGGGCTTATACTGACAGGATGCCCAAAGAAAACTGTGGTGAAAGAAGAGCCATCTGTCAAAAAAGAAGAGGCAGCCAAGCTCGAAGCCGAACGAGCAGCGAAGGAAGCACGAGAGAAAGAACTGGCAAAAATAAGAGAAGAGGAAGCCAAGAAGGCCCAGGAGAAAGAGTTCGAAAAGAGCCTCGTTGGAAAGAAAGAGCCTGGGATCGAGGGAGAGATCTTTGAAAGCAAATTGCTCAAAGACATCCATTTCGATTTTGATAAATATGATATTCGTCCAGGGGATACAGAGATTCTGAAGGAAAATGGGACCCTGTTGAATAAATATCTCAATGTGAAGATACAAATCGAAGGCCATTGTGATGAAAGGGGAACCGTGGAATACAATCTCGCTCTCGGAGAGAGAAGAGCGAATAGCACAAAAAAGTATCTCACCTCCCTCGGGATCTCTCCAGACCGTATCTCCACCATCAGTTATGGAAAAGAGAGGCCAGCGGATCCCGGTCATAATGAAGAGGCATGGGCCAAGAACCGGAGGGCCCATACGATCATTTTGTCCAAATAAAGCAGTGATAGGCTTCCTCGGGGAGCACGATGCTCCTTGAGGAAACCCAACTCATGGAGGGAAATTTGCGAACCTTGGATTGGATGAAAAGATGGATTATTCTGGTTTTAGTGGTGTTGTTTTTTGGATGCGCAACATCTGAGGATGTCCGAATTCTGGATGAGGATATTCGTCGATTTCAATCACAGCTGAACCTCATGCAAAAAGACGAGGACGCCCTCAAAAGGGAACTGTCCGCTTTTCAGAAAAAAAACCAGGAGGATATCTCAGCCCTCCAGACAGAGACCAAAAGACTCCAGACCGACCTTCCCCTCCGACTTGAAAACCTTCAGTCTGAAATGCGAATCCTTTCGACAGGAGTTGAGGAATATAAAGAGTTTCTTAAAAAACCTTCCAGGGAGATCGACCGGGTGAAAGAGGATATTGGTTCAAGAACAAAAGTCCTTGAAGAGAGGGGAAAAACCTTTGAGGAAAAGAACAGAACTCTGGAAGACCAAACCAAGGCCTTGGGAGAAAAGATCAAGGGGATAGAGGACCGCTTCAAGGGACTGGAAGAAAAGATCACAGGACTTGCTTCGAAGCTGACAGAGATGGAAAAGCCACCCCCAACAAAGGAGGTTCCTGCCGAAGTGAAAGGAGTCTCTACAAACGTAGGAGACTTATACAAGGATGCTTACGAGACCTTCCAGAAGGGAAATTTAGAAGGGGCACGGAGGAAATTCGAGGCATTTCTCAAACAGTACCCTAACACCGAACTCTCTGACAATGCCCAGTTTTGGATCGGAGAGACCTACTTTCTGAAAAAAGATTTTGAGAAGGCCATCTTAGAATATGAGAAAGCCATCGTCAAATATCCGGAAGGGGACAAAATACCTGCTGCCCTTTTCAAACAGGCCCTCGCCTTCTTGGAACTCGGGGATAAGACGAATGCCAGAAACCTACTCAAACGAGTGATTGAACGATATCCCCATTCTGAACAAGCGGAAATGGCCAAGAAAAGACTGGAAGGAATAAAGTAAATTACCCCGCCCTTACAGGCGGGGCATTTCATAAAAACCAAATGTACTCGTGATCAAATGTCACCCTGAACTCGTTTCAGGGTCGCTAGAGATTCTGAACCAAGTTCAGAATGACAATATTCGAGGTCGCTGTTAACCAAAGTATGGATAGTCTTTTTAACGAATTTTTCGTGGAGGGCTTTCACCCCTACCCTTACAAGTGGGGTATTCAGCCCTGATTTTGTATAAACTCTCGAGTGTCTAAGGTGGAGAGTAGAAAGTGGATTCTTTCTTTTAACAACGTTCAACTCTCCACTTTCTACTCTCTAAATTATTTCCAGCTCTCCCTCATTTACCCTGTTGAGTACTACCATCCAATTACCAATAATCTTTATTCTCCAAATCTGCCAATGTCAAAAATCTAATTTATCCTTCATCTTACTCCACAGGGTGAACCGTACGTTCAGTTTTCTCCCGCCAAGACAGGACTTTCCAATCATCTTTAAATACCTTATTACTGATGCCCCACTATTTTGCCTCAACTGCCATGTTGTTTCAAAACCTATGTCCCGTTCATCCCTTACGAAAAATAAGCAATTGGTCATGCCTGACCCCATTGTTTTAAACTATCGGGCAGTTAAACCTAAAAAAACCGTTTAGCCATAAAGCTTCTTCAGCAACCAAGCCATTCTCTGACCAAGCGTCTTCGCTAACTGCATGCCTTCCTCATCCTTTTCCACTTCTCCCTTGTCTCTACCCACACCGATCGCCCGGCCAACAATGAAGATCTCTTGACTCAGAAGAAAATGATTCATGGTATCAATAGCGTGCATGGCCCCAGATCGCCGGAAGGCAGCCACTACAGCGCCGACCTTATTCCTATACATACCACCGTTAGCCCTGGAAACAAAACCCGAACGGTCAATCAAGGCTTTCATTTCGGGAGTAACATCAATAAAATAAACTGGTGAACCCAGGATAATCCCCTGCGCTTTGGTCATCATTCCGATATATTCATTCGCCGCATCACTTTTTACCGCGCACTGCTGATCCTTATTCTCAAGACATTTGTAACACGCAATACATCCATGAATTTCCTTTGCAGAAAGCTGCACCAGCTCTGTCTCGATACTCTCCTTTTCGAGCTCACAAAAAACATGGTTAAATAGAATAGCGGTGTTACCATCTTTCCGAGGACTACCATTAAACCCAATAACCTTCATGTCATTCTCCTTCCCGACCCCCATTAGAAAATAGGGACGTCCGTGCGGAACGTGTATAGAGATTTTGATATCTTAACCTCTTCCGACAACTCCCGCTCGGCTGCGATCCTCGCCAAACATGAGCTGATCACTCCAGTCCCCATCTCTTCTCTCATTGGTTCAGACAGCATTAGCCATTATAAACCGTTAAGAATTTTGGTCCGTTGAAGTGGATCATATGGGCGGAGCTGCTTTCTATCCAAACCTCAGTTTCCCGAGCACAGAGCTTAAGTTCCTATTTTTAATTCTTTAAAATAGGTGTGATAAAATCCTCGATCTCTTGTAAGAAGCAACTCGGCGTGCAGGAGGGCATGAGCTCCAATAATAAAATCGCCGAGTATTCGATTTCTCAATGCAACGGGCTGATCGCACTTAGGGCAAGTGACGGATATTTTTTCACCGCAGTGGGGACATTGTATCGTTCGTTCCCTTTTTCTTGTAAACGTTCTCCATCGCTCTCCGGCTAGATAGAGAACTTCTCGACTGGAGTGAATAAGCCTGATCCCCGTATCTGAAAGAAAATTTCTCAATTCTCTCTCCGAAGGAAATTGCGAGGAAAGTTCAGCATAAACGACTTCGCATATCACCAACTGTCCTTTTTCCAAACATCGGTCGAGCAATCGTTTTGAACTCAAGGAATGCGCCTCGTCTGGAATCAGTATATCCAGTAATATATTCGTGTCGATTGCGGTGATCATTTTCCTCTCAAATCATCGATAATCTTATCCGACCCCGACCCTTTGAGATCCTTCAGCCTCCCCATCCATTTCTCGAAGGGAGACTTCTTCACCGGCTTTTTTATAAAGAACACTCCACGCCTCTCAACGAATCCTATCTCTTCGCCTGGGGATATCCCGAGCTTCTCCCTGATCTCTTTAGGGATTGTGATCTGTCCCTTGGAAGTGACTTTTGCGATTACCATAAAAGCTCCTTGTAAGAATTAAATTCCTTACATCATTGTAAGGAATCCTTATTCGTTTGTCAATCACACGTAATAGGCTAATAAAATAGGGGTATTAGTTCAAATGCAACCTAAGCATAACTCCTCATTCCAAGAAGTTCACCGGAGGCGGCATACCAATTGACTAAGGAGGTCGTAACCGGGGGTTTCCAGCCTCGGTTGCCGCGGCATATGGAACCATCCTCCCCATTTTCTCACTCTACGTCAACCCTTCGACTCCCCAGCATGAAGGCTTGGGCTTGCTCAGGGTTGACCCCTTCGACTTCGCTCAGGGCAAGCTCTGAGCGGCGGTTTTCTACTCTGTCTTCAAAGACGGGGCTTGGCGCCGTCGAATGGGTCAAATTATACTCAAACGCGCCAGGTATACAAAAGAAAAGGCCCATTTCTCGAACTGCAAGAACGGGCCTCTTTTTATTCATTCGTATTGATCAAAAAAAGACTACGCAGGGTTTCCAGCTGAGATTTCTCCCGCACCTTCAGAAACCGCTTCCTCTCCCGTATACCCTTCTACCCAAAGCTCCAATTCTTTATATTTCTGGAGACCAGTGCCAGCCGGAATCAGACGCCCCATGATAACATTTTCCTTCAATCCTCTTAAATAGTCTACCTTCCCGGCAACGGCCGCTTGAGTAAGCACTTTGGTGGTCTCTTGAAAGGAAGCGGCGGAGATAAAACTATCTGTGATAAGGGAGGCCTTTGTGATTCCCAAGAAAAGGGGCTCCCCGACGGCCGGTTTTCCCCCTTCCCTTAACACTCGCTCATTCTCCTCTCCAAAAACATATTTTTCCACCTGGTCGTCCACCAAAAAGTGGGTGTCTCCCACCTCTTTCACCCTCACTCTCTTGAGCATCTGGCGAACAATCACCTCGATATGTTTGTCGTTGATCTTCACCCCTTGAAGTTTATAAACCTCTTGGATCTCGTCGACTAAATATCGAGCCAAGGCTTTGTCTCCCAACACCCTTAAAATATCATGGGGATTCGAAGGACCATCCATCAATGCCTCCCCTGCCTTGACAAAGTCGCCTTCATGAACGCTGACATGTTTCCCCCTGGGGATCATGTACTCCTTCGGTTCGCCTACATCCGGTCGGATGACCACCTTCCTCTTCCCCTTGAGATCCTTTCCGAATTCAACGATACCATCGATGTCGCTGATCAATGCATACTCTTTCGGTTTTCTGGCCTCGAAAAGCTCAGCCACTCGGGGAAGACCTCCGGTGATATCCTTTGTCTTTGTCGTCTCCCGTGGGATCTTTACGATAATATCCCCAGCTTCTACCATATCCCCTTCAGAAACAAAAATGTTTGCCCCCACTGGGAGGAGATACCGAGCCTGGGAGGTTAAGCCAGGGATGCTCGTGGTCTTCCCCTTCTCGTCCTTGATCGAAATCCTCGGCCGAAGTTCTGTGTCTTTTGACTCGGTAATCACCTTTCTGGAAAGCCCTGTAAATTCATCTACCTGCTCCTGCATGGTCGCCCCTTCGATAATATCCCCGAATTTGACCCGTCCTGAAACTTCCGTTAAGACAGGGATAGAATAGGGATCCCATTCTGCGAGCATCTCCCCTTCCTTCACCTTCTGTCCATCCTTGACCTTCAGTTTGGCTCCATAAATCACAGAATAGCGCCGCCGCTCTCTTCCACTTTCGTCCAAGATGGCGATCTCCCCATTTCGATTCATGACGCTCAGGTTGCCCTCTCGGTTCCTAACCGTCTTGAGGCTGATAAATTTTACCTTTCCATCGATCCGGCATTCCAGCGTTGTCTGTTCGGCTCGCCGGCTGGCTGTCCCACCGATGTGGAATGTCCTCATCGTCAATTGTGTCCCTGGCTCTCCGATCGACTGGGCGGCGATGATCCCGATGGCCTCTCCCGCAATGACGAGTCTTCCGCGGGCCAAGTCCCTCCCATAACAGAGAGCGCATACACCCCGTTTCGATTTGCAAGTAAGCACCGATCGGATCTTCACCTTCTCAATTCCAGCATCCTCAATGCGCTCCGATAAAGCCTCATCAATTTCCTCATTCCCTTTAACCATCACCTCTTCGGTAAAGGGATCCCGAATATCCTCCAGTGCCGCCCGACCCAGAATTCGTTCCTTCATCGATTCGATGATCTCTCCTCCCTCGACCAGAGAGGTCACATCGATCCCATCCATGGTTCCGCAATCGTGTTCCGTAATCACCGCATCCTGAGCGACATCGACCAATCGTCGGGTGAGATACCCAGCATTGGCTGTCTTCAATGCAGTATCGGCCAGTCCCTTTCGGGCACCATGGGTAGAGATAAAGTATTGTAAAACAGTGAGCCCCTCCCGGAAGTTCGCAGTGATAGGGGTTTCGATGATCTCACCAGAAGGTTTGGCCATCAGTCCCCGCATCCCAGCCAATTGCCGGACCTGTTGTGCACTGCCTCTGGCTCCGGAGTCGGCCATCATATAAATCGGGTTAAAACTCTCAATGGTCTCTTTCTCCCCTTGAAGACCCTCCACCACTTCGCTTCCCAACTCCTTCAGCATCACATCGGCAATGTTTTCAGTGACCTGGGCCCAAATGTCGATGACCTTATTGTAACGTTCTCCATCTGTAATCAGTCCCTCCGTATATTGTTCCTGAACCTTTTCAATCTCCTCTTGCGCTTCTTGAAGGAGGCTCACCTTGTTGGAAGGGATCAACATATCATCAATAGAGATGGAGAGTCCGGCCAGTGTCGCATAACGATACCCTAAATCCTTCAATCGATCGGATAGAAGGACAGTCTTCTTTTCTCCACCAAACCGGTAGCAGTAGTCGATGAGAGTGGCCAGTTCGCCTTTCTTCATCACCTTATTGATTAATTTAAAGGGAATCTCTTCGGGAAGGATCTCTTTAAGGAGGACCCGTCCTACGGTCGTCTCCACCAACTCCCCTTCCATCCGGACCTTTATTCGCGCATGGAGGTCGATTTCATTAGCATCGTAGGCGATCCGAACCTCCTCTGGATTGGAAAACACTTTTCCTTCTCCCTTCACATGGGGACGTTCCCTGGTCATGTAGTAAATCCCAAGGACAATGTCTTGTGTGGGTACAATGATCGGTTTCCCATTGGCTGGGGAAAGGATATTATTGGTGGACATCATCAGAATCCTTGCCTCTGCCTGAGCCTCAACGGAGAGAGGAACATGAACGGCCATCTGGTCTCCATCAAAATCGGCATTGAAGGCGGCACAGACCAAGGGGTGGAGTTGAATGGCCTTACCCTCAATGAGAACGGGCTCGAAGGCCTGAATGCCCAAACGGTGAAGAGTTGGAGCACGGTTGAGGAGCACGGGGTGTTCCCGGATCACCTCATCCAGGACATCCCAGACCTCGGGGTTCTCCTTCTCCAACATCTTCTTAGCGCTCTTGATCGTGGTGACCAAGCCTTTTTCTTCCAATCGGTGATAGATGAATGGTTTGAACAGTTCGAGAGCCATTTTTTTAGGGAGGCCGCACTGATGTAATTTCAGCTCCGGACCGACGACGATCACGGATCGTCCGGAATAGTCCACTCGCTTCCCCAAAAGGTTCTGTCTGAAACGGCCCTGCTTCCCCCGGAGCATATCACTTAAAGACTTGAGGGGTTTCTTGTTCGCCCCTAAGATCGTCCTTCCCCTCTTCCCATTATCGAAGAGGGCATCTACCGCCTCCTGAAGCATCCGCTTCTCATTACGGATGATGATCTCAGGTGCATTCAATTCGAGCAGTCGTTTGAGGCGGTTGTTCCGATTGATCACTCTCCGGTAAAGGTCGTTGAGATCTGATGTGGCAAACCGACCTCCATCCAAGGGGACAAGAGGCCGAAGATCAGGGGGGATGACCGGGACCACCTCTAAGATCATCCACTCCGGTTTGTTCCCTGAATCCAAGAAGGATTCAATAATTTTCAATCGTTTTGCCAGACGTCGTTTCTTGGCCTCCGAGGTGGTTTCTTTCATCTCTGTCCGGAGCTTCTGCGAAAGCTCTTTCACGTTCGTATGCCTCAATAGCTCCCGAATCGCCTCGGCTCCTTGGGCCACTACAGGTCCATCCCCGAATTTTCCCTTGGCCTCTCGGTATCGATCTTCAGAGAGGATCTCCCCTTTCTTCAGAGGCGTTTCCTTTCCATCGAGTACGAGATAAGCCTCGAAATAGAGGACCCGCTCCAATTCTCTCAGCGTCATATCCGAGAGGATACCAATCTTACTTGGGATGCTTTTGAGAAACCAGATGTGAGCCACGGGGGTGGCTAATCGAATATGGCCCATCCTCTCCCTGCGCACCTTCGATTGGATCACCTCCACTCCACACTTCTCGCAGACAATACCTCGATGCTTCATCCGTTTATATTTGCCACAGTTGCATTCATAATCTTTGGTAGGTCCGAAGATCTTAGCACAGAAGAGCCCATCCTTCTCAGGCTTAAAGGTTCGGTAGTTAATGGTCTCCGGCTTCTTCACCTCTCCATGGGACCATGACTCAATCTTTTCTGGAGAGGCGATGGAGATACGAATGGCATTAAAACTGATCGGGCTCTTCCCCTTCTCATAGAATGATAGATAGTCTTCCAAGGCTTTCCTCCTTCTATTTTCGCCAAGCGCAGAGCGCAAAGCGCATAGCGAAAATAGATGTTAGACTTTGCGCTATGCCCTATGCTCTATGCGCTATGCGTTTTTTGATTAGATCTCTTCCCTTTTTTCCTCGATCAACTCCGTATCGAGGCAAAGGCTCTGTAACTCCTTGACCAAAACGTTGAAGGACTCTGGAAGTCCAGGCTCCAAGGTATGCTCCCCTTTGACGATCGCCTCGTAGACTCGGGTCCTTCCCGCCACATCATCTGATTTCACCGTCAAGAACTCCTGAAGAGAGTGGGCCGCTCCATAAGCTTCTAAAGCCCACACTTCCATCTCCCCTAATCGCTGTCCTCCAAACTGGGCTTTCCCACCTAAGGGTTGTTGAGTCACCAAAGAATAAGGTCCAATGGAGCGGGCATGAATCTTATCATCCACCAGATGGTGTAATTTGAGGAGGTAAATATAGCCTACGGTGACCTTCTGGTGGAAGGGTTCTCCGGTCCTCCCATCGTAGAGGGTGGTCTGTCCCGTAATGGGAAGTCCGGCTTTTTTCAAATGGTTTTTAATCTCTCCTTCTGAGGCCGCATCGAACACAGGGACAGAGACGAAGATCCCTTTGCCTAATTTCCGGGCCAATTCGATGATCTCTTCATCGGTTGCCTGATCCAGATATTCATTCACTTCTTTAGAAGAATAGATTTCTTTGATCTTTCTTTGAAGCAATTTTGGATTGAAGTTTTTCTGTAAATACTCCTCGATCTTCCAGCCTAATCCTTTGGCGGCCCATCCCAGGTGGGTCTCCAAGATTTGACCCACATTCATCCGGGAAGGGACTCCCAATGGGTTGAGGACGATTTCGACCGGCGTCCCATCTTCCAAATAAGGCATATCCTCTTCGGGAAGAATACGAGAGATGATTCCTTTATTTCCATGACGTCCAGACATCTTATCCCCAACAGAAAGTTTACGTTTCATGGCGATGTAGACCTTGACGGTCTTGATCACGCCAGGGGCCAACTCATCTCCCCTTTTCAATTTGGCCAATTTATCTGCAAAGACCCCCTTCACTACATTGATCTGGAGCTCCGCATGGGTAAGGAACCGGTGCACTTCAGGGATCACCCTCTTGCCCTCCAAGACATCGATTTCTACCAGCCGATCGAAGGGAACGGCAAAGAGGTGCTCCTCCTTAATCCGTTCTTTGGCCTCCAGATAGACACGGTTTTTCTTCTCATCAGCAATCCGGTGGGCCGCTCGTTTATCAATTAGATATTTCCCGATTTTCCTCCGGGTACTGTTCATGATGATTCGAATTTCATCGGCCTGATTCTTCAATAATCTGGCCTTTTCCTGATCTTCGATCGCCTTCATCCTCTCATCTTTCTCTTGCCCTTTTCGAGAGAAGACTTTCGCATCGATGACGATCCCTTCGATGCCATGGGGGACTCTCAAGGAAGTATCCCGAACATCGCCTGCCTTCTCGCCAAAGATCGCCCGTAGGAGCTTCTCTTCCGGAGAGAGTTGTGTTTCTCCTTTGGGAGTGACTTTGCCAACGAGAATGTCACCTGCCATTACCTCTGCTCCGATACGGACGATGCCACTCTCATCCAAATTATTTAATGCCTCTTCTCCAACATTGGGGATATCACAGGTGATCTCCTCCTTTCCCAACTTGGTGTCCCGAGCCACACACTCCATTTCCTCGATGTGGATAGAGGTATAGGTATCCTCTTTCAATATTTTTTCGCTAATGAGGATCGAATCTTCAAAGTTATATCCTCCCCACGGCATGAAACCGACAAGCACATTCCTCCCGAGGGCCAGTTCTCCCATATCCGTTGCGGGCCCATCGGCAATCATCTCCCCTTTTCTGACCCGCTCCCCAACGCGGACGATGGGCTTTTGATTGATACAGGTGTTCTGGTTGGATCGTTTGTATTTAATCAAGGTATAAATGTCCACACCCGGGTCATCCGCTTTTTGGCCATCCTCATCTGAACGGATGACAATGCGAGAGGCATCCACATCTTCAACAACCCCATCTCTTTTCGCAACGACCGTCACTCCAGAATCCCTGGCTACGATCGCTTCCATTCCGGTCCCGACCAACGGTGCATCCGTCCTCAAAAGAGGAACGGCCTGACGTTGCATATTCGAACCCATAAGGGCTCGGTTGGCATCATCGTTCTCCAAAAAAGGGACGAGGGCAGTGGCGACACTGACCAATTGCTTAGGGGAAACATCCATATACCGAATCTCCTCAGGTTTCACCATGATAAACTCGCCTCCCCTCCGGGCGGAGACAAGGGGGACGGTAAACCTTCCTTCTCGATCCAGGGGCGCGTTGGCCTGAGCGATTGCGGGTTTCTGCCCATCCACCTCTTCCTCTTCATCAAGGGCAAAGAGGTACCGGATATTGTTTGTTACTTTCCCATTGACCACTTCCCGATAAGGGGTCTCAATAAATCCATAGTCGTTGACGCGGGCATAGGTGCTGAGGGAGGTAATGAGACCGATGTTTGGACCCTCTGGCGTCTCAATAGGACAGATCCGACCGTAATGAGTGGGGTGGACATCTCTCACCTCAAACCCTGCCCTCTCACGGGTAAGCCCTCCTGGGCCCAATGCAGAGAGTCGACGCTTGTGGGTGATCTCAGAGAGGGGATTCGTCTGATCCATAAATTGGGAAAGCTGACTGGAGCCGAAAAACTCTTTAATCACGGCAGAGAGAGGTTTTGAGTTGATGAGGTCATGGGGCATCAAGGTCTCAACATCTTGGAGGCTCATCCTCTCCTTAATCGCCCTTTCGATCCTCACCAGCCCAATGTGATATTGATTCTCCAGTAACTCTCCAACAGTCCTTACCCGACGGTTTCCTAGGTGGTCGATATCGTCGACGGCGCCTTGGCCATCCTTCAATTTGATCAAGTATTTTACGACCTCAAGGATATCCTGCCTCCTCAGGGTTGTCTTCTCATCTTCCAGGATCTTCCGAACCCTCCCCTGAACATCATCGGTGATCGTCCCATCCTTCAAGGAGGGCATCAGCCCGATAGGATGAAGGATCTTCGCCAGGCGTTTAATCTCATCGTCCATCTCTGGAGTGGCGATGGCTTCGTCAAAATCGAGCCACCCTTCCAAGATCCGATCGACCAGCTCCTTCCCTCCTGCATAGGTTGCTCCGGCTTCCAATGCTTCTTTCTTCCATCTCTCAGTGAAGACCAACACTTTGGGAGGATTTCCCTTTAAACCAAGTTTATGATTTAACTTCATCCTCCCCACTTTAGAGAGGTCGTAGCGTTCTGAATTGAAAAAGAGGTTGTAGAAGAGTCCGATCGCTGTTTCAATCGTCGGTGGGTCTCCAGGACGAAGCCTTTTGTAAATATCAATCAGAGCCTTTTCAGATTCCTTCTCTCGTATCGATTTGCCGGGTTCGAGAACGGGCAACTTCTCCCTATCCTCTCGACTCAACTCGATCTTATCCATCACCAATGTATCTCTTAACGAAGAGCTGACGTTAATGTTGTCGATGAAGAGGATCTCAAAGGCCTCGGTCTTCCTCTCTCTGATTTCATTGAGAAGTTTCTCTGTCACCTCCTCGTTGCACTCGGCGACCACTTCTCCGGTTTCAGGGTCCGTCACATCCTTCGCCAGATACCGTCCGATCAGATCCTGGGGCTCGACCGGTATGGTATTGATCTTGGTCATCTCCAATCTTCGGAAGGATTCTTCTGTGATCCGACGGTGTTTCTTCAGGATGACCTTGTGGGTCTCCGGATCCAGGATGTCGGCGGTCGCCTTCTGTCCCACCAGCACTTCTTTCGATATCTCTTTAAGAAATTTTCCTTTCCGGATGAGGATCTTCTCCTTATGATAGAAATAGTTCAGAAGTTCTTCACTGGTATATTTCAGGGCCCGAAGAAGGATGGTCACGGGGATTTTTCGACGTCGATCGATCCGAACATAGAGGAGATCTTTCTGGTCAAATTCAAAATCGATCCAAGAGCCGCGATAGGGAATGATGCGAGCATAGTAGAAGATCTTTCCCCCGGTATGGGGTTTGATCTGATCCTGATCAAAAAAGACGCCAGGAGAACGATGGAGCTGGCTGACGATCACCCGTTCTGTCCCATTGATAATGAATGTCCCATTTTCAGTCATTAGGGGAATTTCACCAAAATAGACCTCTTGCTCTTTCACCGCTTTGATGTTCTTGGCTCGGGTCTCCTCGTTCACATCCCAAACGACCAAGCGAACGGTCACCTTAATCGGAGCGGCGTAGGTCATCCCCCTCAACAGACACTCCTCCACATCATATTTGGGTTCGGTCAGACGGTAACTGACAAATTCGAGAGAGGCGGTTTCGTAAAAATCTTTGATCGGGAAGACCGTTTTAAAGACTGCTTGAAGCCCAACAGGTTCCCGTTTATCCGGATCTACATCGGCCTGGAGAAATTTTTCGTAAGATTTCTTCTGAACATCGATCAAATTGGAGATTTCTAATACCTCTTTGATCTTTGAGAAGTTCTTGCGACATCTTCGGTAGATGGGAATAATATTGGCCATAGAGACTCCTTTCCATCAAATAAAAAGTCCCCTCCCTTTCGGACTGACCTTCATCATTTGCTCTGTCCTTCTGGGAAGAGACAACGATGTCCCTCAATTACCTCTAAATGTTTTCCTACTTGACTTCGACCGTCCCCCCAGCCTCTTCGATCTTTTTCTTTACCGTCGCTGCTTCTTCTTTTGAAATCCCTTCTTTGACAGGCTTGGGGACACCTTCGACAAGGTCTTTGGCCTCTTTCAGACCCAAACTGGTCAGTTCTCTCACGACCTTAATCACTTGGATCTTCTTATCGCCAAAACCCGTCAGAATCACATCAAATTCCACCTTCTCTTCGGGTGGAGCGACTTCCGTTCCAACACCTACCCCTGAAGCTGGCATTGCAGCCACAGCCATTGGTGCAGCGGCCTTGATCCCAAATTTCTCCTCAAGGACCTTCACCAGATCCCGTGCTTCTAACAAGGTCAGATTGCTGATCTCTTCGGCAATTTTTTGGATATCTACCATTTGAAAAATCCTCCTATCTCTATTAGAAGTTAAACTTACTCTCTACTTTTCACTCTCGACGCCCAACGGTCAGGTTGTCGAACTTGTCGATTCAGCCAGTTGATCGACCCGAGCCTGAATGATGCCGAGCATCTGTTGAAGAATGCTAAGGATAGCTCCCATGACCTGTCCCCCTGACGTTTGGATCTCTCCCAATATTTGTGCCAAAAGCACTTCACGAGAGGGCATCGTGGCCAAGGCTTTCACTTCTTCAGGGGGTGCCACTCTCCCTTCGATCAGACCAACCTTGATTTTAAGGGAAGGCTGTGTTTTTATGAATTCCAATAAAACCTTTGCAAGGAGGATGGGGTCTCCATAAGAGATAGCGATGGCTGTTGGGCCTTCAAAATAGTCACCCAACTTTTCCAAATCCGTCCCTTTGGAGGCAAGCCTCATCAACGTATTTTTGATGACGTGATAGGAAACCTTCTCCTCCCTCAAACGTTTTCTCAGGTGATTCATCTGGTCGACATTGAGACCCCGGTAATGGGTCAGGACCACCGCTTTATATCCTTCGATTTTTTTGTTAAAATCGGATATAATTTGTTCTTTCTCTTTTCGATTCAATGTCCTTTACCTCCTCAACGGGGCTGGTGATGCCGCCTACTATTTCAGGATATTTCGTACAATGAGTGGATCGATCTTAATCCCAGGCCCCATCGTGGTTGACAAACCGATACTCCGCAGATAGATTCCCTTACTGGTCGGTGGTTTGGCCCGGAGGATCGTTTCTAAGATGTTTTTGATATTTTCTAATAGTCGATCAAATCCAAACGACACCTTCCCAGCGGGCACATGGATCACCCCT
>Ga0187886_1001463_pt1 | contig 21422 bp, 20 predicted proteins | sample June2016WEW_20_1_FD_133001 | JGI IMG/M metagenome (GOLD analysis project Ga0187886, IMG submission 133001) | Peatland microbial communities from SPRUCE experiment site at the Marcell Experimental Forest, Minnesota, USA - June2016WEW_20_150 | ecosystem: Environmental > Terrestrial > Soil >... | reverse complement strand
TACCCTTGCGTACCTCGCCAGTGAATCCAGGAACGGATCCTTTTTTTCCACGGCTTCTGCTTCCATTACCAAAAGCATGTCTTTCCTGGGAGCGCGCGCGTAGCTTAAGATGAATTTTTTTATTTCTTCCTTAAGAAGGTGGGCCTGCCTGATAATAATCATCCTGCGCGGGCTCTGCATGGGGATGCACAACAATATTTCCTGCAGCTCTTTAAGGCTGGTTTCTCTGGCGTATAGGGTATCGAGGTTAAATTCTCGCGTTTGGCTGGGCAGGAACTGCTGTCTTAATTTCTTAATCTGTATGTCTTTGGAAAGGGTATCCTGGCCGAGTAATAGATAAATCATTGGGGATTACCAATCTTCAACGGCGCGTTCGACTATCCTGCGGCTTAAATCATCTAAAGCGTCATTGGCCGCGAGATCATCAGATTTAGCTAAAGAGCCAGTGGTAAAATAAGTGGTGCTGCCGGTAAAGCCATTTTCCTCCCAGAGCAATTTATTTTCCTTCCTGTCCCAGAGCGCGATATTGACCACAAGACTTATGCGGTACTCTGTTACGTTATCACCAGAATCATACCTTAAGGGGTCCTTGCGAAATTCTATTAACTGGCCCTTGAGCATCAAATCCGCGGAGTCCTCGGAAACCGGCCTTAAATTTCCGTCAAAAAGAAACTTGTTTGAAACAGACCTTGTAATATCTGTTTCCAGCGACGGCCTGTATAACTTGTATTGATTACGCGCGTAGGCTTCATTTGTAATATCCACCATGTTTTTGAATGGCGCAACATATACCGTCCTGTATTTATTCGTTATCATGGAACGCGTGGTGTAGCCGCACCCTGCAAGCGTAATAATTAAAATTGGCATGAACCATGAACCATGAACCATGAACCATGAACTATACTTCCTCATTTCTTCTTCTCCAGTGCCCGCAGCCTTTCCGATGCCTTGGCTGCCAATTTCGTATCTGCGTAGTTGGCAACTATGTCACTGTAATAAATCTTTGCTGACTCAAATTGTTTCTGTTTCTCATAGAATCCGGCTATATCGTAATCGCTCTGGGCCTCTTTCTCCCTTAGCCCCCTGATATTTTTCTCTGCCTCCTGGGAAAGCACGGCTTCGGGGTGCTCTTTTACAAACTCTTCAAATTTCTCCTTTGCCTCCTGGGTTGCGCCCTGGTCATAATCAGAGCCGCGCGAGACAGCTGCGCGGCAAGAGGCAATCTGGAATTTCGCCGGCTCAACCCATTCGCTTTCAGGATAGTTGGAGATTATTTTATTAAAGGCATCCTCTGCTTCATAATAGCGCATAAGGCCTCTTAATACAAGGCCCAGCTTATACTGCGCCTTCGGCGCTAACGGGCCATAGGTAGAATTCTCAACTACCTTGGTAAAAATCTCTATTGAAGGATTCTCGACAGGCAGCGTCACCCCAAGGGCCTTACGTTTCTCTCCGGCCATAAAGGCCTCACCGATCTTATATTCCTTTTCTATAATCTCCTGGATTCTCTCCGAAAACGGATATTTGTCAATAACCTTCTGATAGGCAAGATAGGCCTCGTACAACCTGCCCCGCTCCTCCTCAATGCGCCCCAGATAATACTGGCTCTCCGCTGCCTCAAATACCTTGGGGTAAGCCTTCAGGAGTTTCATGAACTCGCGTACGGCATCATTGTATTTCTTGGCATCGTAAAAGGATTTTGCGTAGGCAAACTGTTCCTTAGGCGTATCCTTGGCTACTGTCTTCGGATTCACCCATTTACCGGTCTTTGGGGTCCATATCCAGTAAGGATAGGCAGGTGACTGTAAGACCAGTAAAAATGCAATAATAATTAAAGTAAGCCGTCTCATATTATCACAACTTTAGCATAGCTACCCTGCCTTGTCAACAAATTCGTCTTTAAAGATTAGAGACGAAAGTACGCACAGGGCAAATGGATAAGGAAAATATTGATTTTCAAAATAAGGAAGGCCAGCGGTTCGCAGGCAGCGGCAAAGATTTGGGCCAGAACCGGAGATAAAAAATGCGCCATAATAAGGCCGAAGCCGCCCAAGGTAACCAGGGTCGCAAGCGGAACGGTAAAAATATTAGCCACAACCGTAACCGGAGAAAAAATCCCGAAATAATAAAGAATAAAGCCGCTTGTGGCAAGCCAGGCGCATAAAGAAGCTAAAAAAGTATCGATAAAGAAACTGGCAAGCTTTACCTTTAGCTTTTCAAGACCCAATAAGCTCCTAAGCCTGGGATAAAGAATAACCAAAGAGGCAACACTGACAAAAGAAAGCTGGAAACTGGCATCAAATAACTGCCGGGGATTGTTTATCAATATGGGAATCGCTGCGAGGGCTAAAGAATTATGCATATTGGGCTCGCGCATGAAAAGGTGCGCCAGTAAGAATGTAGTTGCCATAATAGTCGCGCGCACGACAGGCGTAGATGAGCCGGTCAACAGGCAATAGAAAATCAGGATAGGCACAGTTAAAATAATCCTTAAGCTCTTGTTTATCCGCGCAAACTTAAGAAATAAAATTACGACAAAGCAAAGCACTCCGACATTAAAGCCGCTTACCACCAGGATATGTATGGTGCCCGAGCGTATCATTATCTGGTTAACGAAGTAAGGGACATTTCTCTTATCCCCCAACACCATCGCACCCAGCAATGCCGCTGTAAGAGAAGAAGCGTATTTAGAAAATAGGCCGACTGCGTATTTCTTCATCCGCAAGGCAAGACGCTTAGGCGATACCCCTTTTATTCCCATCCGCCTAACCTCTGCTTCCCTCTCCACCTTCATGGTAAAAAGAATGCCGCGATTAAGCAGGTACTCCCGATAGCTGTTTTTTGTTCCCTGCTTCAAAGGAATAATTTTCTCTACCCTCCCCCGTAAAACCAGCTCCTCTCCATAATAAAACTCCTGATTACTGTGAACGCGCACAGTTATATCCGCGTCACAACTCTGATTTCGCTCTCCGTTCTGTATCTGGCAGACCCTGAGGACAAAAGCATAACTACCTCCTTTTTCTTCCGGCTCATTGGCGATAACGCCTCTTACTATCACGGGTTCGCTAAAGAATAGGCTGTTGGAATCCAACATCTGGCCTGCAGAAACCGTCCTGGCATTTATCAAAAGAATGGAGCCAGACAGGAATGCTAGAATACCTAAATAAAAATTGCAGGATAAATTATTTTTCAAAGACAGAATGCTCATCCCTGCGGCTACCCCCGCAAGAGAGAATAGTAGAATAAGGGGTATTTTGCAGAAATGGGCAAATGTTATACCTGCCATAAAAATTAGCGTAAGCGCCGGTAAGGGCTTTTTCATTTTACATATATGTAATCCTTGATTTTCCCAAAACGATAATTGGTGACGCCCTTTACCTTTTTTAGCTCCTCTGTATCCTGAAAAGCCCCGTTTTTATCCCTGTATTCGAGGATACGCTGGGCAACAGTTAGGCCAATATGGGGGATATCGAGCAAGGCCTCTCTTGTGGCGGTATTCAGGTCTACTTTTCCTATATTTTCATTGATTGAAGAGATGTTTTTCCGGGAGGGAGAAATCTTTTTGAATAAATAATTCGCGCAGCCACCTAAAAGCGCTACTAGAAGTAGGAATATAACTACCTTGCGTTCTTCATCAGTAAGCCAAGACATATTTACCCCTTCAGTGCGTTAGTTAACCCCACACCCAGTCAGCAAACTGCATAGTTGCGATTTTTCTGGGTGTGGGGTAAGTTCGGACAATAACTTATGTCGCTAAGGCTATTCAAATCGGCTCCATAAGTTATGTCCTCACTTAATAGACGCGCAAGGGCAAAGAATCTAACCTGGTTAAATAACGATATTGGCTAATTTCTGGGGGACGATGATAATTTTCTTGGCGGGTTTTCCCTGAAGCCAGGGCGCGAGTTTCAAGTCGGCAAGCACGAGCTTCTTTAATTCATCTTCGGAAATAGCTGCGGGGACATCTATTTTGGAGCGCATCTTGCCGTTTACCTGGATGACAATTGTGACGGTTTCCTCCACGAGCATGGCAGACTCATATACGGGCCAACTCTCTTTACAAATCATCTCCTTATGCCCCAAGGCCTGCCAGAGCTCTTCGCAAAAATGCGGGACAATGGGGCTTAACATAAGTATCAATTTTTCAAAAACATCCTTATCCGCGCCTGACTGATAAACAGCATTGGTCAGCTCCATAAGGCCTGCTATCGCGGTATTGAATTTAAATTCCTGGAAATCCCAGGTAACTTTTTTTATCGTCCTGTGCAGGGATTTAATCAGGGTTAAATCAGCCTCATCCCGCAAATTCTCCTGGATTCTCCAGACGCGGTTTAAAAACTTATGTGCGCCATCAATGCCGCGCTCATCCCACTCTAACTCTGTCTCCGGAGGAGCGGCAAAAAGAATAAACAACCTTAAAGTATCTGCGCCGTATTTAGTGATGATGGAATCGGGATCAACTATATTGCCCCTTGATTTCGACATTACCTCCCCGTCCTTTAAGACCATCCCCTGCGTAAGCAGGCGCGTAAACGGCTCATCAAACTTCACCATCCCCAAATCCTTAAAGAACTTGGTAAAGAAGCGCGAATATAAAAGGTGCAAAATCGCATGTTCAATCCCGCCGATATACTGGTCAACCGGCATCCAGAATTTGGCTTCTTCAGTATCAAAAGGGCTATTAGTAAAATGCGGAGAGCAGAAACGCAGGAAATACCATGAGGAATCAAAGAAGGTCGCCATGGTGTCTGTTTCCCGCAAGGCCCTTCCTTTACATTTCGGGCATTGTGTATTTACAAATTCCTTAACTTTACCTAAAGGGCTGCCGCCTTCTCCTGTAAAGGGTGCCTCCGCGGGTAACTCTACCGGTAAATCCTCATAAGGCACAGGGACTGTCCCGCATTTTTTACAATATATGATAGGTATGGGTGTTCCCCAATAACGTTGTCGCGAGATTAACCAGTCGCGCAGCCGCCAGTGCGTCTGGATTTTTCCGATACATTCCTTCTCCATCCACTCGGCAATCTTTATCTTTGCCTCCTGATTCGGCAGGCCATCGAATTGCCCGGAATTTACCTGCACACCGTCTCCCTCGTAGGCCTCTTCTAAGGTCGCAGGCAACAGGTCACAGGTAGTAGGTTTTATAACAATCCGCATCGGCAACTTATGCTCTTTGGCAAATAAGAAATCGCGCTGGTCGTGGGTGGGAACCGCCATAATCGCGCCTGTGCCGTACTCCATTAATACATAATCCGCGATCCAGATGGGAATTTTTTCCTGATTTACCGGGTTAACGGAGAAACTGCCGGTAAAAACCCCTTCTTTCCTGACATCGCTGGCCGCGCGAATGGCCTTACTTTCTTTGGCTACCTTTTCAATAAACTTCAGAACCTGTTTTTCTTCCGGGTTACCCTTGATGATTTCTTTAACTAAAGGATGCTCCGGAGCCAGGACAATGTAGGTTGCGCCAAAAATGGTATCTGCCCTTGTTGTAAATACTGGAATCATTTTTTCATTATTAACCAGGCGAAAATATATCTCTACTCCCTGACTCCTGCCTATCCAGTTGCTCTGCATGGCAATCACCCGCTGGGGCCACTCTTTTAACTGCGCTAAATCTTCTAACAACCTCTCCCTGTAAGCGGTAATCTTCAAATACCATTGTTCGAGGTCCTTTTGCTGGACTTTCGTATGGCAGCGCCAGCAGCCGCCTTCAACAACCTCTTCATTTGCCAGCGTCGTCTCGCAGGAAGAACACCAGTTTACAGGCGATTCTTTTCTATAGGCAAGCCCTTCCTCAAACATCTTCAGGAATATCCACTGGTTCCATTTATAATAAGTGCTGTCACAGGTGGAAACCTCCCGGCCCCAATCATAAGAAAACCCCATCTTTTTTAATTCGGCGCGCATCCATTCAATACATTTGTGTGTCCAGATATCGGGCTTGGTCTTGTTTTTTATAGCGGCGTTTTCCGCAGGCTGGCCAAAAGCATCAAACCCCATAGGGTGCAGCACTTGATAGCCCTGCATCATTTTAAAGCGGCCGGCAACATCTCCGATAGTATAGTTACGCACATGCCCCATATGGATTTTTCCCGACGGATACGGGAACATCTCCAGGAGATAGTGTTTTTTCTTTTTGGGATCAGGCTTAGCGCAGAAGACACCCGTCCTCTCCCACTCCTTCTGCCATTTCTGCTCTATCTCTTTAAATGGATACATATTATTGTTTCCTTAATTTTCTTACTGTCGCCAAGTTCATTTTGTCCGCATCATCGCTGTCTTTAGGAGTCTCCAGGATAAACGGGATATCCCGAAGGAGAGGATGATTAATGATCCTTTTCATCCCTTCCATGCCGATACTGCCTTTTCCTATATGTTCGTGCCGGTCATACTTGGACCCAAGAGCGCCTTTTGCGTCATTAAGATGTATAAGTTTGAGGAGTTTTATCCCTACCAGTTCATCTATTTCTTTTAACATACCTTCCAGCCCCTCTTTTGTGGCAATATCGTATCCTGCCAGATACGCGTGCGCCGTATCCAGGCAAAGCCCGACCCGCTCTTTCTGTTTTATCCCCGCGAGGATTTCTTTCTGGTGACGAAAAGTATATCCCAGCCAGGAGCCGGAACCGGATGTATTCTCAAGCAATATCCCTATTTTTGCGTAACTTGTTTTATCAAGGATACTGTTTAATGCCTCAATAAGCCGTTTTATGCCTGCGCTCTCCGTGGTATTTTTATGGCTGCCCATATGCGTTACGATATAATCCGCCTTTAGCACCGAGGCCTCCAGTATATCCTCGATATAGGCGTCAATAGAAACTTCATAAAGCTTAGGATCAGGAGAAGCAAGGTTAATGAGGTATGATATGTGCACGAAAAGCGGGTCTATCTTTGCCTTTGCCTGCTTCTCGGCGAACTTATCTATATCTTCATTGGTCAGAAAATCCTTGCGCCAGCGCTGGGGGCTGCGCGCGAATATCTGCATGGTATTGCACTTAAGACCCTTGGCAACATCAAACGCTTCATCTAACTTGTCTACCCCGGATACATGGACACCGAGAATCATCACAGCTCTCCTTACATAATGTTCTATTATACCTGAAGAAAAAACCCGGTCAAGGCATAATGAAAAGGACGGCTTTTTGCCGTCCCTAGTGCCACCAAAAATTTACTTGGCAGAAATGCTTGGTGGTATGCACTCCGCTTAATTCGTTAGCTATTTCTTATTGGCGAATTACACCGCGTTTTGTGCGGTGCTGCTTGAGTGCCACCAAAAATTTACTTATCTGAAATGCTTTGTGGTATGCACTACGCTCGCTGTTTTGCTTGTCGCAAAACTACGCTCGCTTTAGTGCCACTTGATTTTTCCTTGGCGGAAAAATCAAGTGGAGCTGGGGGGAGTTGAACCCCCGACCTTTTGACTGCCAGTCAAACGCGCTCCCAACTGCGCTACAGCCCCATATTTAGTTCATGGTTCATAGTTGATGGTTCATGGTAAAATATTTTACTATGAACTATGAACAATTAACTATCAACTATTAACCAAATAACTTGACCTGTGCTATTTTAGAATATAAAATAGGTGGCGTCAATGTAAAATAATCGCCGAAGTGGTGGAATGGCATACACGTCGGTCTCAAAAACCGATGAGCGTAAGCTCGTAAGGGTTCAACTCCCTTCTTCGGCACCATGTTTTCTAAACAAAAAGGGCGGATTTTTAATCCGCCCTTTGCTTTAAGCTTACCTAAAAACAAAACTGTCTGCTTATTGTCCTAACCTTTTATTTCGTGTTTATCGTCCCTGTTGTCCCAGACAACCTTGTATTTACTGTGCTCTGCAGCCAGCTTGCTTCTCCTTTCAAGTAGTTGATCTTCTTCTGGTCTTTTGCTAACTTATTGGGATTGCCGGAGTCTAGCGCGGCTTTTACTTCCAACTTCCCGATCTTTGTCTGCAGCTTATTATATTGTTTCTGCTCGCTAGCGATAGCCTTGGCTGAATTATTGACAATTTTTACCTCCAGCTTCGCCGCCTGTTTATTGAGTTTATCAACCTGCTTTTGAGTCAGGTTGCCGCTTTGTAATTTAGACTCAATCTTATTTAGCTTTGCCTCATTGCGCTGGTAAGCTCGTAATCCGCCCACTACTGGATTGGTGTTGAACGCCTTAGTATATAACTTATTTATCCGATTCTCAACCTTATCGTATTGTTTGGTTCCAGGAGTTAATCCGCCAAGTTTGGTCTCTAATTTATCTATTTTCTTATCGTAGTTGAGATATTTCTTATACTGGCTACCAGTGGTCGGTTCTGATTTATGCCCTCCACCAAAGAGACCCCCAACAGCCCCCCCAATACCTGCTCCTACAGGTCCCCCTGCAACCCATCCTGCACCCGCTCCTACAGCCATGTTCTTTCCGCTGCCTCCGGCTTTTGCCTGTGTAACAAGCCCAGAGCCGAAAAAGAATACTAGCGCCACTGTTATTACTAAGGCCTTTTTCATTCTCCTCCTCCTTTTGTTTGCTTCTTGCCCCAAATAAAAAACCGGATTGCCTTTATTCTTATTCGGCAACCCGGTTATCGATGGATTAAGCAAAACTAAGAAGTTTAATTCCTACCGATCCTAGGCTTTGGCTTAGCCCTACAGGGCCAAACCCTTTATCGTAAGAATAACCATTCTTTGTACTAAAGTTTACTCTATACGAAGGGTATTTTAAAGATACCGGGGGGGTATTTTGAAAGCGCTTTCCTTAAATATAGCGCATCATATCCTTCTTTGGCGCCATCTTTTTAAGCAAAAAGGACGGATTTTCATCCGTCCTTTGGTTTAAGCTTACTTTAAGAACAAAGCCCGCTGCTTATTGGCGGCGCAATCTCTTGTATTAATTGGTCTGGCGTGGCAGCCTGCTATTTACTGTGCTCTGCAGCCAGTCTGCTTCTCCTTTCAAGTAGTTGATCTTCTTCTGGTCTTTTGCTAACTTATTGGGATTGCCGGAGTCTAGCGCGGCTTTTACTTCCCACTTCCCAATCTTTGTCTCTAGTGTATTATACTGCTTCTGCTCTCCAGCAACGACCTTGGCTGACGCCTTATCGATCTTTCCCTCCAGCTTAACTGCCTGTTTATTGAGCTTAACAACCTGCTTTTGAGTCAGATTGCCACTTTGTAATTTAGACTCAATCTTATTTAGCTTTGCCGTATTACTCAGGTAACCTCTTAGCCCCGGTATCACTGGGTTAGTCAGGGGCATCTTGGTATATAAATTATTTAGCCGATTCTCAAGCTTGTTGCGTTTTTCGCTTCCAGGGGGTAAGCTCTCAATCTGATTCTTTAATTTACTTATCTTGGTATCGTAGCTGAGATATTTATTGTACTGGCTGCCAGTGGTTGCTGTCCTGGTTTTTGGCAACTGCTTCAGTTCGGCATTTGCATAGGGGTCGTAAGCGATCATTGATTTACCAGATACGCCAGCTTTCGCCTGTGTAACAAACCCGGAGGCAAAAACAAACATTAACGTCACTATTATTGTTAAAGTCTTTTTCATCATCATCCTCCTTTTATTTGTGCTTCTGACTCTAATAATAAAAAACCGGATTGCCCATTATTCTCATTTGGCAAGCCGGTTATCGATGGCTTAAGCAAAACTAAGAAGTTTAATTTTTACCGATCTTTGGCTTTGGCTTGATCTCCTCCGCGATCAGGCCCCTTATTGTCAGAATAAATGTTCTTGTAAAGGTAGTCTATCATATAATAGATAGATTTTCAAGATACGGTGGGAATATTTTGAAAGCGTTTTCCTTAACTATTTTCTTTATTGCTTTATAAAGGGCTGGACTCCCTTTTTCGGCACCATTTCCCAAAGCTTAATTTTCTCTTCTATCCGCTAAAATATCTCTTCTTAAAGCTTAATGCCACATTAACGAGTGTAATAAGCGCAGGCACTTCAATTAAAGGCCCGATTACCGCGGCAAATGCTGCTCCGGAATTTATCCCGAATACCACAACAGCCACAGCAATAGCTAGTTCGAAATTGTTGCTTGCGGCGGTGAAAGATAAAGTAGCTGTTTTGGCATAATTAGCTCCAAATTTCTTGCCCATGTAAAACGAAACTAAAAACATAACAATAAAATATATCAGGAGCGGTATGGCTATTCGCACGACATCCAGAGGAATCTTAACGATATATTCGCCCTTAAGTGAAAACATAACGGCGATGGTAAATAGCAAAGCGATTAATGTAACCGGGCTTATCCTGGGAATAAACTTCTCGTGATACCACTCTTTGCCTTTTAAACGTACGAGCGTAAAACGGGTAATAACACCGGCAATAAACGGTATGCCTAAATAAATAAACACGCTATAGGCAATTTGCGCCATGCTAATATTGACCACCGATCCTCTTAATCCGAACCAGCCGGGTAGGATAGTAATAAAAACCCAGGCGTATAAAGAATAAAATAAAACCTGAAAGATAGAATTAAACGCCACCAGGCCAGCGCAGTATTCCGTATCCCCTCCGGCAAGGTCGTTCCAGACGATTACCATGGCAATGCAACGGGCGATTCCAATCATGATTAGTCCTACCATGTATTCAGGATACCCGCGTAAAAATATAACTGCCAGGAGAAACATAAGGACTGGCCCAATTACCCAGTTCTGCACAAGCGAAAGCGCTAAAACCTTTACATCTTTAAAAATATCCGGTAACTCTTCATATTTCACTTTGGCAAGCGGCGGATACATCATAAGAATCAGACCTATCGCAATCGGAATATTAGTCGTCCCGACCTGAAATTTATTCCAGAAGTTGGTAATCTGTGGATAGATATACCCGGAAAAGACCCCTAATCCCATTGCCAAAAAAATAAGCGGGGTAAGAAGTTTATCCAATAAGGATAATTCGCGTTTTAACTCTTTTGTTTCCTGCTTCGCATAATCCATTATCGGCCTCTCTGTTTATTGATATATGGCCTTACCGCTACATAAATCCGCCTGGCGATAAGCTGATAACCCTGGGTATTGGGATGGAAAAAATCGCTCTTAAAGCTGGGGTTGGTAAGTATGCCTCCGAGGATACTTGGGATAAAGATGGTGCCATACTCCTTGGCAATCTTAGAGAACTCCTGTCGGTAGCTTTTAAGGAAAAACCCCGCGCTTGAATCCGCAATCGCCACCATCGCACCCCTCTCTTGTATTAAAGTGATTATCTGCTTCATATTGCTGATACTTTCCTGCATCGGGACTTTTTTTATGAAATCATTCCCGCCGAATTCCACAATCACAAGCCGCGGGTCTTTTTCCAATACCGCCGACTCTATGCGCCGGAGTGCTTCGCTGGTTGTATCCCCGTCTACGCCGGCATTAATCACTGTAGTTCCCAGCATATTCGCCAGGACAGAAGGATAATCTTCCCCCTTTTCAACTCCATAACCAAAGGTGATACTATCCCCGAAACAGATTATATTTTCTCCCTTTGAATCTATGTTTTTTATCTCCTTCTTTGCGCAACCAGCCAGCGCAACGAAGACAATAACCAATAACCAACAACTATGAACTATGAACCTTCTCATGCCTTAACCTCAATTGTCCGCAGGCGGCCTCTATATCCTCTCCGCGGCTCTTACGTAATATCGCGTTAATCCCCTGTTTTAAAAGCGCGTCCCTGAAGAAAAGAATTTCCAGCTTTTTCGGCGGATAGACGCCTAACTCCTCTACCGGGTTTACGGGTATAAGGTTTACTTTACAAAGCCGTAGCCCCTTTAATATTCTGACTAAATCTGCTGCATCCTGCAAAGTGGAATTGACCCCGGCGATTAAAATATATTCAAAGGTAATCTGGCGATTGGTCCTCTCGATATATTCCTTACAGGTAGCCAACAAATCTTTAAGCGGGTATTTTTTATTGACCGGCAGGATCCTTGAGCGTAGCTCGTCCCTGGCAGCGTGCAAGGAAACGGATAATTCTACCTGCAGCCCTTCTTCCGACAATTTTCTTATCCCTGGTATAATCCCGCAGGTTGAAATGGTAATCCTGCGGCTTCCGATATGCAGGCCTTCCGGAGAATTAATTACGCGTATTGCCTTAAGTACATTATCATAATTATCCAGTGGTTCGCCTGTACCCATAAAAACTAAGTGAGTAAGCTTAGCGTTTTTAAGGCGCTCTTTTATGCACAATACCTCTTCAATAATCTCGGCACTAGTTAAATTTCTTTTAAATCCCTGAGTGCCGCTTGCGCAGAAAGAACATTTAAATTTGCAGCCGGCTTGCGTGGAGATGCATCCGGTAACGCGCCTTTGGGCCGGTATTATAACTGCCTCAATCAGGTTATTATCCGTTAATTTAAGCAGCAACTTTTCTGTACTGTCCCTGGATTGCATTGCCTTTATCACTTCCGGACGCGATAAAGAAAACTCCTTTTCTAATTTTATCCTTAAACTTAAGGGCAGATTACTCATTTCTGAAAAAGCGGATGCGCCCTTCTGGTAAATCCAGGCATATATCTGCCTGGCGTGGAAACGTGGCACTCCCCAGCCGACAATAACCTTTTCCAGTTCTTCCGGGGTTAATTCTTTTATATCCTGCATATCGCTTTTGAATTAAATTAAGAAACAGGCCGCGGCCAAAGTTTATCAGCCGTGCCGCGCCGCGCCTCTTAAGGTTTCCTTATCGATTTTACCAGTCCTGTTTTTGGGAAGGGCCTTACGGAATTCAAAATAATGCGGTATTTTAAAATGCGCCAGGTGCTGGCGGCAGAAATAGCGCATATCCTCTTCGCTAGTCTGCGCGCCTTCTTTTAATACTATATAGGCCTTGGGGAGTTCCCCTCTTATTTTATCCGGCACCCCTATTACGGCAGCCTCAACTACATCCGGATGCCTGTGTATTGCGGCCTCTACCTCCGGCTCAAAGACAATCTCTCCGGCAACCTTGATCATCTCTTTTTTTCTTCCTACGATATAAAGAAAACCCTCGTCGTCAAACTTACCTAAATCTCCGGTATGGAACCAGCCGTTACGCAAGGCCTCCGCGGTAAACGCCTGGTCTTTGTAATAGCCCTCAGTAACTACCCAGCCGCGCACAATTATCTCTCCTACCTCTCCCTTTAATAACTCGCGGTCATTTTCGCCGACTATTTTAAGTTCAATCCAGGGCGCGGCCTTGCCTACGCTTTCGATTTTCTTAGAGCCCTTGGGTAAAACCACACTAGGCGCGTTTGTCTCAGTCATCCCCCAGCCATGCAAAAGCTGGGCGTTGGGGCAATAAGTATGGAACCTGCGCAGCTGCTCTGCTGAGCCAGGCGCGCCAAATGATACGATCCATTTAAGAGAGGATAAATCAAAACTCTCAAACTCTTTTAACTGTAAAAACGCGTAATACATAGGAGGCACCAGCCAGAAACAGGTAATTTTGTAATCGCGGACATTCTTCAGGAATTCTAACGGGATAAACCGCTCCATAAGCACGACAGCCGCTCCTAAAAATATTATACTCTGCAGGAAAACCATCCCGCCTATATGCGAAAGCGGCAGGGCGCATAAAGAAATATCTTCCTCTCCAAGGCCTGCGAAATGCGCCATTGCCTTGGGAGATGCGGCTAGCTGCAGATAATTGATTAAAACGCCTTTGGGTTTTCCGGTTGTGCCTGAGGTGTAAAAAATAATCGCATGGTCTTTATCGTCTGCATTAACCTGCGGCGGGTTTGTGCTGCCCTCAGAAAGCAATTCTCCCAGATAAAGGTAATCGCCTGGCTGCTGGTCGCAGATAATTATATATTTCAGCTGTGGACAACTCTCTTTAATTTTAGCAAGGGAAACTGTTGATTTTGACTTGGCAATCAATACCTTTGCCTCACAGTGAGTTATGCAGGAGATAAGTTCTTCTTCGGTAAGCATAAAATCAAGAGGCACACAGGTGGCGGCCAGGCACCAGGAGGCAAGATAACCGTAAAAATATTCCGGCCAGTTAGGCAGATAGATGGCGATCCTATCTCCCCGGCTGATACCTAACTTAGAAAGACTGTTTGCCAGACGAAATGAATTATCTCTTAACTGCTGAAAGGTTATGCGCTGGTCCTTAAAGATTAACGCGGCCTTGGTAGGTGTGGAATCTGCTTTTTGCTGTAGAAGCTCTTTAATCTGCATATTTAAATTAGAAGCCGTACCAATAGCGGACTATGGGTTGGGAGTTCTCTGTTTTATCGGTTAAGATATTCTTAAGACGGGTGTATTCCAGAAAACCCTCCCTGCCCAATTCCTTGCCAAAACCGCTCTGCTGAAATCCGCCATAGGGGACTTCATTAAAAAACATCCCGTAGGTATTGACCCAGATAGTGCCGGCATTGATTTTCCTGCCTAACTCCTGCGCCAGGGACATATCTTTTGTCCAGATGCAGGCTGCCAGGCCATAGTTAGATGCATTGGCAAGGCTCGCTGCCTCTTCTATATTAGAAAACCTGTTAATACAGGCAACTGGCCCGAATACCTCTTCTTTGAAAATAGACATTCTTGGGTGCACATCTGCCAGCAGTGTGGGTTCAAAAAAGAAACCTTTCTTTAAAGCCGGGCTCTCAGGGATCTTTCCACCGCAAAGTAATCTTGCCCCTACTTGTTGGGCCAGGCTTACATGCTCCCGCACTTTTTTACGCTGCGCCTCTGAAATCAGGGGCCCCATCTGGGTTTCAGGATCCATGCCCGGGCCTAACTTTATTGATTTTGCCCTGGCGACAAATGTATCTATGAATTTATCGTAAATATCATCTTCTACCAGGATGCGCGACATCGCCGTGCACATCTGGCCCTGGTTAAGAAAAATTGAACAGAGAGAGCCGTTCACTGCCAAATCTATATCTGTATCTTTTAAGACGATACTGGCGGATTTTCCTCCCAGCTCCATAAGTAGTTTCTTGGAGTGTTTTGCCGCATAACTGACTATCTCTTTGCCGACACTGTTACTGCCGGTAAAAGAGATCAACTCCACGCACTCATCAGAGCAAAGCGCCTTACCTATATCAGGGCCGCTTCCTATAACAACATTAAATACCCCTTTGGGTAAACCCGCCTTTTCAGTGATCTTTGCCAATTCCAGGGCAGAGAGAGGCGTCAGGCTTGAAGGTTTTAAGATTACGGTATTGCCGGCTGCCAGCGCCTGGGCAACTTTCCATGAAGCAATTAATAAAGGATAATTCCAGGGCACAATCAATACTGCTACACCCAATGGCTCCCTTAAAAGTTTTGCCTGGGCAGCGGCAATCTGTGTTTTTATATCTACTGTTTCTTCCTGCAGGTATTCATTCAGGTGATTGGCAAAATGTTCAAAGGTTTGGGCGCTTGATGGTATATCCATAAAGGTAGATTCCTTAATCGGCTTACCGGTATTTAGTGTCTCAAGCTGCGCTAACTCCTTCGCGTTCTCCAGGATGCCCTGGCCAATTTTAATGAGAAAACCTTTACGCTCTTCAAGAGAGAAATTCTTCCACGGGCCATTATCAAAGGCGTCGCGCGACACCTCTATCGTGTCCCTAACGAACTTTTCATCCGCGAGTCCAACTTCGCAGATAACTTCGCCGTTAGAAGGATTGATTATTTTCTGGGCCTTGCTCATTTGAATTTTACCTGCTTAAATATTGAAAAAAGCCGGGTAAAGGGGACATACCATTTTGAAAGTTGCCCCATCTGCCCTGTTAATTTCATTTTTCCCTGCGTCACAGCCACAAAGGAATCAAGTTTACCCAAAAACACCTGCTCCCATATTTCTTTCGGAGCAGAAATCACAAAGGGCGCTTCTATGTCAGAATCAAGGCGGGTTATCTTTCCCTTTTCAAAGTTAAATTTATAGGCGTTACCGGCGCCATCCATTTTAATTGCAAGCTGCACTGTCAAATCCAGTTCCTTTCCCTTCTGGGAGATAAACTCGTCTTTATTTACCAAATCCACGATTGCCTGGATATGCTCCCTGGAAAACATAGGGTAAGCCGCATCATCCTTGGTAAGGTTCTCTTTTAAGGCGCTCTCTAAATTATCAAACCCTTCTTTATCAAAAAGCCGGGCAATGGCTGCGCTCTTTATTGCCTCTTCCAACGCCTCAATAAGACTAAGCGCGTCTTCAAATTTCTCTCCCACAGAAACTACCCCGTGGTTTTTTAACACCACTAAATTGTTTGATTTTAAGCCATCGATAACCGGCTTGGGATTTGTCACGGTGGGTGTCTCCTGCGCTATAACCGGCACATCTCCGAGGTAAAATTTGGTCTCAAAGGTTACTGCCTTAAGGGAACCACTCACCGCGAAATATCCGTTGATTAAAGGCGGGTGGGCGTGGATTACAACCTTGGCAGGAGAATTTTTATAAACCAGGGTGTGCAGGGGCAACTCTGAACTCGGTTTCTTACTATCGGGGCATCTGCCGTCTGATAAATTCACCTTTACGATATCTTCCTCTTTTAAATCTCCTAAAAATGTGCCGGTAGCAGTGATTAAAATATTATTTTCATCGGCACGGCAGCTGATATTGCCGGATTTGGCTACTGTAAGCCCGGTTTCATAAAGCCGTTTCCCTACCTTAATGATTTCTTTTTTCAACTTCCCCTCCAGGGACGGTTCTTCAATTCAATCAGAGAAGTGTCCCTTCATAGGGACAGTTCTCCCTTTGGTTTGAGAACCGTCCCTAATAATATTTAGGTAAATGTGTTTGGTGATTAAATTATTAGGCGTAATATCAAATGCCGGATAATAACCTTTGACCCCTTTTGGCGCAATGCAGACGCCGCAAAACTCTAACAGTTCTTTTTCCGGCCTGATTTCGATTTTGATATCTTCCCCTGTCTTTGCAATCGAAGGCGGCGGGCAAATCACGTAAAAAGGAATCTTAAAATAATTTGCCACGATTGCAATCTGATATGTCCCGACTTTATTGGCAATATCTCCGTTTTCTGCCAGGTTGTCAGCCCCGACAATGACCTTGCTTATTTTCCCCTCTTTCATTACCTCTGCCACCATATTATCGCTTATAACCGTAACATTAAATCCCGCTTCCTTTAATTCCCAGGCGGTTAAGCGGCTGCCCTGTAAATAAGGCCGGGTTTCCGTAACGAAAAAACTTATAAATTTACCCTGGTGGCGGCAGAGTTCAGCGATTAAAGGCATAAGGCCGCTGATATTACAATGAGTCAAAATCACATCTTTATCGCTGGTTAGCTCCGCGCATTCTTTTGCCTGCTCAATGCGCTTGGCTTTAAGGCCGTCCAGGAACCCCAAGATACCTTTATCCAAGGGAATCCCCTGTTTATACATCCCAAGCACTGCGTCAGTCAGGAATTTGAAGGAAAGGGTCGGCCGCGCATTATTAAAGGCATCGGCAACTTCAGTCAAAATCACTGCAATGTCTTTACGGCTCTTATTCTGGTTAAAGACAAGCAGAAAAGCGTACATTACAAGCAGGACCTGCCCCACTGCGCGCGTCTTCATCTGCTTAATCGCCATTACTGCCTGCTTATAATTCCTGGCCTTAATATATTTTACTTTCTGCGGCAGGAGAGTTTCATCGAGAATCAAAATCGTATTCCCTTGTAACTCTACCGGCCAGAATAGCGGTGAAAAATCCATAGGTTCTCCTATCACCAAGTCACATGTCACAAAGTCACAGGTAAAACTTTGTGACGTGGTGACCTTGTGGCTTTGTGACTAAGTTATTTACCTTCTAATCGTTTCACTGTCTCTAATGCGATGGCGATTAAATTTGATTCTGCCATATAGTAAAGCGGATTCATAAAACCCATTTCACCGGTAATCACATTATCGCTTATCGCCAGTATTGAGCCGGCCTTGATATTATAGGTCTGGGCGATAGTCAACAATGTCGAGGATACCATATCTACGGCAATAGCGCCTTCCTTTCTTTTTGCCTCAACAATCTCCCTTGTTTCCCTTAAAAGCGCGTCAGTCGTCCAGCAGGTCCCGCGATGGACAGTTGCTCCGATTGCCTTTGCCGCCTCATATAAAGTATCGGCGATTTTCTTGTCGGCTTTTGTTTCAAAATCTTTATCCACATAATAAGGGGTTACCCCGTCACCACGGATAACCTTATCAACTACCACCAGGTCTCCGACTTTCATATTCTCATCCAGCGCCCCGCAGGTTCCTATGCGGATAATATTTTGTATTCCGGCGTTGCAGATGACTTCGGTAGTTATGGAGGTATCCGTAGAGAATCTACCGCCATTAATGCCGGTGATTCTTATCCCCTGAAAATTACCGGTATACATCGTATATTCCATAAAAGAAAAATTCTTTACCGGGTTTTCTATTTTCTTAAGCAATGCCTCAAGCCGGTCTTTTGGCCCCGGCACTATCGCGTATTTTCCCACATCCTCAGGCCTCAACTGCACCATATTAGTCAGGTCTTTCCCCGTCATATGAATCTCTTTTATCATCTGCATTTTAATTCTCCTTTTTACGCTGTTAGCGGGTCCTGTCGAGGCATATTTCTCGCGGGGACGCTTGAAACATGCCTCGCCACCCGCTAAAATCTAACCGTCACCTTTATTCTTAAACTAGTTCTTTATTCGTGTATTTTATCCCACAGGTCAGAATAGCTTATATCGGGATTTTTTTCTAAAGTTTCTACCATTCGCGTTATTTCTTCCGCTAATATTCTTCCTTCATCCGATGACATCTTTGGGATATTTAACCCATTGAAATACTGATTCAAATATTGCTTCAAATTTTTAACCATTTAGTCCTCACTTCGGGGATACCCCCTCGCCCTCAATCCCCTTATTCCAAAGATGGCTTGTTTATATCCCAAGTAGCAATTAAGTCTGGGCTGATGATTGTTTCTCCCGTTGACTTTAACCTATATTCACCAGGCTCGGCCTTTTTAAATGCTTTTAAATCAGGAGGCAACTTAAATTCTTCGCCTGAGCCTCTAAGTTTTAGAACAACGCCTTCGTTCTCATTAGCCCTGATAATATCCCCGTGCAACTGTTTCTTCTCAAGAGGTTTCCCCTGATGGTCACAATAATTTAAACCAATGAGACAATATTTACCAATGAGCGATTTTGCTTCTTCTGGATTAAATATGGGTTTATTACTCATCGTATTTCTTCTTGAATATACCTCTTATTAGCGAATATATTCCACCGCCTAGCGCTGTAAGGAACAATATAAATACCATAAAAAATAGAGCAAGCAAGATAACAGGCGGATTAAGTTTTTCTTTAAATTTATTTATCAAAGCTAGCACGAGCACAAGGATAAGAAGGATATTGAACGCCCATCTAAAAAATTGTGATGCTGACTGAAAAAGCTCTTCTTTAACCATATACTTGGTATCTGTCCTTGGCCCGTGCATCCCAAACACTACCTGAACCCAGTAGGCATAAGGATTCTTCTTCGCAAAGTAGATCAAAAGAATAACGGTTACATCAAGAGCCAACAAAGCAAAGAAGATGGCATAACTTTTTGATAATAATAATCCTATCAACGCTATTATAGATATAAATAAATCAGTTTTTCTCATGAGAACTAATGCCCTCTCCGTCAAAATCCGAAAATCCTATACACCCCACCCGCTCGAAACATGCCTCGCCACCCGCTAAAATCCCCCCGTCCCCTATTTTATTTCTTTTTGAGCACATGGTTGCCAAATAACATTTCCCGGTGGATTCCATGAACAATTTCTGAACTCTACCATGCTACCGTCATAATTATCTTTAATAAAACGCAATGTTTCTGCCACGCCACCTTCACTAGTATTATCAAAATAAACTTTACCTTTACAAGCTAAAATTTTAGAATGAATTATCGAAAACTCTTCTTTAACTTTACTATATTCATGGTTAGCATCGAGAAATGCAAAATTAATATGGTCTTTCGTTTTAACAAGCTCTTCTAAAAATGCTACACTATCTTGTACCTTAAACTTGACATATTCTTTTAGGCCAAGACCAGCTTTTTCAATATTCTCTTCGGCTTTTGCTATTAGATCTTTTTCAATATCTACGGTGTGTACATAACCTTGAATACCGCTATCCTTAAGAGCTTGTGCTAAGATAATTGTAGAAAAGCCTCGATTGGTACCTGTTTCAACAACCACTGCTTCTTGCTCATCTTTCCTTGGTAGACTGCACAACAATGAATAATAAAGCAAATTCCAAGCAGGGTATCCAATTGACAAGCCGGTTTTTTCTATAGCCAGCTTTATATTTTCCTCCACATCTTCACCATATCCAGCATTTTTCTCTATCTCTCCAATATAGCTGTTAGGCAAAAGAGAATAGTTATACTTAAAAATGCGTCTAGAATTTCCCATGGCTTCTGGTAGTCTTTTCTGAATGAGGGAAACAGAACTACCCCTTTCATTTTTTATTTTTCTCTACCTCAAAACTAACAACAATGGTCGGCTCGCTATCTTTCTGAAGAAAACGACATTGAATAAAATAATTAAATTTCTCATTATGCCGGCCTAAAGGAGAATATACAATATTAAAACCAAAATCTTGAATCCAATCTTTTCTAAGCAAATCGAGGAACTCTTGTTGATTCTTCGGGTGGAAGACAATCTCTATTCCATTCTTCAATGGTTTAGCCGGGTATGCATCCTCAATTTTTGTAAGATAAGATTCGGTAGGCTTCATCTCATCCATTAAAGGACCAGGAGCAATGAATGGCCCATACTCTAATCCTCTTGTATGAATATTTGATGCAGGAAAATTCCCTAGGTTAATTATTTCTACAGGAAAAACCACTTTAACTTTATCTTTTCCCAAAGTCTCGATTCTATAATAACCCCCTATCTTTTCGTCTTTTATAAATTTAAAAATTATAAACGGTCTGTTTAGTCTCCTTGATTCTTCGATTAATTCTCTAATCTGTGTTGATTGAGAGTTTTTAAATTCGTTTATGGCCGCATCGGTTTTTAAGTTATCTCCTTTGCGAATTAGATGTCCGCCATAGAAATCGCCAATTACGCCTAAGATGGTTAAAGCAATAGATATTCCTAATATTCCGTAGCCTAATCTTATCATTTCTATTGGGTTCATTCTAAAAACTCTTATACGCTTTCCAACCTAATCGGAAAACTTTATTTCTAGCGGGTGACTTGGCCGGTTTTGAGCGCGACCTCACCTTCCTCCACCCCAAAAGCGTTGAGCAATTCTTGTTTAACGGGTGGCTCGGGGTGTTTCGAACGGGACGTGGAGACAAGGAGCGGGCATGGTTCCCGCATCCGGCTCCTAAATTAAAAGGACGATTTTATCCCACCGCCCGGATGCGGGAGAGCGACGCAGCCGACCCGAGCGAAGTCCCGCCACGCTGGGGCGGGACGAGCGTTCCCGTGAGAAATACCCCGAGACAGGCCCCGTTAAACCATTCAAAGATCAAGCTAAAATTTTCTCTATATTCCCACCCAGAATCGCTGATTTATCTT
>Ga0187886_1001460_pt1 | contig 21452 bp, 26 predicted proteins | sample June2016WEW_20_1_FD_133001 | JGI IMG/M metagenome (GOLD analysis project Ga0187886, IMG submission 133001) | Peatland microbial communities from SPRUCE experiment site at the Marcell Experimental Forest, Minnesota, USA - June2016WEW_20_150 | ecosystem: Environmental > Terrestrial > Soil >... | reverse complement strand
ACTTTCATACTATGTTTACCCCCAATATGACTACACAGCTCCAACACAAAAAATAACAGGCTATCAAGTTTCTACTGAGTACGAGGTGACAATCAGGGACTTTACCAAGATCAATGACCTACTTGCCTCTGCGACAAGTTTCGGCGCTAACACCATTGGAAGTATAAATTTCGATTTAAGCGATGACTTAAAAAACCAAAAACTCCAAGAAGCAAGAGGGGAAGCTGTTAGTGAAGCAAAAACCAAAGCCTCCGGTCTTGCCAAGGCGGCAGGAATAACCTTGGGCAAAATAATCAACGTGTCTGAGGCAACCCCCTCAAACATTCAGCCTCTTACACTCCCGATGGCGGGTGGCGGAGTTGCAGAAAAATCTGTCACACCTCCAAGTGTCCAGCCCGGAACTACAGAAATTGACGTAACCGTTTCTCTTTCATACGAAGTGCGCTAGGAGTTACCCCAGAAGAAATTTTCTATATTCGTCCTGATAGAAATATTCGTGGTCACTCCGCGGTTTGGTAATTACGACTACTTTCGGGTCAACCTTGGATAGAAAATTCTTGGCCTGATCAAAATCCCCATGTGGATCTTCTTCATTCTGATAGCAAACAATATCTTCAGGAGGAACTAATTTTAAAGCTGACTTAACCACCTCCTTATCCTCCTCGGATATATCGTTCAAGGGAATCCCATTAATAATAACTTTGCGGATTTTCTCCGGGCTTTCCTGAATCATATAAGCCGCAACCAGGGTTCCTATCGACTTGGCAATTATATTGACCATCCTTAAGCCTGCAATATCATTTATTATTCTGGCTTTCTCCTTGGGGTTAAATTCCTTTCCCGATTCCGACCAATGGTCCCAATAGATAGTCCTAATCTCCCCTTCAACATCTATCTTTTGGGCCGTTTCCTCCAACCACTCTTTATTGTGAAGCGAATATCCGGGTATAATTACTGTTACCACAAAACAATTATACCCTTTTTCTTCTTGACATAGGTTTTCTTTAAGTTAGAATAATTTCAGATATCAAGAGTGCGGGGAGGGAGCTAGCCTGATGATCCGCCAACAACCCAGCGAAAGCGCTCGAGAAGGTTATAACCCTGAGCGAGCGAAGCGAGTCGAATGGGTGCTAAAGCTAGAAAAACGATATGAGTAATATTTTCTTAGATTCCTTCAAAAATTATACCGTAGAATCCGTTACAAGCGGACATCCAGACAAGATTTGCGACCAGGTTTCGGATGCAATTCTCGATGCTTGTTTGGCCCAAGATCCCAAAAGCCGTGTTGCCGTAGAATGCTTCGGAAGTCATGGACTTTTTGTTATCGGAGGTGAAGTCACCACGAAGGCAAAATTCGATGCAGCAAAAATTGCCAGAAAAATTTATAAAGATATTGGCTACAAAGATAAGCTTAAAGTTATTACAAATATAATCAAGCAGTCTCCCGACATTGCCATGGGGGTTGATACCGGCGGGGCAGGGGATCAGGGAATTATGTACGGATTTGCAACAGATGAAACTCCGGAATATCTTCCAAAAGCTGTAGCTATGGTTCACAAACTCACGAGAGGGCTAGAAGAACTGCGGAGAAAGAAAAAAATCAAATGGTTACTTCCAGACGGCAAAGCCCAAATTACTATGCAAAACGGGCATATTAAGACAGTTCTTGTTTCCTGCCAGCACAAAAAAGGGATTCCCATTGAAACCGTCAGACGCGAAATTACCGACAAATTAATTAAAAAGGTAGTAGGGGATACCAAAGGCATTAATGTTCTGGTCAATCCAACCGGAAGGTTTGAGGTCGGAGGATTTATGGGAGACACGGGCCTCACTGGCCGCAAAATCATGGTTGATACATATGGCGGACTAATTCCTCATGGAGGGGGATGCTTTTCCGGAAAAGACCCGACAAAGGTAGATAGAAGCGGGGCCTATATGTGCAGATTTGTGGCGAAAAATATTGTTGGTAAAGGACTGGCCAAAGATTGTCTGGTTTCAGTCGCCTATGCAATCGGAAAAGCGGAACCCTTAATGCTTAGGGCCTTGGATGAAAAGGGGAAAGACCTATCCGCCTATGTGGCGAAAAATTTTGATTTTAGACCAAGGGCAATTATTGAAAGACTTAATTTACAAACTCCGATTTACTTTGCTACCGCTTCCTACGGTCACTTCGGCCGCCCGGGATTCCCGTGGGAAAAGATTGAAAGTTAACTTCCCCCTTTCCCATGGAAAGCTTCGTGGATATCACGAAGTTGTTTATTAGTTACATGTGTATAAATTTGAGTTGTTGAAATATTTTTGTGCCCCAGCATCTCCTGAACGCTCCTTATATCCGCCCCAGCCATAAGCAAATCTGTGGCGTAGGAGTGTCTTATGGTATGGGGTGTAGCTTCAACCGGCAGTTTCATTTTATGGGAATACTTTTTCACCATTCTTTGTATCGACCGGGGAGTGAGACGCATTTTTTCGTCCGGTGTAGTTGGTTCAATCCTTCCTTTATGACGGATAAAAAGTGGTTTGAAATGATCATCACGCTCATTCATATATTTAATAAGCCAATCTGCCGCTCTTTGGGACAAAAATACCACTCTGGCTTTCCCTCCTTTTCCTATTATTCCAAATTCTCTCCGGTCCAAATCAATCTTGTCCCGGTCAAGTTTTACCAGTTCCGAAACACGCAAACCGGTTGAAAACAGTACTTCCAAAATAGCCTTGTCCCTTTTGCCCTGAATTGTCGACAAACTCGGCGCATTAAGAAGCCTGTCAACCTGCTCACCGTTTAAAAATTTAACCTGCCTTTCCTCAACCTTGGGAAGTTCAATCTTATCAGGTGCCATAACCGCATAATCGTTTTTGATAAGCCATTTTAAAAAGCTTCTCATGGCAATAGCATGATAGCCTTGGGTACGCCTGGTCATTTGGGCTTTATGTTCACCGGGAAGTTCCGAAAGATATACCCTAAATCTTCTCACAACCTCGGGGTTAATATTGCTAAGATCCTCCCGTATGCCCTGCGAATCCATCCAATTTATAAAGCGCGTCAGGTAGTGGCGGTAATTCCTAATCGTTAGGGGAGAGCACCCCCGTTCCACCTGGAGATATTCCAAAAACTGGTTTACTTTTGAAGCTATTTCAGACTGATTTGGGACAGCATCAGCCATTTTGATTCTGATAACATATTAGACCTGCCAAAGAAGCGTGTCAAGAATGTGCGACACTACCTAAAAAATCCCTTGCCTCTTCACTTGCCAAAAAATATAAGGCCGGCCACGATCCTTCTTTTTTAGAATAATCCTGAAGATATTTTATTCTTGGATGTTCAAATCTTTCTTTTTCATTCCAGGGCTGAGGAACAATAAGAACACACGCATTTGTCTTTTTGACAATTATTTCTGCTTCTTCAGTAGCATCTTCAATGTGCAGTGCCACTCTATACTTATTAATCATATCAGCTTTAAATTCACCGCCGGACGTTCCTTCTTTCCGTCCTAGAATAATACTTTCTATTTTCTCCTTCGGGAGTGTTTTCTCAAACCATTTATCAGTTGTATCCTCAAACTCCATCGGTCTCGAAGAAATAAAAACATGAGGAATACCAATTTCATTGAAAAACTCCAGCAAAGTTGAAATTCCGGGCATTACAGGCGCGTTTAAATACACATCATCACTGTTCCACGCACCCGTAGCAAACTTCATTGCCTCGTGTTCTAAAATTCCATTTTTTTTAGCGATATTCGCCAACTCCCAATAAGTTATAAGCTCTTTTTTTTGAATAACTTTTCCAAGCTGGTGGCTCACTCTGTTAAGGGCTAAATAAAAAGTCGCCTGAGTTACTGCGTCAATGTCGATTCCGACAGAACCACCATTTAAAAGTTTCAGATTCTCTGAAACCTTTGAAAATAAATGAGGACATCTTTCTGCGAGCATTTCAGGAATTCTAAAGGTAATAGATAAAAAAAGCAAACATTCTTGTTTAGCCTCAAGCCACGGCCTCACCAAGTCAATTTTAAGGCCTGTCTAAATTAAAAGACGATTAACTGATCGTCCTGATTAGACCGAAAATACGGAATTAATAAGAATTAACAATAATTTTCGGATAAACAGAATAATAGCGGGGGATTACTATGGTGAGCGCAGTCGAACCATTCGGTATTTGTTCGGAAAGGGGTTTTTAGACATATTTTGAAAATGGAGTAATTAAATAAAAAAATGTTAATTGTTAATAGTTGATAGTTGGGAGTTCGCGACAAAGGAGCGTCAAACACTACCCCCACTCACAGATTTATATTGCGTCGCAAAAGTTACATTGTGCGACCTAGTATAGTTGGCTTCCCTATAACACAGGTCCCTACAAAAACACAGGGCAACCACCCTAAGGGGGTACGTTGTATCCGAGCATCTTGCGCACACTCAGGGATACATCTCCTCTTATGGGAAGAGTATCAATTAACATACCTTGCTCTTATTTACTTATCCACATTACGGGTAGAAGTGGAATAAAAATCGCTCTTTCGAAGCTAAGAACTATATCAAACTATACATATCCTCTATAAATTTTGTGTTCGGTTTTTCTTCGCAGCCTCACCTGTGTCGCAAATCGTGAAAACTACCCATAATATTCGTGAAAACTTACACCATTCCGCACATAACTACCCTATAATTATAAGGTTCCTACTACCCCCTCCCCTGCCTGTGTGTGTCTAAAATTCTTAATTATTAATTATTAATTATTAATTTTAAATTAGCTTCCCCAATGTGTAGATAAAAACATTGCAATGAAGATTAGAACCCCGACTATCAGGTGTTCACGGACGGTGGAGGCAAAAAGGCGTCTGTCAAGTTTGGCTTGTCCCAATCCCAAAAGCATATAAAAAGTCACTGTCAGAAAAAGAGAGCCAACAACCACAGTAACCGGCCAAAAATAAAGTGCAGTTGCAACTTCCAGTGTCAGAATCGAAGAGATTCCACTTAAAATAAATAAGTCCTTAGAAAATTCGGTTTCGAGTAGCATCGGCCAGTATCCCTGAAGATAAAGCAGAAAGGATACCGCAAGTACCAGTGGCAATAAAATATAAATCTCAGTTCTTAAGGAGAATATTGCATCAAAAACAAGGAATGAAGTAAGCAAACTGAGTACAAACCCTACTCCCCTAGCGGCACGTAACAACGCAATTGTTCTAATGGCTGCAACCAAATAAATATTTGCCGTTAAACACAAAACATAAATCCCAATTGCGTAAAAAATAATGATCGGGATCCGAGCAAAAATATTTGCCGGAAGCAAAAACCAAAAAACCCCGACTCCCAGTGTAAAAATGACCGGGAGAACCAAAACCAAAAGGGTCATATTTTTCCCCAAACTACCCAAAAGCGACCAATAAAATAAAACTATTGTCAGGACTCCCAAGGCACCTATCGCCCAAAAGCGATTTTGATCAGTCAAAAACTGGATCGCGATAAATCCCAAAGAAAGGAGGACTGACGTAATAACAAAACGGCGTCGCTTAGACATAAATACTAAATTCTGAACACTAAAAACTTAAATCTCTAGTCTTGCATTTCAAGTTGATCCATTACGCTATCAGGAATATCCAGATTGGAAAAAACTTTCTGAACATCATCCTGGTCTTCAATATCTTCCAGAAATTTTATAGCTTTGGCTGCTAATATCGGGTCGCTAACTATCTGAAAATTTTTTGGTTTCATCTGAAGTTCTACCTGGGTTACCTCAGAACCGCTTTCGACCAATTTTTTGTGAATTTGCCCGAGTTCATCGGGAGCAACGTAAACCTCAAGTTCACCGTCGGTCTCCTGGATATCCTCTGCCCCAGCATCAATCAGCCGAAGCATTTGGTCTTCGGGATCAGCCAATTTCTTGACAAGCATAAAGCCTTTGCTTTCGAAATTAAAAGCAACCGCATTGGGCCCTGCAAGGCTACCCCCTCCCCTCTCGAAAACATTTTTAATTTCCTGCGCGGTTCTATTTTTGTTATCGGACATCACCTCAACCATAACCGCAATTCCTCCCGGTCCAAAACCTTCATAAGTAATTTCTTCCAAATTAGCCGCTTCTGTTGTGGCTTTGGCAATTGCCCTTTCAATATTTTCTTTAGGCATACTAACAGCCCTTGCCTTATCGATTTCAAAACGAAGCCTGAAGTTCATATCAGGATCCGCCCCTCCCTTAGCAGCAATCATAATAGCTCGCGCCATCTTGGAGAAAAGGTTTCCCTTGGCCGCATCATTTACGGCTTTTTGCCGTTTAATTGTTGCAAAATGTGAATGCCCACTCATATGTTCTTTACGCTGAATTATACCTAAATTTTACCCCCAATGGAAGTAGCCGGGTAACAAACTCTTGACAAGAGTGGAAGGGCATTTATACTCAATAACAGCTTACCCTACATGGATACCTCTGCCACACAAACTGCCATCAACCTTGCTCTTTCAGGAAAATGGGAAGAGGCCATCAAGATAAACCTCAAAATAATTTCGGGTAATCCGGAAGACACCGACGCCATCAATAGACTTGCCCGGGCTTACTCAGAACTTGGCAAAACTTCCGAAGCCCGCGAAGCCACCAAAAGGGTCCTTAGGATAGACCCTGTTAACCCAATCGCCTCGAAATGTATTGAGAAATGGAAATCGGCTGGGAAAACCAGAGCACACTCATCAAATCCAACTTCGACAGAAAACTTCCTGGAAGAACCCGGTAAGACTAAACTTATAACGCTTCTTAATCTTGGGGATAGCAAAATTTTTGCAAACCTTAATCCGGGTGAAGAAGTCCAGCTTTTTTCCTATACACACAAAGTCTCCATTAATACTCTCGACGGAAAATATATAGGACGGCTTCCAGATGACTCGGCCGCAAGGCTACGAAATCTAATCAAAGCCGGGAATAAATATCAAGTCTTGGTTAAGTCCGTCGACCCGAAAGAAGTAAAAGTTTTCATTAGAGAATTGGAAAAAGGCCCCAAAGCCCCTAATATCTCTTCCTTCCCCACCGAAAAAATAGATTATGTTTCTTTTACTCCCCCAGAACTGGTACATAAGGATACTCCCGAAATACTAAATCCCGAGGAAACTTCCGAAGATTAAAATCTTTTTGCAAACGCCTTTCCCAAATCAATCTCCAAATCCATCTCTCCCCTGCCTGTACTCGTTTTACAGGAAAATAAATCCGCGACCTTTTCAACTATTTTTGGATCCGATCCGAGGACAGAACAATCGCTTCCCTCCCCATTCTTTTTGTCAATCGAGGTAATCTTACCCCCCATCACTTCAATTATTTGTCCAACTTTATCGGCAACGCCCGGCTCCCCGGTAGCATCTCCTATTGCCACCCTTAAATTTTTATCGGCAAAAGTATTATCCGAAAAATAAACTGTTAGCCGCGGGGATATGGGGCCAGCAAGAACATACCCCATCTGTCCATCACCAAGTTCCTGCTTAACTAAAAATTGATTCTTGGTTAGATCCAACCAATTTTTACCAAAACCCTGAATTCTAAGAGCAAATAGGGAGGCCGAAACCCTATCACTAAAAGTTATGTCAGTGGATTTAGGGAAAAAAACAAAATGCAAAATGCCCAGTACATTTGTATCTGCCAGGCTTTTTGCATCACTGTCACTCCACAAAAAAACGGGAAACAAAAAATTTTGAGTAATGGTTTCCGCCAAAAGACTTCCCCCTATTTTTTCATTTACCCCAAGTTGCCAAACATTTTTAATCCTAAGTGTTCCGTAATTTCTGGCAACATCCACCTCTGTATCTCCCGGAATAACCAATGTTGTCAATTCATCAAGCTTGGGGTCCAATACACTAACTGCAGCATCTCCACTGCCTAACCTAAAGACAAACGCAAATTTATCACGTCCATTCCAGTAATGAGTACCAAATCTAACAAAAGCAAAAACAGTTAATGCTACCGCAACCGGCAAAAAAATCTTAACAATTAAACCACTAATCTTAACGGTTTTCTTCTTTTTTCCAAATAGTGCACGGCGTCGGGCAGATCGCATATTTATTGTCTACTGTGAGAGACTCTCAGGTTTTTAATTACTTCCGAAATTTCTTCCCTACTTTTCCCTTTGCTTACAAGAACACTCCTTACAATCTCAACCGCTGCTTCAAACTCAGGTTGAATAACTTTATCAACTTTCAAAGTCTTCAACTTTTCCCAATCCTCATCACGGTGAACTCTTGATATTATCTTGACTTCCGGGGCTATGGTCTGGACATGGGTAATTAAAGTTTCCTGAGCAACCCTATCAGGAATTGCCAAAATTATGGCTTTTGCCGCCCTAATCCCCACCGCCTCCAGCACTTCGGGTTCGGTAGGATCTCCATAGATAACTCTCGTACCGGCATCCTTTAGCTCCTGAACCACCTTTTGATTGTAATCAACTACGACAAATGGAATACCGTATTCCGCCAAAGCCTTCCCGACCCAGCTCCCCACTCTTCCGTAACCGCAAATAATTATATGGTCCTTGAGTTCAGCCTGACTAATATCGTTACGCTCCCCCGCCAAAAAAAGCTTAGATAATGCCGGCACCCTTAGGGTTAGCACGCGAGTCTTGCGCCAAAAGGGAGTAACCCACCCAAAAAGAACCGGCGAGGCAATCAGAGTTAAAAGCGTTACCGAAATGCCAAGCGAGGTTTCCTGGGAACTTAAGAGGTGAAAGCCCAATGCCGAAGAAAAAATTACAAAAGCAAACTCTCCTACCTGGCTCAGCCCAAAACTATTGGCTATTCCTGTTTTTCCTTTATACCCGAATGCTGCACTTACTACAAAGGTAACCAGCGCTTTCATTACCAAAACGATTAAGCCCAAAACTAATTAAACCAAATTTGGAAATAATTACGGAGGGGGTGACCAAAAATCCCAAAGTTATAAAAAAAAGCGCAACAAATAAGTCTCTCAAGGGCCTTGTTTCGGCAAAAATTGCGTGATGTTCCTGACTCCCCGAAATGACAACTCCCGCCAAAAATGCACCCAGTGCCGGCGAAATTCCAAAAAGAGAAGTTACGGCTGCGGTTCCCAAAGCCATAGCGAGGGAGGCAAGAAGCAGAAGTTCTCTGGAATTTGTCCCCGCCAGCAAATGAATAAAATACGGAACAACCCTTTTTCCCAACACAATTACCCCGATAACCACCAAAAATGCTTTACCTAAAGCCGCCAAGAACGCTCCTGCTGCCCCCGCTCCCCCGGAAGAAGCCAAAAGCGGTAAGACCACCATTATTGGAATTACCGCCAAATCCTGAACAAGCGACCAGCCGAGCATTACCCCTCCGTGAATTGTATCCGTCTCTCCCCTATCCCCCAGGATTTTGACCAGAACTGCAGTTGAAGAAACCGAAAAACCAAGCGATAAAATCAAAGAAGGAAGGCTCGGCAATCCAAACAAATGCAAAATAACATATCCGAGGATGGTAACCAAAACTATCTGGATCAAAGCTCCAAAAACCGCAACCTTCAAATATCTCGAAAGCCTTTCGAAAGACAGTTCAACACCAATAGAAAATAGAAGAAGAATCACTCCGATCTGTGCCAAACCCGAAACACTCTTAAGGCCCGGTGGGAGAATCGCCCCAACCACAATCCCAGCAATTATGTAGCCCACCAACGAGGGAACTTTCAATGTTTTTGCCAAAAGGCCTCCAAAGCAAGCCGTAATAACAACAAAGAAAAGCCCCAATACAGCATCCATTACATTCAGTGTAGATGAGGCGCAATTGCGTGTAAAGAAGATTCCAAATCTTGTGAAAGAGGAGATTTGAATTCAACCGCCTCCCCCGTTACCGGGTGGATGAACTTGATTGACGCCGCGTGCAAAAAAAGCCGCGGACACCACTTCCTGTCATTTCTGGCGGTCTTCCTGCCTGCATAGAATTCATCCCCCACAACCGCATGGCCAATATGTTTAGCGTGAATCCTTATCTGGTGGGTTCTGCCGGTTTTAGGATAAAACTCAACCAAGGAGTATCCTGCATTATTGCCGGGGTAAAATTTCAAAACTTTATAAACAGAGTGCGATTCCCTTCCACCAGGAATAACTCCAAATCTATCTCTTCTCCAAGGCAATCGCCCGACTGTCACATTGATTTCTCCGGTTTCGGGTTCAACCTTTCCATGAAGAAGGGCAACGTAGGTTTTCTCAACTTCCCTATTTTTAAATTCTGCCTGAAGGCGCTCAAAGGCTTCTTTTGTTTTTGCAACCAAAAGTATTCCACTAGTTTCTTTATCAAGTCTATGTACTATTCCGTCCCGGCATTCTATACCCCCTTTTAAAGGGTAGTCAAAATTTTCTCGAACCCAGGTTTGGACAGTCGACTGGTCCCTGGTTGTATCCGCATCGTTGGTAATCCACCCGCTTGGTTTGTCGATAACAAACAAAGAATCATCCTGATATATTATCTTGGGTTCCACAAGGGTATTCTAGCATGAAGAAGTTTAAATCGCTCTTGCTGTTTCACCTGGATACATTTTGGCTACCGAAACCGTTCCGGGCTTTTGCGATTTCCATTTGCCATTCTCAAATTTTTCAAAATATGTTGTAGTTCGCCAAACCTTGTAACTTTCTATGGCAATAAAGCTCTCAGCGAGGCAAAATAATAAATCTCCTTCCACGGCCATCGGAGCATAGAGGGTCAGAGATTTATACTCTCTCATACGAGGACTGACCTCCTTTTCATCTAAAATTTCACCACTCTTTGGGTCTAAAAACATTACAGAAAAATCCCCCAAAGGAAAGGCTGTAAACCTTCCGTTCTCGTAATTAAAATCATCAGGAAGAACTTCATCAACAGTTTTGGGGCTTCTAAGTCTTTCTCGACCTGCTAACCCTAAACTTTCAGTTTTAAACAGCTCTGTCATTACTTTTCTCTTTTCTTGGCATCCTTGGCACAAAGAGTTGCCTCAGGGTAAGCCATAAGTCGTGCTGTATCAATCATCTGTCCACACTCTTCACAGATTCCATACTTTCCCACTCTAATTCTTGTCAAAGCTTTTCTAATACCAATAATACTTTTTGAAATTTCCTTTTTAATGGCAGATGTCCTTGCGTGACCAAACTGCTCATCCGCCTCAATATCCGGTGCAGCATTATCATCAACTCTGGCGGTATCGGCAAAAGGATCCTCTTTGGAAATTTCCTTCTTCCTCTTTTCCAAAGTGTGGAGTCTAGCTGTCAAAAAATGGGCAACCGGCACCAAAATATTAGACGGGAACTTCAGCACTTCTTTTTTCATTTTTTAATCCTCCCCAAATCAAATAGCAACAAAAAACAAATAAAAGCCAGTCCCCCAGAGACTATAGCTTCATATTTTCCTACAAAGGATAGCATGGTAACTCTACTTATAGCAAGGAAGGATCTGATAGTAAAAATCAACGCCGCTAGCGCTAATCCCGCAAAACCAATCCTACCGGATTTATACCAGGTAAAACCTTTGTAATGCAAATCTAGCCAGTATGAAATAAATACCATTATCAGTATTACTATGAAAGCTAAGAAAGAGCTTAAGGAGGAAGCCACAACTGAATCCTTAAGAAAAACCAACCCAAGCCAAGGCAAAGAAGAAATGATGAATGCTTCCAGAGTCTCATAAAACTTCATCCCGAACCGGATTAATGCAAGCATCAACCCCGCCGCTCCCCCCAAAAGCGAGGTCCAGAAAAACCAATCGGGGAAAAATTTTGCTGCGAACGCCCAACCCAATCCAATTCCAATGGTTATGCAGGTTCCCGACTGAAAAATAACTTCTCCTGCATAATCCTCTCTAAGACGCTTCCAAAAAATAAAGAGAAATATCAATATTCCCAAAACACTTAAACCAAAGTTGACTAGCATGAACCAATTATATAACATTATTTTCACAATGCTTGAAACACCTCATGTATTTGTCGGTGCCGCAATCGCGGTAGCAGTCCCCAACCCCCTAATAGCCATTCCCCTGGCCTTTGCCAGCCATTTCGTTCTTGAGATGGTTCCACACTGGAATCCGCACCTAAACAGTGAAACACAGAGATTCGGCCACCCAACAAAAAGAAGTACCATCATTACGGCGGTTGATTCCTCCACCGCTCTTGTATCGGGATCGGTAATAGCCCTCTCTGCACTCCCCAACCTAGAACAGGTAGCACTTATACTCGCATGTTCTTTTGCCGCAGTGCTTCCCGATGTGTTGGAAGGTCCCTACTTTTTTCTTAAAATGAGGGCCGCTTGGGTTAAAAAATGGATTGCTTTTCAAAAATCTCTTCAAAGCGATACAACTCCCTTCTGGGGACTTCTGACCCAAGCCCTAACTATTTTAGCGGTTATCTTCTGGCTAAGAAACTAAAAAGTCTAGCTTCATTTCCTGCTAAACATCTTTTTCCAGTTCTCCAAAAAATTCTGGGTATTTTTCCTCCAGGCAAGGAAAACTATTGACTCCAGTTTCCAGATAACGTACCCTTTCCATCCTTAGATCATCAAGGAGGTTATTAATTTCGTCCAAGCTATGAACATGCCTCAACATTAAAGGATACAAACGGTTGATATCAATAAAATTAGGAAAACCAGGATCTGCTGAGTAGTCTAATAAATAACCGGGGATCCCCATTTCTATCTTGGCGATTCTGACGGCGTTAGCTGAGATTATGTCCTCCCGGTTAAGAGGCCCCGGGTGAAACACAGAATGCATAGATATAGTAAGTTTTCTAAGAGAATCCGTATCTCTAATATCATAAAAATCCTGCGATTTGATTCCGTCGTAGTTTGCCCAGTGTTCCTCCTCCAATTCTGCGATCCACTCATCACGGCGGCTATTAAATTGATATTCTTGTCCTTTTAATTCCTCTTCCTCTTTGGCTTCATCGTATTTGTATTGATCAAAGTCCTCACTTTGGGGATGGACGAAAATGATTCCATAATCATTTCTAATAGCAAGACTGGTAACAACTTTTTCCAAAAGCAGGTGCTGTTCTGTGTCAAGATTATCCATCTGGGATTCCTGAAGAATTTGTTTGATGGAGGGCTCAACCATCCATTTCTGGGTATACCTTTCTGTCATTACAAGAATTTGGCAGGGTGCCGAGGGAGGGAGTCGAACCCTCATGGGGTTTAAGGCCCCACCCCGTTAGAAAATTTGTGGCCAGGGCGAGAGTCGAACTCGCACGGAGTTTTAGGCTCCACTGGTTTTTGAGACCAGCCTGTCTACCATTCCAGCACCCGGCCTTATTCTAACAGGGCGCGTCTGCCATTCCGCCACCTCGGCTCAAGGCTATTTTATCATATTTTCAATCTTGACATTTATAACCTCCCATTACAGAATAGCGAACAATGAAAGAAAAAGATCCGGTAGAAGTTTTATTCTCAGGCAAGCCGGGCTTCCTAGGGGGGTTATCCAACGAGGAGGAACTGGCACAAATATGTCCCGAGGAATTTAAGAAAGACAATCCATGGTCAAACTACGCTTCGAGGATTTTCACTCGGGGCGTCACCATCAGTAACTGGAAATGGGCAACAGACGATCAAAATAAAAGAAAAACACAGTTCGCCTGCTTAGATGGGTTGCTCGGAGGATTTGCTTTAGAGCAGGAAGATAAAGAAGCCGTTGCCGGGTGGATGCTTTCCAAAATACTTACAGAAGTTCCTGAATATTTGGAACCCAAAAAGTAATACTGACTATTTTCCACTCATATACAATCCTATCTGTCGAATTCTTCCTTAAAACCTTGCTTTCTAAGCCAATCTTGCCATTTATAAAAACGCTGTAAATCAGATGTAATTATTTTACCCCCCTTAATTTCCGTTGCCATAAAGTGCTCTGGAAGTGCTCCTTTCTTTTCAACACTTTTTAAGAATTCTTTTTCCGCTTTATCAGTCATAACCAATGTATAACTATGACTATCTTTTTCTTGACGTAATTGTTTCCAAGGCTGTGCACCAATAGCTCTCATTACTTTCTCTATTCTCTCCGCCGGAATAGTTGAGTACAACCCATCCGTATCTAATTCATGATTCATTTTTTAATCACCTCCTTTCAAACTCAGGTATGTTTTGTCTCTCTCCCGTAAAACTTAATCCTGTCCCCTTTGAAAAATAAATTAATGGTTTTCAGGGGACCGTTTCTGTGCTTAGCAATATCCAAAGTCACATTTTCCAAGTTATCGTTATCCTCCCGCCACAGAAACATAACCACATCCGCATCCATTTCGATACTTCCACTTTCGCGAAGGTCAGAGAGTTGAGGCCTGTTGCTCCCTCTTTGCTCTACAGCCCGGGACAGCTGGGAGAGAGCCAAAACCGGTAATCTCAGCTCACGGGCAAGATTTTTAAGACCTTGGGTAATTTCCGAGACCTCTTGTACCCTGTTTTCCAAACGTCGGCTCCTGGCCAGTTGCAAATAATCCACCACCAAAAGATCAATTCCGTTTTCTACCTGTAATCTTCTAGCTTTAGTTCGCATTTCCAAGACAGAAAGGGCCGGTGTATCGTCAATAAAAAGAGGCGCTTCCGCCAGCTGCCCCATAGCATTACTTAGTTTGGTAAAATCTTCTTCATTCAGTTTTCCAGTTTTAAGTTTCCAGGCATCAATGTCAGCTTGGGATACCAAAAGCCTATCAACGAGTTCCTCCCTGCTCATTTCGAGTGAGAAAAACCCCACAGGACGCTTAAGCTCGACTGCAACATACTGTGCAATATTTATTGCAAGTGAAGTTTTTCCAACCCCCGGACGGGATGCTAAAATTACCAAGTTAGACTTTTGAAGTCCCGCCAAAGCATCATCCAAATCAGAAAAACCAGTCGGGACCCCCCTTATCCCTGCACCGGATTTGTGAAGTTCGTCAAGTCTGTCAAAGCTTTCTGCTAAAGTATCCCTCACCGAGATAAAGGCCTTGCTGAGAGATTTTTGGCTCAAAGAAAAAATTTCGCTCTCTGCTCTATCCAAAACTTCCGCAGCCGTGAGCCCCTCATCCAACGAAACTTCAACAAGGCGCGATGCAGCGGACATGAGTGATCTTTTCGTCGCAGCATCTTTAACAATTCTTCCATAATGTTCAACATGTGCTGCAGTCGGGACTTTATTGGCAAGGTCAGCCAGGTAGGATGAACTCCCAACAGCCTTAAGACTTTTTCTCTTCTTAAGTCTTTCAGTAACAGTTAATACGTCAATTGGAACCCTTTCCTCATAAAGATCCAGACACGCTTGATACACCTCACGCAGGCGTTCATCGTAAAAATCGGGTGGTGTCAAAAATTCGGCTACGGCAATTACAGCATCTTTGTCTATAAGCATAGCGCCCAAAACGCTTTCTTCAGCTTCCTGAGAATGGGGTGGAACACGGACGTTTGAAACTTGGCCTGCCATAATATATTTTCTGTGTACTACACTGCAGGCAGGTTGTAAATAAGTTATCCTAAATTTTCAATTTTCAGTTCTCAATTTACATTGAATTAATAATTGATGTTATTGTTTCTTTTCAAGAACAATGACTTTAGAGCTTTGATCTTCCAAAATATCTTCGCGCTTTAGTGAAAACTTAGGTAAATTTTCAACAGTCATACCTATCTCTTTCAAGAAAGTATCAACAGGCTCAAGACCCGCAAACGTTTGAGAATTAAGTCCGGGAGAGGCGTAGTGCATCGGAATAGTAAAATATGGGTCAATCTTCCCCACAACTTCGGTGGCTTCCCTAGGACCAATCGTAAACTTCCCCCCGACAGGAATCATTAGAATATCAATTGCGCCCATCTGATTAACCAAATCATCGCTTAATACGTGGCCCAAGTCTCCAAGGTGGGCAAGTCTAAGTCCGTCTGCTTCAATTACATAAATTGTGTTCTTGCCGCGTTCTCTCCCCTCCTTAGAATCATGGAAAGAGGGATATCCTATTATCGAAACTCCCATTATTTCATATTCGCCCGGTCCCTCAACAACCTTTTTGACTCCGGAAACTTTATCAACCGCATTATGATCAGGGTGGGCATGGGAAACAGTGACAATTTCACCCTCTACCCCCGAATATTTAAAACCAACCATCTGTGGATCATATGGATCGGTAATAACAGTTGCAGTTTTAGTTTTAATTTTGAACGAGGAATGACCCAGATAGATAATATCCATAGAATAATTTACAATTTAAAATTTAAAATTAATAATTCACTTGTACATTATAAATTATTAATTCTTAATTGCATTAGCACTCTAGCAAATTGACAAAAATTTGGCAATACCGTATATTGTTGTCCGTGAGACGCGAGATTGTTTGGGCCGGCGTAATAGGGATTTCTTTCGGACTTATTATCGCATTCGGCGTATTGAGGATAAACTCCTCGTTAAATAAATCAAAATCAGGCGCCCCCGTTGCCACTCCGATTCCCCAAAACCCTACAGCAGAATTCAAAATTGCCCTAAACACTCCCGGAGACAATGATGTAGTTACCACCTCTCCCATAAGCGTTTCCGGAATAACGAAATCGCTTACCTGGACAGTGGTTTCGGGGGAAGGGCGAGATTATATTTTGCAAAGCGACGAAAAAGGAATTTTTGCCCAAGATGTGGACCTTGCCCCCGGAGTAAACCAAATCAGGCTTGCCGCTTTTGATCCGGGAGGCACCCAAAGCAGTCAAAAAGTTTTGGTCGTTTACTCTTCCGCATTTCAGCTTGAAACTGTCGCCTTCCCTACCCCCGGCAGTACCGCCACGGGTGATGCTGCAATCGCTACAGGCGATAACGCCATAAGGGAAAAGGTGGCCCAGAAGGTGGCCCAGGCTATGAGCCAACCCAAAGCCTATGTCGGCGTGGTTACAGACATTGCCGACTCAACCATTCAAATAAAAACCCCGGAAAGCCAAATTGAACAAATCTCAATAGATGATCCCAATATAACTGCAGTCAACACAAAAGGAAAAGGCAATAAACAGGTAAAACTTACCGACATTGCAATCGGCGATTTCATCGTCGCAATGGGATATGTAAACGGAAATCAGGTCTTAAAAGCTCAAAGGATACTTATTACCGATCCCTTGCAGGATTCGAAACTATCTGCCTCGTTCGGCAAAGTAACCGGCACAACCAAAAAGTCTCTGACAGTTTCCGATATTAAAAAGGGAGAAGGTAGTACCGTAACTCCCGATAAAAATACGTCCGTTGAGTCTTTTACGGGCGGCAAAACAAGTAGCATAAAAATTGCTGCGATTGCCACAGGGGATCTCATAATTTACATTACGGACCAATCGGGTACTTCCCCGACAGTTCGCTCTATCTTTGATATCGGAAAGCCACAAGGATAAAAAAGTGATAAGCAAAGCTTGGCCATTCGTCAAATGAATGGTAGACTAAAAATATGCAAAAAGGACCGGTTACACCAAAAGGGTTCAGGGATATTATGCCTGAAGATGCTAAAAGGCGCCGCGAGATGATAAATAAAATTGCGGACGTCTTGGAAAGTTATGGCTTTGTCTCGATTGAAACTCCAACAGTAGAATTTGCAGAAACACTTCTAGGTAAATATGGGGAAGAAGAAAAATTAATATATCAGTTTGAGGATCGCGGTGGAAGAAAACTGGCCCTGCGCTATGACTTAACCGTTCCCCTCGCCCGCTTTGTAGCCAATAACTTGGGACTTCTCAGGCCAACTTTCTCCCGTTATCAAATAGGCCAAATATTTAGAGGTGAAAATCCTCAAAAAGGAAGGTTTAGAGAATCAACTCAATTCGACTTTGACACTGTGGGAGGAGCTGACACGAAAGAAGACTTAAAAGTTATTACAGCGGCAATCAAATCCGCCCGAAAAATAGGCCTAAAAGATGCAATTATGCAAATCAACGATAGACAAATATTTGATAAACTCGGTCTAAGTGTCACCTCCGTTATAATTATCGATAAGATCGAAAAAATCGGAAAAGATGAAGTAATAAGACTTCTCAAGGAAAACGGAGTTAAGGATGCTGAAAAGGTCTTTGAACAAATTAAAAACTCTCAAAAAACCGACAGGTTAAAAGAGATCTTCGAAGACCTGACTAAAGCAAGTTTTAAGGAAAACGAAGATTTTGCCTTTAATCCGTTTCTTGCCCGCGGCTTAAACTACTATACCTCAACCATTTTTGAACTAAAATTAGACAAAACTCCTGGTGGCCTTTCCGTCGGCGGTGGTGGCAGATACGATAATTTAATTGGAATGTTTACAGGTAAAACTATTCCAGCCGTCGGATTTTCTTTTGGAATTGACCGTATTATCGACCTAATGCCTTAAGCATATGAATCCTGCCCGCCTCCGCGCATATATTGAACTTCTGATTGTAGCGGTTATTTGGGGCGTCGCCGCTCCTGTCATCAAGTATACCCTTGGCGGATTCTCCCCCATTATATTTCTAACCTACCGCTTTTTTATTTCCACCGTTCTGGCACTAATTATCTTTGCAATTACCGGATTTAAGTTTCCCAAAAATCCGAAAATACTTGGGATCACTCTTTTTAACGGTTTTTTGCTTTCTACCGTTGCCTTGGGACTACTCTTTCTGGGGACTCAAAAAACGACCTCAATTGATTCAAACATCCTGTCCGCCATGGCCCCAATTACCATCGCCTTTGCCGGAATATTCTTTCTTAAGGAACGGGTAACAAAAAGAGAAAGTATTGGAATTTTGATCGCCCTTGCCGGAACGCTAATAGCAATTATTGAGCCCGTATTTAGATTTCAAGACGGATTTGGGGGTCTTGAAGGAAACCTTTTGGTTTTTGCCTCGGTAATCGTAGGAACCATTACGGCAGTTTTAGCCAAAGTAATTCTCAGGAACAATGTCGATGCGCTTTTTGCCACAAACCTTTCTTTTGTTGTGGGTTTTATCACCATACTCCCGATTGCCCTCCTTAGCTATCCACCGTCCTATATACTACACGCCATATCCACTACCCCAATCAACTATCAACTGGGCGTTTTCTACATGGCTATTCTTTCCGGCACTTTAGCATACTTCCTCTGGCACAAAGCCGAAAAAAGCATCGAAATAAGCGAGGTAAACCTCATCGCCTATCTTTACCCCATCTTCGGCACACCTCTTTCGGTCTTCTGGCTAGGGGAAAAAATAACCCCGCCTTTTATAATCGGGGCCATAATTATAGCCACAGGCGTTATTCTTGCCGAATCGAAGAAAAGAAGATATACTTAACGATCATGAAAGCAAAAATTCATCCTACATGGTTCCCGGAAGCAAAAGTAGTTTGTGCCTGCGGAAACACGTTTACTACAGGTGCGACTGTGCCTGAAATTCATGTTCAGGTTTGCTACAACTGTCACCCATTCTATACAGGACAAATGAAGTTTGTTGACACTGCCGGTAGAGTTGATGCATTCAAAGCCAAAATGGCCGGGGCGGTAAAACACGTAAGCAAGATCGAAAAGAGAAGAACTAAAAAGCTTAAGAAACTTCAGGAAGAGGCCGCAAGACCGGAGTCGCTCAGTGAGCTTCGCTCACAAGGCTAATTTTTGTTCATGGAACCTCAAACTGCATATCTCGAAATCAGGGGCGCCACGGGTGGTGACGAAGCTAAATTATGGGGAGCAGATCTCCTTCGTATGTACGCTCGCTATGCCGCAAAAAAGGGTTGGGGGGTGCTCCAGATTGCCGAAAATACGGTTAAAATTTCGGGTCTTGGGGTTTTTGACAGCCTCAAAAATGAGGCAGGAGTTCACAGAGTCCAGCGTGTACCTGTAACCGAAAAAAGGGGCAGAATTCATACTTCCACAGCTACAGTGGTGGTACTTCCCGAGATTAGAGAAAGTGAGATTCAGATTAACCCCAATGATCTTGACTGGCAATTTACGCGCGCGGGAGGCCATGGAGGCCAAAATGTAAATAAAGTCTCTACTGCTGTCAGGCTTACCCATAAACCCACCGGTACGGTCGTAGAAGCCCGCGAGGAAAGGTTCCAAGAGCAAAACCGCCAGATAGCCCTCTCACTTCTTAGGTCAAGACTTTGGGAGAAACAGGAGGCTGAAAAAACTCGCACGATTGCAGGCTACAGGAGTGTTATCGGCCGCGGTATGCGTGCCGAAAAAATCCGCACTTACAACTTCCCCCAAGACAGAATTACGGACCACCGTATAAATAAATCTTGGGGAAAAATAGAAAACATACTTGACGGAGATCTTGACCGAATAATTGAACTTACTAAAAATCCTCAGTAACTTGACTTTTGCCTTACCTTGATATAAACTATAGGCCTCGAATCAATCTTTATTCATTCTAACCTAAAAGGAGGAAGGCAATGAAAAAGTGTATGATTTTGCTCTTTGTCGTTATTCTAGTTATGAGCCTGGCTTGCACGTCACAGCAGGCAGTCACCTACTTGCACCCGGCGGTGCATTTACAACTGGCCAGAGCTAACAAAGGCCCTAACACTGTAGATTGTTACAATTGGACTGGCCTGAATGACCAGCAGTGTTCAACGGATGCTCAAAGTGTGTACGCAGGATCAACTGATAATCCCGCCACAGTTAGCATTAAAACATGGCTCGTCGGCCGGATTCAATTGAACAACACGATCATATCGCGCAGTTGGGGCCTGACCTGGTCCGACAAGGACGGCAACACCGTCGACCCGAAAGACATGCAGGAAGGTATTTTCTATACCTACCATAAGGCCAGGGACCCCGCCGGATTCGACCTGGTCGAAAAGTAACACACTATACCGCTTGCGAAACGAATTATATTTACAATACGCCGCAAGCGGTATTTTTTTGGCAAAAAACCTTTGACAAGTCACACTTGACACATAAGAACCCGCAATGATATAAGCCACTTATGGTCAGCGAAAAACTTAGCTCAGACCCCAGAGAAATAAAATTCGGAGGAGAAGAAAAGGCCGAAAGTATCAAACTCGGTTATGCCATCACGACGCTCCGAAATCCAAGACCAAATTATGATTTTGAAAGGGGGGAAAGAATTCTGGCAGATTGTTTCGATGATCACGAAAAAGTGTCAGTCATTGTGCTTACAAACGAAGCAAAAGAACTCTATAAGTTCTCCAATCCACAGCTCCTTTTGGACGGTTTTTTTTCTACCCCCGATGCTGTAGGCGGAATGAAGATGATTCCGGGTTACGAAAATACGAATAAGAACTCCATTATGCAGGCAATTACTTTTGTAAAAGAAGAATCATTTGACACTCTTCCCGACCAACTGAAGGAAAGTCTTTTAAGCGGTAATTACAGTTTTGACGAATTGGTAAAAATGCCGGAGTTAAGGCATTTATTCCTCCCTCCGATGTGCCAGCGTTTGATAGAAAACGATAATGGAATTATAAATTGGATGGATTATTTACTTTTTAACAATTTAGTAACGCAGGAAGAAATTTCTGCCATGAAAAGCTCTTGTTTTGAGAAGATTAACTTTTATGATTATCATCTAAGACACCCACGGTCATTTGAAAGACTCATGTCTCACCCGCAAGCTATTGTT
>Ga0187886_1001459_pt1 | contig 21463 bp, 21 predicted proteins | sample June2016WEW_20_1_FD_133001 | JGI IMG/M metagenome (GOLD analysis project Ga0187886, IMG submission 133001) | Peatland microbial communities from SPRUCE experiment site at the Marcell Experimental Forest, Minnesota, USA - June2016WEW_20_150 | ecosystem: Environmental > Terrestrial > Soil >... | reverse complement strand
GTTTCCCGGGTGCCAGGTCTCCCAAGAAGCCAGGATCTGCGATCAAGCCATCCGACCTGATCGCCCTGGATGATGCGGATTTCGGAACCTTTTGAAACACGAAATTAACTGGTCAGCGATATTACATGCCTTTTATAAGGGATAGGGCAAGTCCCTATCCCCTTGCGGTGGTAATCAGCTGGCCTGCAGGCGAGGCTTTAAAAAGAATGAAAGTGGGCGTTATCATGAATATGAGCTGTAGCGATGGGGTTGAGGGATTGCGCCAAACTCTGGTCATGGTTGTGGCCAGCCTTGCCCACGACCTGTTAACAAAAGAGTGTGGTGAATATTTGCAGACGCAGCTCACCATTAAGCATCCATTTCAAGAGCAATTTTTACTAACGATAGAGTCCGGTTTACTTAAGCAGATAACTCATAATGCCTACGGATATGAGGAGCTGTTGACACGACAAAATATGATCGATTCCAGAGATTTCTTAAGCACCCTTTCTTTAAGGTTTATGGGGATTATCATGCCGCCTGCCATCGAGTATGAACTAAGCCGGACAGTGCTGGTGGAAAATTTGCCACTGTTTAATGAGACCTGTATGAATTATGTGTTCAACTTGGTAAATAGGCGCCTGATTTTTTCAGTCCGCTAACGAGTACTTCTTATTTCTACCAAGCCTGATGCGAGGCCTACCCGTTTAATAGGCAAACTCCTCTCGACTTTTGACCAAATAGTCTATTTGATCAAGGTTTGGTCATGTCCTCATTATCGCGCGATCGCTGCTTAACTAGCCCTGCTCCTCACATGTAAATCAATGCCTAATAAATACCATATAGTTTAAATATGGGCTGATTTTTGGAAATACTGCAAATGTTACTACAGCATAGCTTTTAATAATTATTCCTACAAATATTTATGTGTTTTGGCGTCATCTTACTAGTATCTTTTAGCGCCTTTGAACCAAACTATACGTAGAAGCTCAAAAGTATGCAGTTAGTTGCAAACATTTTAAATCTGAAACGAAAGGAGGTGTGTCTAGTGGCTCGAAACAGCCTTCTGAATCCCAATGCAAGAAAAGCCTTGGACCAGTTCAAGTATGAGGTTGCCGCTCAAGTAGGAGTCGACTACAACCAGGGATATCTGGGCAATGTTTCATCCCGTGACAACGGTTCTGTCGGTGGAGCTATGACTAAGAAAGTGTGGGAACAGTACCAGAATAGCATTGCAAGATAACACCCGATATCCATCTTTCCTTTCAACGAAACCAGGTGCAACAGTCACCTGGTTTCGTTTCGTTGCCCACCATGATATTGCTCTTAATTATGATTGCAGGCAGTAACCGGGATTATAGTACAACAGGAAAAAATTGTGAATAATGTTAACAACTATGTTGATAACATGAGTTGTTTGCAATAATTAGAACGTAGTTACTTGCCTCTTGATCTTCCCTTGTCTGACTTTTACAAAATTATACTTTCTTATTTATTATATCTTAGGTTTATTATATCTTAGGCGTGGTCTGAGTGCTATTGGCAGAGCGGTCTACAACTGCTTTTTGTGCGCCTCGAGCTGCGTAAAATTTTCAAGAAAAAGCTATCAGGGGAGTTGCCCTGATAGCTTTTTGGTTTCTGCCATTGAGTTTGTTACAACTCAATGGCAGGGAGAGGAGAAACTGGAGGAAGATCCTTTCATGGTTAAAACACATGAAGATCCTCTCCCATATTGTGATCCATATCGAGTGATTTTATACATTGGGGTTAAACATTAGAACAGAACAATATGATGATAGTAGCCGGTCTGATCAATATGTCTCATAAGAGACGAAATCGCTTAGCTCTTTCCTGGGGCGCGGATCAGGATTTTCCGCTGGATATCCGAGCGGGGTCATGGCGACAACCCTGATGTGCGGTGGTATGTTCAAGATCTTTTTTACCTCATTCTCATCGAAATGGCCCAGCCAGCATGTGCCGAGCCCCAATTCATGAGCCTCCAGGAGCATGAAAGACAGGGCGATGGACACATCGATCGGATAGGTATACTGACCGCAGTGCATTATTCTATCAACAGTGCCGCAACCAACCAGCACTACCGGCGCCGTTCCTACGAACTGCTGCCCGCCTGCAGCCACCACTAGCCTTTTTCTCGTTGCCTCATCTTTTACCACGATGAATTTCCAGTCTTGCATATTGGCTGCCGATGGAGCCAATCTCCCCGCTTCCAAGACCATCTGCAACTTATCTTCTGCAATATCCCTCGGGCTGTATGATCTGATGCTTCTCCTGCCCTGTATCGCCGCCTTGACGTCCATTCGAAATCACCCTTTCGTTATATTTCTTGCCAGGTTGACATCTGCTAACCTGGTAAGATTGCCATAATTTTGGATCATGTCTTAAAGAAAGTCAAATACTTGCCTGCAGCGAATGTGCAGCCACGGGGTTGACGTGCTCATGGTGTCAGGATTAACTTTGATCAGAATCGGGATTACTAAAAGTTGAACTGGCAGGGAATACAAAGAAACTAAAGAATAGTAACTTAGCTGTCAAACTTGATGGGAGTGATCTGATGCGTCTTTTCAGGCCAAATATTCAGAAGATGATGAAGAAGAAAGATGTGAACGGTTTGATCAGGGCGATAGGAGATACCGAAAGATACATTCGCCTTGCTGCTATCGAGGCTTTAGGGACCATCGGCGATGCCCGGGCCGTGGAGCCGCTTATTGCCGCCCTCAAAGACAACAGTTGGGGTGTGCGCCAATATGCTGCCACGGCTTTAGGGGCCATCGGCGATACCCGGGCTGTCAAACCACTCACGACTGCTTTCAGGGATAGTAAAAAAATTGTTCGCAAGGCGGCCGCCGAAGCCCTGGCGAAGATCGGGCTCTCGGTTGACCCCGAGGCGCAGGCATGGTATTTGGTGGCATTGGAGGAATGGTCCCGGGTTATCGCTTTAGGGGAGGCGGCAATAGAGCCGCTTATGATTGCTCTCAAAGAGGGGGAGGTGTGCGCTGCCAATGCCTTGGGAGAGATCGCCAGTGTACGGGCGCTGGAGCCGCTCTCGGCGGCCCTCAAAGAGGATGATTATTATATGCGCAAGGCTGCTGCTGCGGCTATCAGCAAGATCGGCCTGCCACCCGACCCCGAGGCGCAAGCATGGTATGCAGTAGAAATAGGCGACTGGGACCGGGTGGATATATTGGGGTTGGTGGCCGTGGAGCCGCTCATTTTCAAGCTCACCAAATATAAGGACATTGGTAAAGGACACACAGCGCGCAACGCGGCTATAAGGCTTCAGGCGTTATATCGCTCCGGGGAACTCAGCGACACGGACAAACAAAAAATTCTTTCCGTGTGCAGCATCATGACCAAACCTCATATGGATCACAGTGAGGTTTTTGACGAAGATCCCGATATGGCTGAGCATGAGGACTATGGCATCGGAGTGGAACTGTAGTGTCCCTCAACCTCATGCTGATACCATCATACTCCTGTCCCGCCAAGTGCAGTTACTGTTTCGGCCCGTGGGGCAATGCTGTGATGGGCACAGATATTTTAAAGATGGCGCTCACATGGCTTGATGATCTGCAGCGTGGCGGGAAGATAGATCAACTGGGCGTCGTCTTCCACGGCGGAGAACCGCTGACCGCCGGAGTGGACTTCTTTGGTCAGTCTCTGCCCCGCCTGCGGCAAACCCTCAGGGCAAAGAGATCGAGGCTGAGCATGCAGAGCAATCTCTGGCTGCTCACCGCTGAACTTTGTGAGCTGTTTGCAGAATATGGCGTGTCATTGGGTACCAGCCTGGATGGGCCGGAAACTATCACCGATACCCAGCGCGGGCAGGGCTATTTCCGCCGTACCATGGCCGGCATCGAGCTTGCCAGGAGGCATGGCCTGAAGGTCGGCTGCATCTGCACCATCACCCGCCAATCGGCGCCCCATGCCGAAGAGATATTGGATTTTTTTATCCATGAAGGCCTCAACTTTTCTATTCATGCAGCCGTTCTCCCGCTAGTCGATGCCGGCTTGGCTGCTAAACTTCTTTCAACTCCTTGGACGCTCGCCCCGGACGTTTACGGAGGCTTGCTGGTGAATCTGTTGGAATCTTATCTTGTCAATATCCAGCGGATCCGTATCAGTACCCTCGATCAGCTCTGTCGCAGCATCTCCTCAGGAGAGGGAGGCATCTGCACCTACCGTGATTGCCTGGGAGGCTACCTGGCCGTAGCCCCGGACGGAAGCATCTATCCGTGCCAGCGGTTTGCCGGGCTACACTTATACCGCCTCGGTCATGTACAGGATCGCCCCAGTCTGGAACGGTTGCGGCGGTCTCCCGCATGGCAATTGCTCCGGGGGCGGGAGGAGCGCATTGCCGGAGAGTGTGGCGACTGTTCGTATTTCCACATCTGCAAGGGGGGCTGCCCCTATAATGCACTGGCAGCCGGAGGCAATTCATTTGGCAACAGCCTGAAGGACCCTTATTGCTCCTCCTATCAGCGAATCTTCTCCCACATCACCGAGCGCGCCCTGGCGGAGGTTTTTTCCGAGAAAAACCTGCAGGATGTGGCGGAGCGACCGGGAGACGACCTGTTACGCCAGGGTCCCCTCCTGTCCATCATGCAGAGTGACTCCCGTCCGCGAGTATCCGTATGGCAGACCGAAGAAACTAAAAATAACTTTCGCACATAATTCTCCATAACATGTCAAAATTCGACAGATATCTCTAAAGGGATTCGGAAATAGATCAAGAAAATAGCAAACTATGCTTATTTATCCGATATCTATACTAACGGCAACATATTGGTGCAGCCCGGAAGTAGTTATGGATGATTTAAGCCTTAAAAGCACTATGAACTGCTGGAAATTACCAGGGGGAAGAAAGCTTGGTGTTTGCAATCGGCCGGGATATTACCGAAGCGAGAGAGACTCAGGAAAAACTGCAACAGAACGAGGAGCGGTTCCGCGCTGCCATTAATGTCACCGACCGCACAAAAACTGCAGAAGCCCTGCGCCTGTCCGAGGATCGTTTCTCCATAGTGTTTCATTCCAGCCCGTGCATGATGGTGATCATCTCTATTCCGGACTACCGATATGTCGATGTCAACCAGTGCTGGTTGGATACGACTACTTTTGACTATAAAGAGGTGATCGGCAGGACGGTCGAAGAGATTGGTTACTGGCCGGAGCCGCAATTTCAACAGATGATGTTATTACTCGAGGAAAATGGCAGAATACAAAACCTGGAGATCAAGTTTCGAACCAGTCAGGGCAGGGTGCGATACGGACTGTGGTCGGGCGAGATCATCACCATAAAAGATGAACGCTGCCTATTGGGAGCAACGATAGATATAACTGAGCGTAAAAAACTGGAAAAGGAAATGGCCCGTCTCGACCGCCTGTATCTGATCGGCGAGATGGCAGCCGGCATCGCCCACGAGATCCGCAACCCCATGACAGTAGTCAGGGGCTATCTGCAGTTATTGCAGAATAAAGAGGGGACACAGCTTTATCAGAAACAGTTTAACTTGATGATCCAGGAACTGGATCGGGCTAACGCCATCATCACGGAATATCTTTCGCTGGCTAAGAACAAGGCTGCTTGCATGAAGGAACAGAATCTCAATAATATACTGTTTTCCATGCTCCCGTTAATCCAGTCTGAGGCCAACAAGGCTAGTAAGGCGATCAGGGTAGAAACAGGATGTATACCCGATCTGTTGCTGGACGATAAGGAGATCGCGCAGGTCATCCTTAATTTGACCAAGAACGGCCTCGAGGCCATGGCCAATGAAGGGGTCTTAATCTTAAAGACATACCAGGATGGCGAAGCGGTTGTTCTCTCGGTCCAGGATCAGGGCACAGGGATTCCACCCGGTATACTCGATAGAATCGGAACGCCATTTTTCACTACCAAGGATGGCGGAACAGGCCTGGGGTTAGCGGTCTGTTACAGTATTGCTTCCAGGCACAACGCTGCGATCCGGATAGAGACCGGCTCTGCCGGTACAACCTTCTTTGTCAACTTCAATACGGCCGACAGAGTCCAGAAGTATATGGAGTTCAAACTGACAGGAAAGTAGCAGGATCTTTAACCTGCGACCTGATTGGTATTGCGCCCTGCGACAGAAGCCACATGCTCTAAGTCAATGTATTCAATGCCTGCGGCCTTCCATTCGGAAATACCCTTCCTCAAGTGAAGAAACCGCCCCTCTTCCACGAGATACCATCCCCAAGTATCCGATACCTTGCCAAGTATGATCTTTCTTTGATCATATTTTTCCCGTTGGAACTGACGAAAAAACAGGGAAAGTCGATGCTGAAATGCAGCGAGTTCTACATTTTATTTAACCGGGGAGTTGTAATATTTTGATCGGGCAGGCACGTTTTTAGGATGCTTGGTTATGAGAAAACCCATCTAACCTGGAGGGAGTTTCACTGATGCTTGTGCAACTGGAGCAATACCGGCAGAAGGCCTATTTGAAGAGAAAACGGCATGCTTTTAGAGAATTCATCGACTGCTACGAATACTGTTTCGTGAGCGGGTATGAGGCCTACTTCGGAGATTACCTCTGGCATGTGATCGAGGTTGACAGCGTTCTGGTTTCCGTAGTGGAGAAACAGGGGCAGTTTGTGCTGGTGTCCGTTCAATTTCCGAAAAAGAGCTTTGATTTTAACAAGATAGTTGAGTGGCTGAACAATTATAATGTGGTGTTACATCCCAGGGATAAGGATACGGGAACAATAACGGATGCCAAGGCGATCATTAAAAGCCTTTTATTTAAAGGCAACCCGCTGCTGTTATACAAGAAGGGGACTAAGACCCTGAAATATAATCCCAGCAAACTGGTGGAAGTGACCGACTGTTGGTAGGCGAAACGCTCGTCTCGAGGCCCGGTTGCCGCTTCCGGATGCGGCAGAACTCTGTTTATACCACAATATTTAATTTATGGAGCCTCCTGTAGAGTGAATTGCGGGAGATACCCAGTTCCCTGGCTACCTGGCTGACATTACCGTTATTCTTAGATAACAGTGTGATGATCTCCTCTTGCTCTTTTTTTGCCAGCAATTCTCTGATATTTCTTCTCTCATCGCTGATCGTAGTCAGGTTGGAGGCTGATGCTGTCTCTGTTTGCCAGGCGGTTCCGGGTCCGTTGGACCCGGCGGGGCGCGGCGACAGGATCTCTTCGGGCAGATGTTCCAGGCCGATCTTCTGCTCGGTGGCAATGTTGACCATTCTCTCCACCACGTTCTGAAATTCTCGCACGTTGCCGGGCCAGTCATACTGCTGCAGCAAGGTGATTACCTCGGGGTCGGTCTCCGTGATCTCTACGCCCAACTTGCGGCAGGTCCTCTCGAAAAAAACCTCGAATAGCAGCGGTATATCCTCGAGATGTTCCCGCAGGGGGGGGAGCTTGATCGAGATCACGTTCAGCCTGTAGTAGAGGTCCCGCCGGAAATTGCCCTTAGCGATTTCCAGCTGTAAATTCTTGTTAGTGGCACAGATAATCCGGACATCGATGAGCGTGGCCTTATCGCCGCCAATGCGGGTGATTGTTTTATCCTGCAGCACCCGCAACAGGGAAACCTGCTGTTCCAGAGGCATGTCTCCAATCTCGTCCAGGAACAGGGTGCCGCCGGCGGCCAGTTCGAATTTTCCCGGCCGGCCGCCCTTATAGGCTCCGGTAAAGGCCCCCTCCACATAGCCGAACAGTTCACTGCCGATCAATTCCCTGGGTATGGCCCCGCAGTTCACAGCCACGAAGGGGCCATTCCGGCGGGCGCTCTTGTTATGAATTGCCTGGGCGAACATCTCCTTGCCGGTGCCGCTCTCGCCGCTGAGCAGCACGTTGCTGTCATTGCTTGCGGCCAGGGAACTCACTTGAATAGCCTTTAAAAGGAGTTCGCTGTGACCGAGGATGTCCTCAAAATTGAAGGTGGCATGGGCGCCGCTGAAACGGTTGATCAGGTTTTTAATTTTATTGATCGGGTTGATGAAGATAACGCCGCCGGTAATGTTGCCCTGATCATCCTTGATCGGTTTTCCGGAGGCCAGGCAACTGGCCGTGCCCGTGACCGTGTTGACTACTACCTCCGAATCCATGAAGGCCTTGCCGGTGGCCAGCATATCTGCAACCGGGGCATATCGCCCTAAATAATCCTGGATCGGACTGCCGCTGATATGCTGGGCGGACTTTGCCAGAATTTTTTCTGCCACCGGGTTTACCTGCGTGATGGTGCCGTGTGCATCGACCACCAGCACTCCATCGGAGACGGTCAGAAAAATATTGTTCAGGCGGTTATTGAGCAGAGTCAGTTCTCGGTTTTTCTGCTGAACGCGCAATTGCTGCCGAATGGCTTCTACCGCCGCCACGACCATACCGAGCGTATGCAGGTGGGTTTTTTCCACGGGCCCGGACATCTCTAAGACTCCGATCATCTGGTTGTCATTATCAAAAATCGGAGCACCCGAGCAGGTCCATGGGTGGTGTTTGCGGCAGTAGTGCTCGGCGCCGGAAACCTGAAACGGCCTCTGCAGCGCCAGAGAGGTACCAACCCCATTGTTGCCCACCTCCCCTTCGGTCCACAGGGCTCCCTGGCAAAGATTGAGACCGTGGTCGCCGTTGATGACGCTGCTGTCACCGACGGCTTCCATGAGGTAACCCCGCTCGTCGCACAGGATCACGACAAAACTGGAGCTGGCCACAAACCCGTAGAGGTTCTCCATGAATGGTCTGGCGATATCGATCAGGTTCTTTCTTCTCTCCAGCAGCTCTTCCAATTGGGGCTTGGCAAGCAGCAGGGTGCTGCGTAGGGCAAAGGGATCGACACCGGCCTGGCGACACCTGAGCCAGGATTGGGCGATCTCGGGCCGAACATCCCCGGGTTCAATCTCAGCGGTCCTGATGAACTTCTTCCATGCTGAAAAGATCTGTTTGTCCGTCGGTTCACTTTTTATAGCCATTTTCCCGCCTCCAAAAGTGTTAAGCAAATAGGACTCGGGTCGGGAGCAAGGATACGCGCCTCTATTATTTTGATCATATACGATCACGATAAGAATAAGCAAGTTCTTGCTTGGCTCCAGCCAAGGTGACAGTATCAACCATGGCATTCGAGCCACAGCACTTGAATGCTCGAGATCTTTACATATTTAAATTTGCGGCCCCATATAGAGCAGGCTGTCCACTGGGTTTGTGGGGCCCGGTGGACAGAAACTGCCCGTTAGGGGGATGAGAGGGCCGTGTATCATAGTGTCCCCACATGTATCTGTAAGCGAACAGTATGATGACATGTAGATGACAGGTTGATGACAGGTTGATAACGGCCTACCTGTTTCAAGATATATAAGAAGCCCGTTTACAGGCGTTCTTAATTACCGCCTGTTGTAAGGTAGCTGTTTTTCAGGCTGAAAACTTTTGGCACGCATATTGCATTATATATTATTGTAGACATGTCATCAGGATTGATTCTTAGCAGCAAAACTACTCATCTATTGGGTTCAAGGGCAAGTGCGGCACAGAGAAGGCTGTATTTCCACCAAGAGGCCAGGAAAGTGTAAGAAAGGGTGGCGCCGTTGCAGGAGATACGCTGTAAGTCCCGTGGTAAGCTTCTCTTCAAGTCATATGGAGATCGCTGGAAGAATGTAACAATGGATATAAAGGCAAGATTGGACTTAGATAAAGTAAGCATTCAGGAGGTGATGTTCAGGCCGGGGTGAGCAGACTCTGACTGGCGGTCAACTATAAGCTACTACTCAACGGAGAGGGGGCTGCATAGCAGGATCGGGGAAAGTTTCAGGAGTTTGCGGTGAAGAGAAGTTTGAGCGATCGAGGACTCACCAATAAAAATAAAAAACGGAGGAAAAACAAATGTCTACAATGCCAAGACCGCAAGATGCCAGCTACAAGATGTTGATCGATGGTAAATTTGTGGACGCCAGCAATGGCGCGACCCGCAAGTCATACTGTCCCGCCAACGGGGAATTCCTGGCCTCTTTCCCCGATGCCACCAAGGAAGATGTCGATACTGCCGTCAAGGCTGCCTGGAAGGCTTTTGAGACCTGGAAGAATGTCAGCGTTACCGAGAAACAGGCTATTTTGACGAAGATCGCCGACGTGATCGATGCCAACAAAGAAACACTGGCCCTGATCGAGTCCCTGGACAACGGCAAGCCGATCCGTGAGACCTTGAATGTCGACATTCCCCTCAGCTCTGACCACTTCCGTTACTTCGCCGGCGTCATCAGGGGCGAAGAGGGCCAGGCGTCGATCATCGACGATACTGCCCAGGGCCTGTTTGGCAACAACCTGAGCATCATTCTTCGTGAGCCGATCGGCGTGGTCGGCCAGATCATCCCCTGGAACTTCCCGTTTGCCATGGCTGCCTGGAAGATCGCCCCAGTACTGGCGGCAGGCGACTGCACCGTGATCAAGCCGTCCAGTACCACCTCGCTCAGCCTCCTGCACCTGGCCAAGCTGATCGCCCCGCTCCTGCCTCCTGGTGTCATCAACGTGGTCACCGGCGGCGGTTCCACCACCGGCCAGTATATACTGGACCATCCGGACTTCCGCAAACTGGCCTTCACCGGTTCCACCGAGGTCGGCTACAACGTTGCCGATGCTGCTGCCAAGAAATTGATCCCGTCGACTCTGGAACTGGGCGGCAAGTCTGCCAACATCTTCTTCCCCGATTGCAATTGGGCGAAGGCGATCGAGGGCGTGCACATCGGCATCCTGTTCAATCAGGGCCAGGTCTGCTGCGCCGGTTCCCGCGTGTTCGTACACGAGGATATTTACGACAAATTCGTGGGAGAATTAGTTGAGTCTTTCAAGAAGGTCAACGTGAACTTCCCATGGCTGCCCGACACCCAGATGGGTTCCCAGGTTGACGAGGGACAGCTGAAAAAGATCCTGGAATACGTAGAGATCGGTAAGAAAGAGGGCGCCAAGGTGGCCGTCGGCGGAGCGCGGGCGACTGGAAATGGTTTGGAGAAGGGCGCTTTCCTGCAGCCGACCCTGCTGGTAGACGTCAACAACAAGATGCGCGTCGCCCAGGAAGAGATCTTCGGACCGGTGGCAGTCGTGATCAAGTTCAAGACCGAGGACGAGGTTATCGCCCTGGCCAACGACAGCGAGTACGGCCTCGGCGGCGCGGTCTGGACTCAGGATATCAACCGGGCGTTCCGGGTGGCCCGCGGGATCGAAACCGGCCGGGTGTGGGTCAACCAGTACAACGACCTGCCCGCCCATACCCCGTTCGGCGGCTACAAGAAGTCCGGCGTCGGCCGGGAGACCCACAAGGTGATCCTCGATCACTACACCCAGATGAAGAACATCTTCATCAGCTTCGAGGAAAAGCCGATTGGCTTGTACTAGAACCAGGTTTGACGAAAAATAGTGCTAGAGCCGGGACGCAGGATAAAACCTGCGTCTCGGCAAAATACCACATGGCCTGGACTTAACCTGGCGAGGGGCATAGAGATGGTCACAAAAGAGACCCTGGTCGAAGATGTTGTAACTATTCCCGGCATCATATCCTATTTCATTCAACACGGAGTATCTCCGATCACCTGCGATGGCGCCTTTCCCCAGAACATTGGCCGACTGCTGGAGATCAAGAAGGTACCCGATCCGGATGCCTTCATTGATGGGATCAATGCTTTCTTGAAGGGATTGGAAGTAGCCATAGACAGCAATTAGACAGCAATTAGACAGCAATTCTGATTGAGTTATCGGATAAAGCTGGCGTCCCAAACTCTCTATCAATACTTGGGTAGCGCTGAATCTGAAATAGATGGCTCATAGAGCGGTGGGGAGGTGATTGCGGCATGAAGGTGGAGATCGTCTATAAAAACGATTTTCGGGCTCGTTCTCTAGCCGGGGAACTGCACGACAACCTGCAGGCCAGGGGCGTCGAGGCGGAATTGCTGAGCAGTGCCAAGCTGCCGGAGACAGCTAACCAGCTCACGGTGGATCTGGTCTTTGTCCTGGGAGGAGACGGCTCCCTGCTGCAAACCGCCCGCTATTTCGCCAGCACTGGAACGCCGATCATCGGGGTCAACTTGGGAACAGTAGGTTTTTTAAGCAGTGTCGAGCCCGAAGATCTGCAGTTTTATCTTGATGCCGTGCTGCGGCAGGAATATGATCTGGATGCAAGGATTATGATCGCTGCTACCGTCACCAGAGACAAGCAGGTGTTGTATCAGGGGATAGCGCTCAATGATGTGGTGATCAGGTCGCGCGTGCCGCACACCATCCTGGTGGCGCTGCGGATCGACGGCAGGCCACACACCACCTATCAGGCTGACGGCCTGGTCTGCGCTACTCCTACCGGCTCTACGGCCTACTCTTTTTCAGCGGGAGGCCCGGTCATCGATGCCGGCCTGGAAGCCCTGGTGATCACGCCGATCTGCCCGCACCTGTCATCTTCCAGGTCGCTGGTGGTTAGCGCCTCATCCCGTTTGAGTTTTGAGTTGGATTCCGATTACAACACTGACATTTCCGTGGACGGCCAGGAGGAGATGCCTCTGGCCAAGGGCGACCAGGTGCAGATCGAGCAATCTGGACTGGTGACCAATCTGGTACGTCTGAAACAGGTGAGCCGACTGGAGAAGATCAAGTATCTGAGAAGCAAGCAATACGTGGAAAGTTCTGCCGGATGAGCTGGCGGTTAGCGGCCAAGGGCAGCATTTTGGGAAACACAGGAGGTGGACGATATGTACAGGATCGTGGAAAAGCAAGACCTGACACCGACGATCAAGCTGATGAGGGTGGTCGCCCCTGCTGTCGCCAAAAAGGCGTTGGCCGGCCAGTTTATCATCCTGCGTTTACATGATCGTGCGGAGAGAATCCCCTTGACTGTCGCCGATTACGATCGCGACCAGGGGACCATCACCATCGTCTTCCAGGTGGTGGGCAAGTCGACGGAGGAACTGGCAACGGTCAAGGCGGGGGAGAGCATCCTGAACTTTGTGGGACCCCTGGGCCAGGCGTCAGAGATCGAGCATTACGGTCATGTGGTCTGTATCGGTGGTGGAGTGGGCGTTGCTCCTATCTATCCGATTACCCGCTCCCTGCGCCAGGCCGGCAACAGGATCACTTCCATCATCGGCGCCAGGAGCACCGACCTGCTCTTCTTCGAAGAAGAGATGAGATCGGTCAGCGACGAGTTTCATATAGTCACCGACGATGGCTCCAAGGGCCAAAAGGGCCTGGTGACAGACGCCCTGGGCAAGATCCTGAAATCAGGGGAGCAGGTCGATCTGGTCTTTGCCATCGGCCCCGTGCCAATGATGCGGGCGGTGGCCAATCTGACTAAAACGCATGGCGTCCGGACCATCGTCAGCCTGAACCCGGTAATGGTTGATGGAACGGGCATGTGCGGGGGTTGCCGGGTCTCTGTGGGAGGGGCCACCAAGTTTGCCTGTGTCGACGGCCCGGACTTTGACGCTCATCAGGTCGATTTTGATGAGTTACTGATGAGGCAGCGGATGTACCGGAAAGAAGAGCAGGATTCCAGCGAGCATTACCATCAATGCTCGTGCAGGGGGTGAGCGAAAAATGCCGATAAAAGCCCGAGAAGCGATGAGAACACAGGATCCGCAGGTACGGATCCGCAACTTCGGCGAAGTGGCGCTCGGCTATTCGGATGAGCAGGCGAAGAGCGAAGCCGGGCGGTGCCAGCAGTGCAAGAAAAAACCCTGCAGCAGCGGCTGTCCGGTGGGGGTGGATATCCCCGCCTTCATCGACCTGATCAAGGAAGGGGATATCCTGGGCGCTGCCAGGAAGATCAAGGAGTCCAACAACCTGCCGGCTGTCTGTGGGCGGGTCTGTCCGCAGGAGGAGCAGTGCGAGAAACACTGCATCCTGGGCAAAAAGGGAGAGCCGGTGGCGATCGGCCGTCTGGAGCGTTATGTGGCGGATTATGAGCGCCAGGTCGGGGTGGAAACCCCGCCCCTACCGGCACCCGGCGCCGGGGCGCCTGATTTAGCGGGCGCGGCCCGCAAGAAGGTGGCCATCGTCGGCTCGGGGCCGTCCGGCCTCACGGTGGCGGCCGACCTGGCCAGGCTGGGATACGGCATCACAGTCTTCGAGGCCCTGCATGAGCCCGGCGGTGTGCTGGTCTACGGCATTCCGGAGTTCCGTCTGCCGAAAGCGATCGTCAAGGAAGAGATCGACAACATCAGAAAGCTCGGGGCCGAGGTCCGGGTGGACTCCGTGATCGGGAAGATCGATTCTGTTGACGAATTACTGGCAAACGGCTACAGCGCGGTGTTTATAGGCACCGGAGCCGGTCTGCCGAATTTCATGAACATTCCCGGGGAGAACCTGAACGGTGTCTATTCGGCCAATGAATTTCTCACCCGCACCAATCTGATGAAGGCCTACCGGTTCCCCGACTTCGACACTCCTGTCAAGGTGGGCAAGCATGTGGCGGTGATCGGCGGCGGCAACGTGGCCATGGACAGCGCCAGGTGCTCCCTGCGCTTGGGCGCCGAGGATGTCTACATCGTCTACCGGCGCTCCGAAAAAGAGATGCCCGCCCGCCGGGAAGAGGTCGAGCACGCCGTGCAGGAGGGAGTCAAGCTGAACCTGCTCTGCTGCCCATCCAAGATCATTGGCAATGCCGATGGCTGGGTCGAGGCCCTGGAGTGTGTCAAGTTCGAGCTAGGAGATCCTGATGAGTCTGGTCGCTGCTGCCCAATCCAGATCAAGGGGTCGGAGTACACCATTCCGATGGATACGGTGATCATAGCGATCGGCAACAGCCCCAACCCGCTGATTGCCCAGACCACGCCGGATCTCCAGACCGGCCGTCACGGTGTGCTGATAGCCGACCCGGAGACCGGGGCGACAACCAAGCAGGGGGTCTACGCTGGAGGAGACATCGTCACCGGCGCTGCTACCGTCATCTCCGCCATGGGAGCCGGCAAGAGGGCGGCGGCCGCCATCGACCGCTACCTGCGAGGCGTCTAGATCTTGATGATTGTTTGTTGCGCATAGAACCAACCCCGCAATCACTTTACACTGTTTGCGTGGTTGACCATTTTAATGGCCGGTATGAATTGGGGCTCCCCAACTTATGGGAGCTCCAATGCTTTTTTGGTGAACCGGTATATGTTAACTGCTTGACAGTCTGTGAACTTAATATATAATATAGTTATCTATACAAGTTAGGGGTGTGATCCATGAGGATCGTCGGTGAACTGATCAACTCCAGCCGGCCGGCAGTTAAGAGGGCTATTCAGGAACGGGACGGAGAGTATATCCAGAGCCTGGCCTTGCTGCAAAAACAGGCCGGAGCCCACTGGCTGGATGTCAACTGCGGTACTTTTGTTACGGAAGAGGAGGAAGTCATGCTGTGGCTGCTCAATCAGGTGCAGGCTACGTGCGACTTGCCCCTGTGCATCGATACGCCCGATGCCAAGGTACTAACGGCGGCCCTGAAGCTGATCGATAAGCCCGGACAGCTGATTAATTCGATCTCTTTCGAGAAGAAGCGGCTGGATGGTTTCCTGCCCCTGATCAGGGAGTACCGGCCGGCAGTAGTGGCCCTATGTCTTGAGGACCAGGGCATTCCCAAGACTGCTGCAGACCGCCTGCGAATAGCCACTGCTCTGGTGGAGACGCTACAAAAAGAGAACTATGACCTGGCAGAGATCTATCTCGATCCCCTGATCACGCCACTGAGCACCAGCAATACGGCCGGACAGGCTGTGCTGGATACTATTGCCGAGATCCGTGCAGCCTATCCAGATGTGCACTGCATCTGTGGCCTGAGCAATATCTCATTTGGTCTCCCGCAGCGTAAAACACTGAACGCTACCTTCATGGTTCAGACCATGGTGCGGGGCATGGATGCCTACATCCTGGATCCGACCGACAGGGAACTGATGGGGCTATACTATGCCAGTAAAGCGCTGCTGGGTCAGGACAAGTACTGTGGCGATTTTCTCAGGGCATACCGCACCGGCCTGTTTAATCCTGCCGGAGCGCCAAAGGAGGGATAAGCTAAGGATTGCCAAGGTTGACTATTTTGAATGAAAGAAAATAATTAAAGGAGGAAAACTGACATGGGCGCGAATCTATCCGAATTGTTGGCAGATCTACAGGAAGATCAGGTCATCGAGACGGTCAAGGAACGGATGGCCAAGGGTGAGCCGGCAATCGGGATCATTGACGAGTTGCAGCATGGTATGGAGTTGGTGGGTAAAAGGTATCAGGCGCAGGAGTATTACCTTTCAGAGCTGATCATGTCAGCCGATATTTTTAAAAGCGCCACCGGTCTCCTGGGCGATGCCTTCAGGGCGAGCAATGACAAGATCGGCAAGATAGTGCTCGGTACGGTCTTCGAGGATATTCACGATATCGGCAAGGATATAGTGGCCATTGTGCTAAGCTGCAACGGTATCGATGTGATCGACCTCGGTGTCAACGTGCCGATCGAGCGGTTCGTGGATGCGGTGCGTGAGCATCAGCCGGATTTTGTGGGACTCTCCTGCCTGTTGACTACTGCCTACGACAATATGAAGGCCACTGTCGAGGCCCTGGATGCGGCGGGACTGCATGAAGGCAGAAAGATCCTGATCGGCGGCGGCCCGGTAGACGAGACCACCCGCGCCTACGTCAAGGCGGATGCCTTCTGTAAGAACGCCCAGGAAGCGGCCGACATGACCAAAAAGATGCTGGGGGTGAACTGAGATGACGCAGGCTAGCGATCTCTATGCAGAGCGGTTGCAGCGGATCAAAAGAGCGGTGGCTCTTGAGAAGCAGGACCGGGTGCCCGTGGTGCCGTTGGGGGACTCTTTTGCCGCCAAGGTAGTCGGGGAGAAGCTGTCGGTCTTCTGTTCCGGCAGACCGGAGGATGCCTACAAAACCATGATCAGGGCATTCACCAGCCTGGGCGAGATTGACGGCATCCAGCACGCCGGCTTCGATGCCAACTTGCTGAGCACGATCTGGTTGTCCAAGGTCAAGTTGCCGGGCGTAGATCTGCCTGAGGACAACCTGTGGCAGGTCGAAGAGATGGAGTTGATGAAAACCGAGGATTATGACGTGATCATCAGGGATGGCTGGCAGAAGTTCGTCGATGATTTCTGGCTGAACAGGCTGGATAACCTGGGGGCGAGAGTTGCGCCGTTCTTTGCTTCGGTGCCGGCGGCGATGCAGGCCTGGAAGGACCTCGGGATCGTGCCCTTCTCACCGGTGATCGTCACCATCCCCTACGAGTATTTCTGCGGCGCCCGCTCCATGCGCGAGTTCATCAAGGACCTGTACCGGCGGCCGGACAAGGTGCAGGAAGCCATGGACGTGGTGATGCCGGCCTTGGTGGAACAGGCCCGGCAAGTGGCGCGTGCCTTCAACCTGCATGCCATGTGGGTGGGCGGCTGGCGCTCCGCCAGCGAGTTTCTCTCCCGCCCACTATGGGAGCGCTTTGTCTTCCCCTATTACAAGCAGATGGTCGAAGCGGTGGTGGAGGAGGGCGTCATCCCGGTGCTGCACTGGGATTCCAACTGGACGCGAGACCTGGAGTACCTGCTACAATTCCCCAAGGCCAAGTGTGTCTTCTCCCCGGACGGCGCCACGGACATCTTCAAGGCCAAAGAGGTGCTGCGTGACCACATGTGCATCATGGGAGACGTCCCGTCGGAGATGCTGGCGCTGGCCACCCCCGAGAAGGTTACCGAGTACTGCAAACGGTTGATCTCCGAGATTGGCCCATCCGGTTTCATCCTGGCGCAAGGCTGTGACATTCCGCCCAACGCCAAGCCGGAGAACGTGCGGGCGATGATCGCCTCGGTTCACCAATAGCTTTCGGTTCCAAAGGACCGGTATGATCTGATATGATGTAGATGGGACAGGCTGGGCCTCCGGTGCAAACCCTGATGCCCGGCCTGCCATCAACAACTTTTTTACCCGGCACTGCCTGGTGTTATTCGAGAAAGGTGAAGATCATGGAGCTTCGTTCCTTTATGCCCGCCTACTACCGCCTGGCGGAGGACTTGAAAGCCCAAATTGAATCGGGAGAGCTCAAGCCGGGAGATATCATTCCGTCGGAGACGCAGTTGGCGGCCCAGTACGGCATCAGCCGGATGACGGTCAGGAACGGCCTGTCCCTGCTGAGCAAGGCGGGTTACATCACCTCCTTCCAGGGAAAAGGCTGCTTCGTTGCCGCCCCGCAGATGGACCGGATGTACTTCTATTTCTCCGAAAATACGCTGCTGGGTGAAAACAAAAAACTGGAGGCCAGGCTGCTAGCGGTAGAGGTGCTGGCGGCGGACCCCAAAACTGCCGCCAAGCTGCAGGTACCGGTGGATTCCAGGATCGTACAGATCCGGCAGGTGTTGAGCGACGATAATGGCCCTGTGGCGCTTGACCGCCGGGTGTTGCCCTATATCAAGGGCGCCCCGCTGCTGGAAAAAGAGATCGAATATGCCGCCTTTCCGGAGTTGGTCTCCCGCCGTACGGAGTTGGCCTCAGCCCGCAACAATATTTCCGTACAGGCCTGCGTGCTGATGAAAGAGGAGGCCAAACTGTTAAAATCGAAGGTTGGATTTCCGGCTCTCTGTATCGAACAGATTATTTATTCCCGGGACAGCAAGCCCCTGGGATGGTCGAAGATGATCTGCCGCGGCGATCGCTTTGCGTTGAAGGCGGTATCCGAACCCTATTCCGAAAGGCTGTGATCCGGTAATGGCGATCTCGCATAGTCTGATTACCTCAGCGGTATCCAGGCTGCAGGAGACCAAGGCGCTTGAACTAGTCAGGGAGGCCATGGCCAGGGATCAGGATCGGTTCGTGATCGCGGAAGAGGTCAGGGCCGGCCTGGAGGCCGTGGGGGAGATCTACAACCAGGGCAACTATTTTCTGGCCGACCTGATCATGGCCGCCGAGATCTTCATGGAGGTGCAGGAGCTGGTGTTTGGCGCCGAAACCCCGGTAGAGCCGGGGCCGCCTCAGATTATTATAGGCACCGTGGAAACGGACATTCATGACATCGGCAAAAACATCACCATCGCTACCATGCGGTCTTGCGGCTTGAGAGTGCTGGATCTGGGGGTGAATGTCCCTCCCAGGGTGTTCTTAAAAAGCATCCAGGATACCCGCGCCCCGATCCTCTGCCTGTCCGGCTTGATCTCGCAGTCTTACGATACCATGAAGAAAACCGTCCGCCTGCTGGACAGGGATTCCCTGCGACCGGCGACCACAGTGATCATCGGCGGGCTGGTCAACGAAGAGGTGCGCAAATACACGGGCGCCGACCGTTGGGTCAAGGATTGCGCGGTAGGAACGGCCCTGTGTAAGGAGATCTTGTCATCCAACAATAGATCTTGCCAGATGACTGGTTCATGAAGGGATGAGGGGAGCCATGAGTTCGATCATAGTGGCCTGCAAGACCATTCATAACGAGATCGAAAAGGCTATCGCCGAGACCCAGGTTACGCACCCGGTACTCTGGATCGAATCAGGGCTGCACAACTGGCCTGATAAGCTGCGAGCCAAGCTCCAGGAGCAGATCTCCAGCATCGACAACGTCGAGTACATCATCATGGCCTTTGGCTACTGCGGCAATTCGCTGCTCGGGGTGCAATCCCCCAACGCCAAGCTGGTGATTCCCCGGGTGGACGACTGCATCTCCCTGCTGCTGGGGTCTTACCAGAAACGCCAGCAGTTGTCGGCGGAGATGGGCACCTACTTTCTGACCAAGGGCTGGATGGAATACGAGAACAACATTTTAAAGGAGTATGAGCGCTGCGTTGTTCGCTACGGGCAGAAAAGGGCCGAACATGTCATGAAGCTGATGCTGGAAAATTACAAACGGGTGGTGCTGATCGATACGGGGGCTTACAATCTCGACGACTGTCTGGGCAGATCCTGCAACTTTGCCTGCATGCTCGGTTTGCAACACCAGGTCGTGCCCGGTTCGTTGGAATTGTTGAAGAAACTGTTTACCGGGCCCTGGGACGATGAATTCCTGGTGGTTCCTCCCGGTGAGGCCCTGACCTTCGATCATTTTCGCACGGATCTGTCGATCACCCAGACCAATACGAACTTCGGTTTTTCCAGTTAAGGAGGCGGAGCGGTGCAGGTAATGCTGGTAGGCGGTTTTCTGGGTTCCGGCAAAACCACTTTCATCAGGGGCCTGGCCGGTTTCCTTGTCAAGCAGGCACAACAGCGGGTGGCTATCCTGGAGAACGAGATCGGAGAGGTCGGCATCGACGACCAGTACCTGGCGATGGAGGGTTTTCAGGTCCGGGAGATCACTGCGGGCTGTATCTGTTGCACCCTGACGGGTGAACTGACCCTGGCGGTCAACGAACTGGGCGAGCAGTGGCATCCTGACTGGCTGGTGATCGAGGCTACCGGCGTGGCCAGGCCGAGTAAGATTCGCCAGACCCTGGCCACCTATGGCCGGGGGATCAAGGCGTTCCTGACGGTCGTGCTGGTGGATGCCGGGCGCTGGCAGGAGCTGACCGCGATCATGCCAGACCTGCTCTACGCCCAGGTGGCCTCAGCCGACCGGGTGCTAGTCAACAAGATCGACGAGGTGGGCGAAGAGGACCTGGCGGTCGTCTTGGGCTCCGTCAGGGAAGCCAACAGCAGGGCGGCTATTTTCACCATCAAGGCCCTTGACGGCCTTGATGTACAGCTGCTAAGGGAGTTGTGCTGTCATGCATGAAGAGAATATACATGAGGAGGCCGTATCCAGGACGGCATCCCTGGCTTTTGTCCCTCCACTGGCGGCGGTCAGTATCTGTGAACTGGTCTCCTGCCTGCTGTTAAAGTTGGCCGATGGCCTACAGGTTGAGGGAATTGTACCCGGTCATATCAAGGTCCTGCTTCGGGATGACGGCCAGTACGCAATGTTGAGCTGTACCAGACCGGGCAGGGTGTCTCTCCGGAGTTCAACCGGATGGAATGAGGCGTTTGTCGCCGGTCTTCAGGTGAATCTGAACGTGATAGTCTACGCTGTCCTGCATGACCAGGTATCCAGCCTGGTGGCAAGCTGCTGGAGCGAATTTCTGGCTGGCCTCAAGCAACTCCCATATCAGCCGTGACCACCACGGATTAAATCTCTGTCCATTTCCTCTCCAGCGCCGCGTTTAATAACAACCCCACCACAAAAGCCACCCCCATGTTCCACATGGTGAAACCGGCCGTCACCAGGGTGACGTAAAAATCCTGCTTGCTGCTGGTGTTAGATCTAGCAGTCAGGGCCAGTTCCGCTCCGGCAAAAAACAGGATCACCCCGAGGACGGCGGCGGGAAACAGGCTGAAGAGCGTCCTGACGCCTGAACCGAAGAAGAGAGCAGCCAGGACAAGCAGCGACCCCAGAATCACTAGCGCCCCGCCGGTGCGGGCGCCAAAGCGCACGTGTCCGGCCATACCGCCTGCTCCGTGGCACATGGGCACCCCTCCCCAGCAGGGGGCGATCAGGTTCATGATGCCGGTGGAGATGGCAATCCGGCGTTCGGTAACGGGGC
>Ga0187886_1001457_pt1 | contig 21477 bp, 26 predicted proteins | sample June2016WEW_20_1_FD_133001 | JGI IMG/M metagenome (GOLD analysis project Ga0187886, IMG submission 133001) | Peatland microbial communities from SPRUCE experiment site at the Marcell Experimental Forest, Minnesota, USA - June2016WEW_20_150 | ecosystem: Environmental > Terrestrial > Soil >... | reverse complement strand
GGAGCGAGGGAACCCGGCGATGAGCAGGGATGCAATTCTCGAGGTGAAAGAAAACTATGAGTAATGATGTTCAACTGTTCTTCAGCCCTAACCAAGTCTTCAAGGAAGATATCGCTCAGAAAATCATCAACGCCCTAAACGCCGAGACATCCGAGATTCTGCATCTCTCCTACAGCTTCACACATACGGGCATTGAAGCAGCCATCGAAGCCGCTATCGGTCGAGGCGTCCCGTACACGGCTGCATGGGATAAAGGCAGCACACACGGCGGCCAAGCCAAATTCCATGACAGCATCGTCAAGAAGGGCGGCAAGATCCACCTGGTCAAAGGATTCGGATCCTATGGGATCATGCACGCGAAAGTCTTCATCTTCGGACGCAAGCTATTCATGGGCGGATCATTCAACTTCACATTCAACGCTCAAAACAACAACTACGAAGAGTTCCTAATCGTAACCGCCCCGGACATACTCGCCATAGCCGTCACAGCGTTTCAAACAATCTACAGCAATGGCGCAACTGAAGTATCTGGAATCAAGCGCCCGATCGTTCGAGCTGTCAGAGCAATGAGACACGCTCTTGCTCTTCAAGGAGAATGACCGGAATGAAGCTGCATGTAATCAACACCGTCGAATCTAGCCGCCATTTGCGAGAATGCCCGCAATGCTCTCAGCTAGGAAGGCAGTTCACATACCATTTGAGCATCAGAGGAAACGAAGCTACATTCTCAGCCGTTCTCGAGGCATGATGTTTCTTGAAACAAAACGCTGTGCCTGGCCTTTGGTGTCCGCGCTGCGGAAAGAAAGGCTGCATCGTACAATTCCATGAAGCCATCATGACGCCTCGCGGGAAACTAGACTTCCCACACTACCGCTGCTCCAAGTGCCTTCAAATGTGGTACGAGCAGGCAGATGTGTTAGCCTACGTGTTTGCGACAAGCGGCCAACAGGTGCCGATAGCTGGCCCCGAAGTTGCACTCAAGAAAACTGCATAGTCGTCCTTCAGACCGAAACTGCAAGGCGACAGAATGTTCAACTGAATAGGCTTCAAGAAACCCCTCTAGTCACGCCATACGTTAGGCTGTCAATCGCCTTCTTGTCAGTGATCTCAAGTTCCAGCCGTAGATTACCCTCATGCGTGCAGACTCGTTCAACCTTTCCAATCGTGTTGTTCTCTTCGTCTGTGACTGGAACGCCTCTCTGACTTGGTGCCTCACCGTAGATTTGTCCCTCGCTCGGTTTGATTTCAACTATCACTTTCATTCGTGGTCATTCACTGCATGGCAGTGTTGATGAAATAAATTATACGGTGCTGAGAGAATTGGTTTCAGCTTTACGCATAGTCTCAGCGGATCCCCTAGTCCGGGATAGGCTCAATCGCCTAGAGGACAACACTATCACGAAAGGCGTCATGGACACGATCTATCCCTGGTGATCGACGACTTCAAGAACGAAGAACTGGAGCTATGCCTTCTGACAAGGGTTCTAGTACGCCGCGATTTCGGGCGTTAAGTTCAAGCATCTTCTGATAGAAGGCATCACGAGTTTCCCATTCCTCATTCGAGAGTGGCTTGCGTGTCTGGCTTATGTGTTCTGCGAAGGCAAGAGCGAGTTCACATTGCTCTCGCTTGATTATCAAGTACGGTTGAATATCACGCAGTAGCTTCACCGCCTGTCTTGATGCTAATTCAAGTTGCCAATTTTGATGTAGAACGCGCAAGAACGGTCGTGGTCTGTTGGAGTTCAATCCGACAGTTCCGCCATACTGAGTCTGGATCTTCCCTAAGGCGCCTCTATGATTGTTTGAAATGCGTACTCGAACAACGTAGTAGTAACCGCGTGGCAATTCAGGCTTTTTCCTCTTGTTGATGCCGATCGCGCCTTCACCATCAGTCAATCCGGCGATATATGCAGGATGAATCAATCACGGTCACAGCTTCGATGTGAGCTTTGGCAAAATAAGGATAGGAGGTGAGTGGAACAGACTTGGTAAGTGCACTACGAATTGTGTCCGCGGACCCACTTGTCAGAGACCGACTAAATCGGTTAGAAGACAATACCATAACGAAAGGCGTTATGGACACTATCTACCCAGAGCGTTGATCGCTCGTAGAAATGGTGGTGGGATGAGAGAGAGTTTCCACGCCGCGCCGTCATGACAGAGTGGTTCTATAATCCGCTGAAAGGTCAGCCTAGGTACATAGATGTGTACCGTTACCGTAGCCTAGCGGCTTCTGAATGGGTTGCCATGTGCGTTATGACGATTATTGAAGAGGTCGCGCAGATTCCGTGGGAGATCATCCCGAAGGATCCTAAGCTCCGCGAGTCTCCGCCCGAAGATGTCTTGGCTGATATTGACGAGGCCAACTATTTCCTGAACAATCCGAACGATAACAAAGGCGAAACTCTGAACACGCTCCTCCGCGCTCTCATACGGGACAGCCTAGAACTTGATGCCGCAACATTCGTGAAAGGCTACTCGCTGAACAGCTACATGCAGCATCCCGCCGGAGGATTCGAACTTAAGCCACGCGGCCAACGGCAGCTTAGCGAACTCTTCGTCAGAGACGGCGCCAGCTTCCTCAAAGAAACTGATGTGAACGGAATCGAGTACCGCTATTGGCAGTACAGCTATTTGCATCCCGCCGTTGCGCCCATTGAGTTTGATGTGAATGAGATCGCCTATGCGATGCGTTACAACCGCTCATACAGCGTCTACGGCTGGGCTGAGACTCAAAGCGCCGAGACAATTCTGAACTGTCTCATCAACTCAGCTTTCACAAACGCCAGCATGTTCCAAGAATACGCGGTGCCAAGCGGAGTCATCAGCTTCACAGGCAGCGAGGAAGACGAGCAGAGGCTACGAGAATACTTCCGCACAGAAATCAAAGGCCGCTTCCATAAAGTCGCCATATTGAACAAGGATGCGAAGTTCACTCCGCTCACGTACACGAACCGGGACTTGGAGTTCATCAAAGGCCAAGAATGGTTCGCAAAAATCATGTGGGCGATCTTCAAGCTCACGCCAAGCGAAGTTGGCTTCACCGATGATATCCGAGCTACAGGCCAGGCGATGTCTGCTCAAGGCACGATCCAAAAACGGAAAGCCATCCTCCCGTTGATCAGACTGCTAGAACAGATCATCAACAATCAGATCCTGAATGAAATCTCTGACCGCATAGTTTTGTCGTTTAAGTATGTTGACAAGGAACAGGAAGCTCTCGAAGAGCAGATAGATTTCCAGAAGATTCAGCAAGGCATTCTGCTAATCAACGAGTACCGTGCCAGAAAGAAGTTAGGCGCATCTGTTTCATGGGGTGACAAACCACTTCAACTAACCCTCGCCGAACTGAAGGGAGGTCAACAGCCCGGCGCCTTCGGAGCTCCCAAGCCACATCCGAACATTCCAACAGGACCAGAACAGGGCTTACCGAAGATACCTCTCACAGCGGAAGGACAAGCCATCCTTCATGCAAGGAAAGCGTGGGGTGGCGTGCCAACTGTAGGCTTCGACTTCGCTGAAGGCTCACTCGGCGGAAACGACCTCTACGCAGCTCCGGGTCTCATACGAGATAACAGAACCGGACAAGTGAAGGTTCTCCCGCAAGGCGCAATGACGATTCCAGGTCGACGCTACATAGGTCGAGATGGAAAAGTATTCTACGTTCCACAACGGAAGCCGCTGCCCATTAAACCATCGCAACCAACGAAGACGATCCAACGTTCACCAAAGACGAAAGCGTTCACTGACACCGCGCATGATGTTCTGAAACAATACTTGAAGCCAACTCGAGAACCTTTCATCGGCCCCTATGAAGGCGACCGGAAACCGCAACCTAAACCCATGAGTGGAGTTGGTGGCAACCCAAAAGAATCAATCCGGGACGGCATGATGCTGCCCGGAGAGAGCCCTGAAGAAATACGTCGAGCTCGTGACGCAACCGGACCTAAAGCTGGGAGACCAAGAGCACGCCGAAGCGGCGGATCCGACCAGGACTATCCCATGGGCGCGTTAGGGTACAGGCCTGACGAGCCTGTCCGAGACAACGACCTCGGCCCACAGCAAACTCCTGAGGGAATCGCCCGCGCTCGCGTCAGCAGAGAATATGAGCGGCCCACGAAACCCTTCGGACCAATCCATCACACTGACACGCAACGCACAGGACCAAAAGATTCCTACCAAGGCGGACCTGGCAACATCGGCGGAAAATACAAGCGACGGCAAGGCGGACGCATACGCAAGATCGGTCATCCACCGCCGGGCGAAGGACCACAATCGACAGGCAAAGTATGGCGAGGCAAACAAGAAGGTCCAGAGAAGGGCGACCTGCATCGAGGCGGCATGGGAGCTCATCGCTGGGAACGTGACGAAACCAACGTGCCCGTAGCAATGGCTACCGAAGAATCGCATGTTCACATTGACCCTCACTACATGAAGAAACCCTACCCAGGTCGACATCGAGAAATCACGGGAGGCGGCGGATACGATGTTGAATCCCGAATCGCTCCCACACGCGCCGACAGCCCGAAGATCATTGACGCCTCAATTCCTCATGATGACCGAACGCAAATTAAAGCGTTCATCGCAATCAAATTGTCCCATCAGGACTTGAACGTTGACAATGTGTGGAAGACACATGACCTCTCCGAAGCCCGAATGAACGAATACCTCGACGCCTTCGACAAGGAACGGAAGGAACACCCAAAGTTCACGCGGGAGCAGATCTGGAATATCGTCGACGACCACATGAAAAAGAAACGAGTCGAACGATCAACGGAGCCAGATAATGCTCCAATGGCTCCGCTTGCCAGGCCACGCGAGAACGTGGATCCTACGGGCGGCGCTGGGACAACTCAATCGCCACGATTGAAGCCTACGCCTACAATTCCACGTCCAGGCACAACTTATCCTCGCGACGTGCCACCTGTCGAAATGGCTACAGCGCCGAGCGGAGCGAAATATGTTCTCCAGGATAAGCGGGGAGCTCCGCCACCATTCAAGAAATCTGAGAGCACGGACACAGGCAGCCTCGGCCCAGATCACCGTGAGACTTTGGGCTTTGTAGAGCGTGGCTTATCGAAAGTTCATGATAACGTGCAGCGCAGCGCATCAGCCCCGGAAAGCAAACAGGTCAACGCTTACGATGCTCGCCAAGAATGGAAAGGTGGACGCCTAGAAACCCATCTCATCCCCGCGCCCAAGAAAGTTGACATTCAGAAGCGAAGAAGAATGCAACTAGCCAACAAAGCCATGATTGGCCCTGAGCATGGGCATGCACCAGTCTTTCAGGGCAGCGTGAAAGCTGAACGTGGACTAGCCCGCAAACTCACGGAGATAATGAAGGCCTTCCGCGCTGGCAACATGACTCGAGAAGCTGCGCTTAAGGCAGCCGTGCAGGCGATTGATGAAAACCAAAGCCGCATCACAGACATCGCCCGACGCAAAGCCCTACCACTAATCAATGAAACTCGACGCAAGATGGGGCTACCGATCATTAAAGAAATCCCACAACTCGAGCTCGCCCCGGAAGTCTCACGCAGACTTGAAGCCATCAGAACTGAGGCCATCGGCGATTTCGAAAGCATTCTGAAAGACGCGGCGACCAAGTGATTCAGAATGAAGCTGATATGGGTTGAGCGTGGCCGTTGAAGATTACTGGAAATCTCTCAAGGGATTGCTTGCGCGACTAGCTGACTTAGCGCATCATCTAACCTGGAGCAGCGTGAACACAGCCATCAAAGAGCAACTCGCAGTCGTTGAAGATGACTACCAAGCGACAACCGGGGAGCCGTCAGGTCTCAAACTCTATTGGGCAACGATGGATGATGAGAAGGTCTGCGACTACTGCAACGACCAAGAAGGCGAATACGACTTCGACGATGAATTCCTGCCGATGATTCCGGGTCATGTTATGTGCCGCTGTTGGTGGGAGATAAGATGATCAGCGAGCAGCTAATCGAGGAAATCCTAGCCCAGAAGAGTGCTCCTGCCCACATCACGAGACCTGAGGAGCTCAACGCTGAGAAGCGTCAGCAACGAGCAGACGCCGCTCGATACCTCAGCAATCATCAGACGATCCTCGAGCTCTATGCGGGAGAAGGAAACCTCAGCGAGAAAGTCTACGCTCCACTCAATCCGCGGCGAATGGTCCTAGTCGATGATGACGCTCAAGCCTTAGAGAAAGCCAAGGTTCGCCTCGCAAGATTCGGCGTAAAGAAAGAATTCTATCCGATGTCAAACGAGCAATTCATCAAACGTGGATATCTCCGCAAGTACCGTGACGTCAGCCTCGTCGATTTCGACGCCTACGGTTCACCAGGCCGCACGGTTCAACTATTCTTCGATAACTATCGAGTCAGGCAGCCGATGATCGCTGCATTGACTGACGGCTTCCCAACTGACATGAGACCTTGGAAGCAAGTCAACTGGTCCGATATGTACGCCCTGAAACAAGCGAGGCCGCCCACGCTTGGCGAGATCTGCACATTCCATGATACGATGATGAGAAACCTGGGAGCTCGCAGACGATTCAAGTCTTGGCGAATTGGTCGAGCGTTCGGCGGGAAGTCGGGTCGAGCGGTCTACGGTGCTTACCTAGTTAGACCTGTCAGCCAGCGCTAGGCTGAAGCGCCTGTTCCACAAATTGCCGCGACAATTCATGCACTTCAATTAGATGAGCGGCCAAAGCCAGAGCGTTTGTAAAGATGATGCCTTTAGCGTAAGGGCATTTTCCGAACGGGCAAAACCAGTCCATGCTCAGCCCAGCTTAACTTGAACTGTCTCCTTGCGGTTCTTGAGTCTTTCCAAAGCGCCAGCTGGGTACTCATTCCAAATCTTCTCATCAAGTTCTCTTCCCAGAGCTTTCGGTCTCACGGCAGACCACTGCTTAAAGAAGAAAGGCACCTTCTGGCGAACGCATTCATCTCTGACCTCACGAGGCCAATCAGGATTCATAGGTCGGAAATTGGGGCCGCTCTCTCCGCCGACAATCACCCACGAAATGCCTGAAAGATCGAGCGGTGCCAAGGCGCTGAGAAGCGGTTCACAACTGGTGAATCGGACTCGAACAGGAACCTGACGGAGCAGATCAATTCGCGGCTTGCATGAAGCATCCTCAACGGTCACGCCCATCCAGACGTAATCAGGAATCGGGCCGTGGTCTTTCACGTATTGCTGAGTGAACGCAAGCATCCTTTGAGGCCGCTTCGTGAGAATCTGATAGATATGCCAATCAGCCGCCTTCATGCTGTCGAAGACTTTCAATAGAAACCGGGTCGGCATCTCTTCATGAAAGAGATCGCTCATCGAATTGACGAAGATCAGCCGCGAGCGTTTCCATCTGATCGGAATGTCCAAGGCATCGGGATGAATGGTGAACTGAAATCCATCCTGATACTTCGGAGCTCCTGCGAGCTTAAGCCTCACAGCATAACTCTCGGCGTAACAGTTCTTGCATCCTGCTGAGACTTTCGTGCATCCTGTTGACGGATTCCAAGTCGCTTCGGTCCACTCGATCTTAGACTTCGGCCCCATGCTCCCACCAGTCCGCTATTCGTATTATGCGCCGATCATCAAAAAGGATTGCTGAAAGCCTCATCATGCCAGCTATGACGTCTCGCAGCCTCATGGCAAAGGCAGCCGCACTCAGGATCCTTGCAGTCGAAGTGCCCCGATCCTTGGCATTCCTTCGAAAGCGCCGACATCAAATCCATCTACCTCTGATCGTCAATGCAGAGATCGTTCGGCCCGTGAATATGGCGACAGAATGGGCAGGCGACAAGGCGACCAGGCAGATACTCCGCGTCTCGCAGAGCCTTTCTTGGCTCGCTCACATTCAAGGCAACCGTCTCCCTGAAATCATCTCATCCATGATCGTCTTGTTCTCGGCATAGGTGAGCATTGGATCCGCATGATCGAGGAACTCGCCCTCCACGTCAACATTGAAGCAGTCGCGACCGAGCTCCTTGAGCCTCTGGCGAACGTGGATCTCGAGAGCAAGCATCTGGATCGGATTCATGGCAGGGTGATGGAGCCGATCAAGGCGCTTTCGATACTTCGACAGATCCACGCCGACCAGAAGATCAGTCACCTTGAAGGTCATCGATTCGCCAACTCCAACAAAACATCAGCATGGCAGGGCTTGTCGAGAGGACACCAGCAAGCAAGATTCTTCCCGCGAAGCATCAGCTTGAGGCCCCACAGATCATTCTCCTTGTAGAACGCCCGCTCAGCTTCCTCACGATGTTCCGCTACCGCCTCAGCGCGGTCATGTTCTTTCCTACAAACAACACAGTAGCCTAACCGATGATTGTTACCGAATACCGTTGGTCTACCAACATAGACAACCTCAAGGCCGTTAACACGCTTGGATTCTTCCTGAAGATTGAATCCTCTAGTTCGCTTCCGCTGAATCCTAACCGGCGTCATGGGCTAGACCTCTTCTTAACATCGCATAGGTGCTTCTTCAGACACGCTTTATGCAGCGGTCGCCGACATTCCAAGCACCGCGGATAAACCCGTTCCATGATCGGCTTGCCACAGTCGCCACAGACTACCTCACTCATGACTGCTTTGCCTCGCATTCACGACATGGCAACCGATGATGCTTCTCGCAGGGAAGCACGATTTCGCCTGGATGCGCCTTTGCGTATTCTCTGACAATCCCCTGAACCTTTGCACGAAGCTGACTGTCCTCAAAGTCCTCGAGCCAGATCAGAGGACCAGTCTCACGAAGTATCTGCTCAGCCATCTCTCTCGCTTGAGAGATTGTCAGGCCTGAATGATGCTCAGCGCCGCTTTCGTCCTCGATGTAGAAGTCAACGCAGCCGTACTTCTGATCTACTACAAACCTCATCAGGGCTTCCTCCGATGACGATTGCATGGAAACTTCCCTGGATGCTTCGCGCATTCAGGCCCGACCGAATCAACTGTCTTAGTCAGCAGCAACCCGCAGCAGGCGCAGTCATGGGCGACTCGGAGCTCCGCGATCGCTCGATCAAGGTTCTTCTCGATCGCTCGCAGATGCCTGTCTAGCAGTCTGGGATCCATCTGGGTCTTCTGCTGATACTCGAAAGCGTAGGGGCCGAATCGTTGCAGATGCACTCGCTGGACATGATACTCCCAATATTGGACGCGCTGCCTGCAAGCCTCGATCGTGGTCGGCCTTGGCGGTTGTCCGCGAAACCGCTCAGGGATCTTGTCAGGATCCAAAACTTGTTCCTTGGAAACAAGGATCGTGATCATCGGGCTCGCTCCCTCACAACGACCAACTGCGGATTCTCTAGGATCCTTCGGGCGACTCCCATGTACCGCTCTGCTGCCACTGGGCGCTCGCGCAGATCATGGCTCGCGTAGTACGTGACTGCATTCACCATGTCATACGCGGTTGGCTCCGCGCCTAAGTCCAACTGCTTTCGAATCTTCTCGCGAACCATAGGGCCGATTCCAAGCTGCTCGAAGACAGGATCCATCTCGCCCTCGATCCTCTGCAAAGCCGCTGCCTTTACCGCTGCCTCAAAGCTGGCCTCCTGAAGTCTGACTGCATCAATCGCTTTCCTTAGCCACTTCACAACGTCTGCGATTCCGATATGGATATGAGTCTGCGCCATCTCTCGACGCCAAGCCACAAGGCCATTCTTGCACACAAGTCGCAGCACATAGAAGCCGCAGCCCACAGACGTCGAACCATCGTAGGAATTCCAAAAGCGGAACCCATACGCATGAGGATCTCCGACAACTGGCTCGCGCTTCTCTTCTTTCGAAGTCATGGAAATCCAGATCCGCCCATCCCATGACTTGATCTCGCCGTGGTAATCCTCCAAGCCTAGCTCTGCGAAATTCGCGACGACGCTGCGAACAAGGTCACGGTTCTGCACGACATCGTAGACGTTGCTTGCGACCTGATGCAAGCGGCCCTCCGACACGATCGCTGCAAACCTTCCCGCGTCAAGGGGATATCGGTCACGGAATTCTCCGAACTCAGTCAGCAGCACACGCTCCGCGACAGGCATCTGCTCGCCAAGTCTGGCAAGCCCGTCAATGCTCTCGAAGCTGATTTCATCAAACTTTTTCATTTCTCATTTCGCCTCCCTTTTTGCGCTCTCGCGCTTGGCAATCCACGCGGCCCTCGCCCAAGGCTTCAGGCCGTCGACGCGCCGAACCTCGACGGCCTTAGGAACCTCACAAATCCGATCGCCAAAATATCGGCCATTCGCAAGGCTCGCGCCCAAATTCACGCTTCTTTCCCCATATCCGCCCAATTTCCTCGCCTTTTCCCTGGGGAATATAATACTCCGATCAGCAATAAAGCTACCTGTAACGGACTGGTATTAAAGCCTAAAATGCGGCGATTTAGGCCGCTCCGACGGAACGCCGGATATCCGCGTTTCGGGGCATCGGTGAACCCGTTGGCCTTTGCGAATTTCGGATTCAGCCGCAAAGGGTTATCCCCTTCAGCGCCCTGTCCAATCTGTACGCTGCCTTAATACCGGCGCCCAGGCGATAATTGATCACAGCATGTACGCTTTCATGGGCGACAGTTTCAATAATCCATTTCAGGCGGGTGCCTTTCCATCCGCGCTTATGGGGCTGAACGTAAATCGTGTTCCGATAAAGCCGCGCCCGTGGGCCTTTGGCCGATTTCAGAAGATTCACATAGAAACCTATTTTCCGATTCTTGGTTTTGGCGAAACGGATATCGGATAAAACCCCGCCGCCCGGGCGAAACGCCGGATACGCCCCTTTCGGCACAGCGGCGACCCAATTAATCCCGCCCAATTTTGCGTTCCGCCGCCCATTCGGGCCCAATTTTCGCCGCCTTTTCCCTTTTTCCCCGTATAATATGGCGCTGATCGGCAATAAACTTATCGGTAACGGACCCGTATTAACGCCGATATGCGCTTTTTGGGGCATCGGTGCCCGTATCAGCGTTTGGCAATTTCGGAACAGCGGACAGCCGTATTCCGAACAGCGGTGGCCCTGTCAGCCTTTGCGAATTTCTGAACCCTAGGAGGATCCGATATGCCAAACCGAGCCTACCGGAGAGGGCGGTCCGCAGAATACCGAGCTATCGCCAGGCTCCGACGTCTCAACTTTCTCTGCATTAGAAGCGCAGGCAGCCACGGACCAGCCGACCTCATCGCTGCGAGCCCCGATCGAGAGCGCTTCGTCATTCAAGTCAAGAGCGGCAAGGCCAAAGCAACGGGCCAAGAGCGCATCGAGCTCAAGTTTGTAGCCTCACGTTTCGACGCCACCGCCCAGATCTGGACTTTCAAATCGAGACAGCCACTTGAAGTTGAGACTCTATGACAGCGAGACTTTGGGTTGTTTCGTTAACCAACTCCATGTTCGGCCACAGATGATGTCACAAATTGTTGGTCTTGAGACCTGAAATTTATTGGCCAAGTGTCGTTGAGATTCGCCGTTTTGGCAACGGTCATGGATTTCAATGACCTCTGCTGAGGTTAGCTTTGCGTTCGGATTCTGATCACCTTGGTTCAGTCTACCCTTAGCCACGCCGTCATGTGTATTATCGCCTGGCGTGCCAAGGAAGAGATGACCTGGATTCACGCATAGACGATTATCGCACTGATGACACACGAATAATCCATTTGGGATTGGACCAACAGCCAATTCGTAGGCGACGCGATGAGCACGTAAAACTCGATGTGCTCCCGTTTTGTTGTTGAATAATCCGTAACCATCTTTGCCCTTTGCTGCTTTCCAAATCCAACATTCACCGGATTTGTCTACTTTCGACCAGAATCTTTCAGCAAATGTCTGATCCTTCATAGAAATCCCGCTTTTATGTCCAATACCAGTCTGTTACCAATATTTATTTGACGTGGTCTTTCTTGGAACAGCAGCAAGTCAGCAAATGTTTCTGGTGTGGTAAGCTCAGCTCTGAGTTCAAGACAAAGGGATTGTGGACTGCTGGCCATTGGCTCTGTCCGAAGTGCGTGAAGAGGCTTGCGAATCGGCGGGAGAATCTCTCGGCTTACCGCTCAGAATGTTACACGTGCCCTGAGTATCGGATGAATATGTTCGGCGGCCTCAGCTTAGATGGAGAACCGGAGAATCCCCGCTACATCTGCTTCAAATTCGAAGCCAAACAGAACTGCCTCTTCGATGAGCCTGAGCCTGTCCGCGTGATAGCGACCGCTGCTCGAACCGCAATCGATAGGGGTCCAAGTCTGACGCCTCTATCAGTTCTAACATCGGGGCCTGAACCAAAGCTGCCATCGTCTCTCCCTCCGAGAACTGAACCGATCAGCCTCATTCCGCCCGCGTCAGCTCTCCCGAACAAGCCTGACCTCGAGAGCCCCGCCCCGAAGCGTCGATATCCACCACGAAGGGAAAGACGCGAGAAATGAGTCTGGACCGTCGGCGCAAGCTCTCGAGCCGAGACTATCTAGTGATCCAGTTGGCAAGCCGCTCGCACAGCCTCAGCCAACTCGGGAAGATCTTCGGAGTAGACCGAAGCTGGATCCGCCGAATCCTGAGGAAGCCCAACTTGCGCTGTCCGATCTGTCGAAAGTGGAAGCCGAAGCGGCAAGGCGTCGTGCTCCGAAGCGAAACCGACGCTAAGCAATTCCTCTGGGTCTGCTCTGCCTGCCTCGCCATAGAATGCGCTTGAAAATAGTCCACATTAGCCCACGGTCGCAGCTGGTCTCGTCAAAGAGGTGAGGCCATGCCGAAGCGTCCGCCGAAAGCCTGGTTCAACGAGAAGTACAGTGAGATCAGCGCGGGCCTTCGTAAGGCTCATCCTGACTGGTCAAAGGACACGCTTGCTGAACGAACTAGGGCCACGGTTGGCAACATTTGGCATAACGTGATGACGCCCGCCCAGCGGGAAGCTCGAACTCGCAAAGCCGAGAAAATGTATGCGATTCTCCGAAAGGGTGGGTTCGGGCCGAAATGGTCGACTCATCTCATGAAACAATTCATGCAGAAAGACTTCGGCGGCTGGACCTCACAAAATCTGGATTGGGAAAGAGGATACCGGGAAGGAGAACGAAAACAGGAAGATCGAGAGAGAGGAATCCAAGTGCAACGCTCAAGAAAGGCGCAACTAGAGAAGAAGCAAACTCATCAACTTGAACGCTACACGAATCCGGACAATCCGGTTCGGATTGAGCAGCGTAGAGAAAGACGAGCTGGACTAGGCTATCGAGCTGGCGAACGGAAAGAGCAGCATCAAGAACCTGGCACCGTAGTCGCCAGCGCAGGCGGAACGCTCGGCCCCTTAGCTGACCCAGAATTTCACGGCGAACCATTCTATCAGGACGCCGGAGAAGAACCGACCTACGTTGATCTTGGCGACGTGGTTGAAGGCAAAGCCCGTGAAGGCACAGGCAGCAAGCATCCCCGAGGCAAAGCGGCACTTCACCCTGAAATGGAGAACGTGAAAGACCACCCAGGCCAAGCTTGCGATGACGCTCACGCAGGAATGAGCCACGAGCATTTCATGGCTCATCAAGACCAGAAGCAATTCTATGGGCGCGGCCCGATTGTTCTGCCGCTGAAGATCAAGCGCTATTCACTCTTCATGCCCTTCGAAGTCCATGTTGCCACGAAGTCAGTTGGATCCGGTGGCTTCGAACATGGCGGCATTGAAAAAGGCGACCTCCTCGTTGAAGGCTTCGTAAGCGCACCAATCAAAGATCTCCAGGGCGATGTGCTGGAAACCCCCGCTCTCGTTGAAGCTAAGGAAGCGATGGTTCGGGCACCACACAACCTCATCTGGTTAGATCATGAGTCACCCTACGCGAAGCCTATCGAAAACCAGGGCACGCCTCCGATTGGAAAATTCATTGAATCGAAGATTCTGAAGATCGGCGGATTACCTGCCCTCTGGGCTCGGTGGCTTGTCAACAAAGCCCACCCGAACTTCAAACAGGTCGCTTACGAGCTGAAGAACGGATTCTACAACGCTATGAGCATGGAGTTTGTGCCCATTGTTCAAGGGCAGAAATGGATTGGCACCAAACTCGTCAACGCGATCTCGAGCATCAAGTATTTTGCGACTAGCCTGGTGCGAGCGCCAGCGAATGAAGTCGCAACCATAACCCGAGTCTACGAGAAGGCGTTCGCAAATTCTTCACGGTTCTTGCCCATTCGTGTGAAGAGCACGCTTGGGTTTGGACAAACCGTAATAACAAAAGGAGAAAATGGAAAATTGCCACCAAGAAGAAAGGAAGCGGAACCCGAAAACGAACCAGAACCAGAACTTGAAGCAGAACCAGAACTCGAACCTGAACTAGAGCCTGAACAACTTCAACCTACAGCTCCAGGCGCAGCCATGAAAGAAGCGGAGCCTGAAGGCGAACCTGAGAGCGACTCGGACGATGACGATGGCGGCCAAGACGATGACGGGACACCAGAATTTCCCTACTCGCGTAAGGACTACGACCGGGAAACCGGCTACGTTGCACCAGAGCGTGCGACAACCGCGATAGGTGAATGGGGAGATCCCGCCCTCGAGAAAGGTCGCGCCGCTATCAAACGCATCGAACGCATCGAGAAGTATCTCAGCGGCAGCAGCAGAGCCCTCAACAAAGGCATGAACACCCTGTACGGCAACGAGCTTTACCTACGGTCCCAAGGTCAACGACACACCGCATTCTTGAAAGCCATCGCGAAAGCGGTAGGCGTCGAAACGAAAGGAATCGACGAGGACACCCCTGACACGTTAGGTGTCTACGAAGATTTCGCCACGATAACCGACGAGCAGAAGCCGCCTGAAGTCAAGCCGGGCAAATTGAAGCCACGCCCGCAACGTTTCATCAGCACCTTCCCAACAGACGACGAGGACACCGAAGAAGCGGAGGACCAGGAAGTCGGCGGAGAACCCGTCGGCGTCAAGAGCCTAGACCGTACCATCAAAGGACTTGTCAGGAAAGCGATTGACGATGTTCTTCCGAGAAAGATCGTTGTCCGGAAAGGCTACGCGGAACACGCAGGACCTCTGCCGGAGAGCGTTCGCAGAATGCAAGCCATCCAACAGGACGATGGCAGCATAGACTCGCAGCTCGCAGTCGTTGAAGCAGGAGGTCAATAGAAATGAGCCACCTGAAATTAGTTGACCCCGAACAAGGCAGAGCTACAGGAGCAGGCGCAGGAGAAGCTGCTCGACCATACTACTCCACAGTGGACAGAGCACTTCTAACACCGCCCGCTCAAGGAGGAACACCCGCAGGTATCCTCGCAGGCCTAGTTGGATTAGCAGCCTTCCCTGAAGGCACAGTAATCTACGAGGGCTTGAAGGATAACGGGGAACTCGGCAAAGACTTCCGCCAAATGTACCTCGGCTGGATCCGCAAGAAGATGCGGATGCGAAGCCTACGCACGAAAGGCTACTTGGACTCAACAAGCGCCATCGTACACACCACAACCGACCAAGAGATCATAGATACCACACGCAGAGAAACACCACTCTTAGAACTCATCGCTCAAGAAACTGCTCGAGGCAAAGTGGCCAACTACGATGTGCTAACAGCCAGAGCAGCGGCTTTTGGTGTGAGTGAAACAACCGCAGCCAAGACGCCGGGTAGCGACACCTATGTGAACGCCTCGAAAGCGCTAGGCATCTTCACGGCTTGGGGTGGATGGACTGACTTCGGCTTAGCTACAATGGCAAGCCAGTACCCAACCCGTGACGCAAGAGCCATCGAAATACGCAACAAAACATGGAGCCTCAACGAAACTGATGAGAACGAAATCCTCAACGGAGGAACCACACTTGAATCAGCCTTCAACTCAGGCGGAGACAACTTAGGATTCATTGGCATAAGAGCTGGAATCATCGGCTCATCCGGAACCTACGCACAGCTACAGTCGAACCTGAGCGGCGCAGATGTCGCAGACACTGACATAGACAACATGATCGCGCAAATGGTCCTGTTGAACGTCAAACCCAACTTAGCCGTCACGGACTTGATGACATGGCAGAAGATCAAGCAACTGATGATGTCCATCGTGCGCTACATGAACCCTGAGACCGAAATCGCTTGGGGTCTCAAAGCACTCGCATGGGCTACACCTTACGGCGTCATGCCATTCATAGGAAGCAAGTTCATGCCCGCCACAGCAGGAGCAAGGGAGATCATCTTCCTCGACACTAAGTTCCTCGCGCAAAGGCTACTCTTGGACAGCACGATGGAGATGCTTGCGAAAGTCAGCATACAGCAACCCTTCGTCATCAAACGGTTCTTCAACTCCATAGACAAAACAGACTCGAAACCACCCAGCTACGTCTACAATACAAACCCCACGTCAACGGACGCCACGTCGAAGATGGGCCGCATCTACAACTTATCATAGGAGCTGACTGTAGATGCCCGGCTTTGTTCGTGGAGCCCGATTCTGGATTGCAGCTAACAGCGCGTTCCTATTCACAGGAACATGGACAGCAACCCTAGTCTCGAACATAGCATTCTTCAGGAAGACAGCCGCAGCCCAAACGTCAACTGCATGGATTCCTCTTGAAGTGCAATGGCGAATTCGGCCCGGTTCAAAAATCAAGGTGAACCGAATCCGAGTCTTCTACACAGTTGGAACCGCAGCGCTAACGACAGCGATCGTGTTTAGACTTCAAAGAGACACGTTAGCAGCAGATGGAACAGCCATCACAAGCACAAACATAGCAGCCACAAAGAATCTCGCTGACGCAACCACGTTAGCAATAGGCGACCATTGCGTGACGATCACGCCGAGCTCAGACGTCTACATAGAAGACTCACAGGACATTCACTTAGAAGTGGACTTCGCAGCAGCAACCACAACAGTTCTGGACTTCAAAGGCGCACTCGTAGAATACACCGAGCCACCGCAATACTAGGCTCAGTAAATCATTCCCCGCTTTCTTCCCGAAACTATCGGGGCTTTACGCCCAACAAGTAAGTAGGTAGATGAAAGAGAAGATGACAACGACGACATACAGCGGCAAGACTTTCCTGAAAGTCGCAGACGCCATCACTTATCTCAATGCAGGCGGCTTCACAGGAATCGACGCAATATTCTACTGTGACGGGAAAGGCATCACGATCATAACTCACGTCACAGCGTAGGAGGCCCTAACTGATGAGCCTCCAAGTCCTGGATCCGAAAACGAGCGCAAGCGTCACCCGGCTGAAGCAGGATGTTGATTCTCCTGGATATCGCACCTTCCTAGCGCCTTCCAAGCGGCGCGAATACAAATAGAGAGCGCAGAAGGAGGTTGATATGAAATATGGCAGCAACAGTCGTAGTGAAAGAGATCAATGGAACACCAGGTTCGAAGGTCTACACGACCGTTGACAATTCCACCGCCAAGGCTCGATACAAGACCAAAGACGAAGTCACATCGGACCTGAACTATCCCTGCGTCATTCCATCCACGGGCTTCAACTACTCGTACTGGAAATCTCACTGCTTGTATATTTCAGGAACCTACACGCAGATCACGAACATTCGCTGGTATTCAGCAGGTGACCCATCCTGGGATCTTGGAACAAGCGGAATGGATCGAGTTGCTCAGAGATCGTCAGGAGATCATGGTTGCCCAGACGCTTCATACGCGCAGGCAACAGGAACGCAAGGCACTACAGGCAACGATCTATTCGATGCCACTAATGGGCACTCATACTTCAAGTCAGGAGTAGGCGCGACTCCCGTTCACGTTGGAACCTACATTAGCAGCGCAATGATGAACGTGGACACGACCTCAACCTACACGGGCACGACTTACACCTACAACGTTGTCACACAAGTCAAAATCGACACCGCTGCGAACGGTGCACTTCAAGGCCTCAAAGCCGCGACGACTTTCACTTTCGTTTGGGATGAGATCTGAATGGCTGAAGATCAAGACGTGGCAAGGGCAACGACACCGTTGCCCTACAATCCCCAAGTTTTCTTCTGGATCGCCGAATACATAGACGGCTCGATCGTGAGCCAATTTGATCTTGACGATGGCCAAGAAATCCTCTACAAGACTGTAGATCAATCGCGCTTGAGAAGTCTCGGCTGGTATCCTGTCACTCCGAAGCTTGCATCGCTTGTGAAAGATCAAGTGCTGCGGGTCGTTCCTTTCCTGCCTCACTATCGCGTAATGCTTGGGCCTAATCGGAGGCCGATCTGTCATCGGCAGCAGCATCTGCATCTTGTCGAAGCATACCTATGTCTGAAATGTGGTTGCCGATGGCTTGTCGATGATAAACCGAACATGCTAGGCTTGTCATATTCTAGGAAAATAGTTGAGGCTGTGGATCAGGCAGGAAGCAGGTATAGGTCGCCAGTATGCCCGTTCTGCGAAGCCTTCACGGTCTACGTCTGCCCTAACTGCAAGACTTCACGGTCGAGGCCCTTCATGAAGCCAGCCGACCCATGGATCTGCCTAGAATGCGGCCAAGATCTTCCCGACCAGACGACGCTCATCAGCTTCGAGGAACGCCACACATTCTACGTTCTCGGCTACGAGGAAGCTGGGCAGAAGCACACGATGCGAATTGACGAGAACGGCAAAGTAGAGATGGGCTAGTGAGAATCTCTCCCCCCAGCGCCGTCGGTGAAATAAAATGACGCTCCTAACATATAACTCAAAGTATGTTGTCGCTTCAACCACAGCCGTCACGACAACTTCATCCTCGCTCGTGGATGATACTCAAGCCTCGCAGACCTTCAGCTTAGGCGCATCGCAGACGGTGCTGGTGATCTACTCAGCGAATTCCATCTATGGTGCAGCGATGCCAGCCACAGGTATGCAGAATGCGATCAATGTTGACACCGTAGATAAGGCTATGAGTTGGGACAGTCCACATGCCGCCAATTATCCTACGCGAAACTGCGTCTTCTGGATTGGAACACTTGGCTCTGGCTCCCACACGATCAAAGGGCGGTTCGCAAGCAACACAGCAGCTTCTACCGCCACAGTCAGCCAACGAACCTTACTTATCCTGATCCTAAACGGGGATGAGTTTCAGTATGTTGATGACGCTACAACGGCAACAGCAACCAGTTCTATTATTGACGATCCGAACGCACAGAAGACCTTCACACCGTCAGGTTCCTGCAAGATGCTCTGCATGTATAACGTAGCGAACTCAGGTTCGAGCGAGAACAAGTATGGAAAGCTGGTTGAAATCAATATAGCGGGATCAGACTATGCGGAAGTTGAGAAAAGTCCTTACGCTGCGAATTACTGTGACAGCGTTTTCACATGCTACGGGGTGACAAGAACCAATGTCTCTACAACAGTTAAAGGCAGATTCGCCAATGCAGCGTTCTACCCCGCCACCATCACGATTCATCGGCGGCAACTTGGCGTTCTACTCTTTGCCGATTCAACTCTGATGGATGTAATTAGTTCCGCAACTCAGATAACGACGACAAGTAACAGCCTTGGCGATGATACTTACGCTACCATAAGCAGGACGACAAATGATACACGAGATGTTCTAGTTGTCGCTGCCGCCAGTAAGTATAATAGCACAACTTCGGCTGCTACGGGAGAACGTTACGGCATCAAAATCAACACGAATGACAGAACAAACTCAAGCGGAAGTCAATCATCACAAGGCACTAACTACGCTGATAGCGCGGCCACAGCCTATCTTGAAGAACTAGCCGCTGCTGCTTGTACCGTACAAGGAAGATTCTCAAACAACAATGCCACAGACAGCGCCGTATTTGATGAGCGCTATGTAGTCGCCTTATGGCTCTCTATACCCGTGACGACAAAGACGCTTGCGTATGGGCTTGATGTAGCTCTCCGCAAGCTTGGACTCACAACGCAGGCCGGTTTCGATGTCGCATTGAAGCGAATACTCTATGCTGCGTATGGGTTCGATATCGCTGTTAAAGGATTCAAGTTAACGACCCCTGAGGGAATTGACGCTGCCCTCAAAAGATATGGGCTCACAAGCGGCATGGGCATAGATGCTGCACTTGGAAAGCTTGGCTTGACGGGTCAGGAGGGCATCGATATCCTCCTAGAGAGGTTCGGTATTGAATCAGCGTATGGCCTTGATGTCGCCCTCAGACTGTTAGGCTTAACGAAGCCGCTCGGCATCGACGCCGTTCTAGGAAAGTTGGGCCTCACAGATTCAGGAATTGACGTGATTCTAAAGAAAGTCGGTGTGAACGAAGCCGGAATAGATGCTATGCTGAAACGGCTAGATCTGACAAGAGAGGAGGGCATAGACGTTCTTCTGAAGAGGTTCGATATACCTATCGAGCAAGGCATTGATCTTCTCCTGAAGAAGATAGGACTTTCAGAATATGCTATCGACGCAATCCTCATGCGCAGCGGCTTGACTGCACCAGTCAGTATTGACGTGGCTACTCAGCGGCTTCGAGTAACAAAGGGCATGGGCATTGATATGCTGATAGGCGCGATCACCGGGAGAGAACTTGGAATCGACATTGCATTACAGAAGCAGCTCTCGGAAAGCTTCGGCGTAGAAGTGGCGCTTGAAAAAGTGGGCTTGACAGTTCAGGAAGGCCTCGATGTTGTCTTAAAGAAAATTGGACTCGACCCATACGCGATTGACATAGCGATTCTACGTCTCAGCCAGGCGAAACCGATGGGGATAAGCGCAGCACTCGCATATCTGAACATGAGTCTGCCATACGGAATCCAACTACTGCTCCTATCTCACGACCTGCAAACAATGGGCATCGACGCTGCCCTGATGAAGCAAGGCGTATCTCAAGCAAGCATAGACAGCGTATTGAAGCTGTTCAATCTGACCCGGGGAGTCGGAATAAGCGCCATCATCAAGCGATTCGATATCTCTTTGCCGATGGCTGTGGACATGGTTCTCTCAACGCTGCTCGTTGTCTACTATGGCATAGACGTCGCAATCAAGAGGTCGCTCAAGGGCTTCTTCGGAATTGATGTCAGAATCGTTTTCGCGCCAGCAAAAGTCCTAATCAGCTTAGCCATTCAGACCCGCGGCGTTACGCTAGAACTCAAAACGAGGAATGTCAGCCTCGAAATCGGATAGTTAGATGGTGTTCAGCAATGACTGTCGGTTTGAAGATCGTCGTTGGACGCAATACCGTCCGTGTAGTTGCAACGATCACAGAATTTGATGGCGTAACTCTCATCGATCCAGATCCCGACACAATGGCCGTAATATTCTATGACTCAGCTAACGTGAACAGGGGAAGCGCGACCAACATCATCCACATCAGTTTAGGCGTTTGGTATTGTGATTACATCATCCCTCCTGGACCAAGGGCTGGAGATTGGCATGTGGATTGGTATGTTGAGAAAGGCGGCGAACCTGCAACCGGACGCGGATCCTTCAAGATGGTTCCATGATCATGGAGGTTTGAAAGTTTGAGCGTTCAATTACAAGATGTCGCGGGCACCGCGCTTGTGGAGTTTCGATTCGATAGCCCCGAATCTTCGGTCTACAGGCAGTTTCTCCTGGCGAATGTTGGAACCCCGCTTACAAACGCGATCGTTCAGGTGAGGGAGCGAGGGATCGGTCT
>Ga0187886_1001455_pt1 | contig 21515 bp, 18 predicted proteins | sample June2016WEW_20_1_FD_133001 | JGI IMG/M metagenome (GOLD analysis project Ga0187886, IMG submission 133001) | Peatland microbial communities from SPRUCE experiment site at the Marcell Experimental Forest, Minnesota, USA - June2016WEW_20_150 | ecosystem: Environmental > Terrestrial > Soil >... | reverse complement strand
TCTAGAGGTGGACGCAGCTGTGGCGCCAGGGTCTCCCACTCAGTCCGCTCCGACCCTGTGAGGCCCACCGAGACGAGCTTCGCCACCATCTCGAAGCGATGGCGGCTCATCGGCTCGGAGTCGGCGCGGCTGACCCTGGGGCCCGACCCCGTGTTTGCGAGCGGCACGACGGCCGTGAGCGGCGCAAGCTTGCCCAGCCGCGCCTCGATCGACCAGCCGGGCTCCGGCTCCATGCCGTCGAAGTCGACGTCGGCCAGCAGCTCGAAGGTGCCGGTCCGGAGATCGTCGGTGAGGCCGGCGTTGACCCGGACGTCGGCCAGATGGACGCGCGGCGTGGCATACAGACAGACGGAGCGGGTGATGCCGCCGTGCCACCACTGGTCCTGGTCCTCGATGTACGTGGCGTCGGACCACTTCACGACGCGCAGTGAGATGGAGTTGGCGCCGGGCCGAACGACGCTCGTGACGTCGAACTCGGCGGCCAGGTGCGAGTCCTTGCTGACGCCGATGCGATGCCCGTTGACGCTGGCGATCAGGACGCTCTCCGCAGCGCCGACGTGCAGGACTATCCGGCGGCCGGCGAGCCACTGCGCGGGCAGCTCGAAATCGCGCTCGTAGACCCCGGTCGGGTTTGTCTCCGGAAGCTCCGGCGGATTGCCGGGGAACGGCATCTGGACGTTGGTGTAGTGAGGCAGGTCGAAGAAGCCCTGCATGGTCCAGCAGCCGGGGACGTCCACCTCGCTCCAGGTCGCCGCCAGCTCTTCCTCAGGCGTGTGCAGAAGCTGGAAGCGCCATCGGCCGTCCAGGTCCACGCGATCGGTGTGCGGCACGCTGTGCATCGGCAGGCGATTGAGGGCCGTCAGCTCCGGAGTCGTCCACGGTTTCGACGTCATGGGTCAACCAACCTCCATCTCGGGTCAGGCCGGCCGGGTCCACGACCGGCGGATGCCTGACCCGGGGGCTACTCGCTCGCCACTCGTTTCGGTTCCACTCGCGGACGACCGGGTGCAAAGCGACAAGCCCATTGTGCTCCGGCTCGTTGCCAGCCCCGGCCGGCGGCTGCAGGCGCGAGGAGCGGCTCGCCAGGTGGGATCGCGGCCCGCGCGGCCCGCGCGGCCGGCCCGGGCGCAGCCGGCTCGGACGCGGCCCGGGGTCGGGAGATCATGGTGCGACCTCAGGGGAGCGCATCGCGCTCCTAGGTGGCTTCCAAAACGTAGATCCGGGCGCGGAAATCTCCCCTGGTGGCGGATTCGCGGCCGGATTCGAGGACGAGCCCGGCGGCCATCAGTTCGTCTCCGCCTAGCACCGGCGAGACCTCGGCGGGGCCCTCTTCGACTCCCCCGGCCGGCCAGACCGAGACCCGATACGAGGAGGCCGCGTCCAGGCCGCGGAGGCGCAGCCGTCTCGGTCCGGGATTCGGCCGGCTGAGCACCTCGTAGTAGCCCACGATCGCCGACCGGGCATCCTCCGCCACGGCCATCCAGGCGGTCTCGTTGCCGTCGCCTTCGAACGGGCTTAGCAGGCGCAGGAACCTGCCTCTCTGGAACAAGTCGCGCCACCGCTTGTAGAAGGCGACCTGGTCCGCGATCCTCGCCCGCTCTTCCGGCGGCAGGGCCGTGGGGTCGAGCTCGTAGCCGAAGACGCCGAAGAACGCGACCGCGGCCCGGGTGGCCAGGGGCGTGACCCGCCCGACCTGGTGGTTCGGAACCGCGGAGACGTGGGCCGCCATGGAGCTGATCGGGTATGCCAGCGAGGTGCCCCACTGGATCTTGAGGCGCTCGATCGCGTCCGTGTCGTCGCTGGCCCAGGCCTGCGGCGCGAAGGCCAGCATGCCCGGATCGAACCGACCGCCGCCGCCGGCGCAGGATTCGAACAGTATCCCTGGGAACGCCTTCGTCAGACGCTCGTACAGGGAGTACACGCCCAGGATGTACCGGTGCGGGAACTCGCCCTGCCGCCACGCCTGCAGGGTGGGGCTGAAGGGCTCGGTCATGGCGCGGTTCATGTCCCATTTCACGTACGATATCGGGGCGCTGCCGAGGATCGCCGAGAGGCTCTCGAAGAGGTAGTCGACGACCTCCGGCCGCGACATGTCCAGCACGTACTGGTTGCGGCTCTCGGTGCGGGGCCGCGACGGGATGCCGACGGCCCAATCCGGATGCTCGCCGAAGAGCCGGCTCCGGCGGCTCACCATCTCCGGCTCTATCCAGATCCCAAACTTCATCCCCAGGGCCTCGACCTTTCGAGCCAGGGATCCGAGACCGCCCGGCAGCTTGGCGAGGTTCACCTCCCAGTCGCCCAGGGAGCTGGAGTCGTCGTCGCGCAGACCGAACCAACCGTCGTCCAGGACGAACATCTCGATCCCCATCTCCCGGGCGGAGGAGGCGATGGCCAGCAGCCTGGCCTCGTCGAAGGCGAAGTACGTCGCCTCCCAGTTGTTGATGACGATGGGCCGGGCTCGGTCGCGCCACGAGCCGCGCGCCAGTCGCTCGCGGAAGAGACGGTGAAGCGCATCGCTGAGCGTGCCGAGGCCGTCGCCGGAATAGACCACGACGGCCTCCGGCGTGACGAAGTCCATGCCGGGATCGAGGACCCAGACGAAGCCCTCCGGATTGATCCCGATGCGCACCCTGGCCGTCCCGAACGGCTCGACCTCCGCCTCGGCCAGGAAGTTGCCCGAATAGACCAGGCTCAGGCCTATGGCCTCTCCCGAGGCTTCCGTGGTGCTCGGCCGAACCAGGGCCAGGAATGGATTGTGCTGGTGGCTCGAGGCTCCCCGCGAGCTCGCCACGGACTGGCGTCCCGGCCGCATGTCGTGTCTCTCGACGTGCCGCTCTCGCGTCCAATCGCCGCTCAGCGCCAGGAGCTGCCAGTCCGAGTCGGGCAGGTCCAGCGAGGCGCTCATCGCGCCCCTGATGATCAGCGCCGTCTTGCCCGTGTTGACGATGCGGGCGCTGCGCACGACCAAGGGGCGGTCGTCGTAGAGGGTGTAGAGCAGCCGGACCTCGACCTCGGCGATGGCGTCCTCCAGGACCACCTCGAGCGTCTCCGCCTCGCCGCCGACCTCAACGTATGTCGACGGCAGCCCCGCAAGCGCGGGCTTGCCCGGGACGATGCGGTGGCCGGTGTACTGGAGGTCCAGCACGCCCGAGCCGTCGGCCTGCTCGACGGCCAGCGCCGGAGGGCGGAAGTCGCCGCTGCCGCCGGTCGGGAACTCGAGGGGCAGGGGCTCACCCAGCCGGTTCGAGAAGCCGTAGAAGCTCCCCGGGACCAGGTGGGCGTAGGATCTGCCGGCCGCGAGGGCCGGTCCGAAGTAGAGATGGCCGAGCCAGCGGTTCTCCAGGACGCGGGCGACGTAGCTGACGCGGTCGTTCCGGAGGTGAAACTCCCGGGACTCCGGGTTCCACTCGATGGGCATCAGATCTCCGGTGGCGGCGACGTCCCGCGGCCGCGGCCGCGGAGGGCCGGCCCGGTCAGCCCTTGGCCGAGCCGAGCGTAAGGCCGCTGACGAAGTAGCGCTGCAGGGCCAGGAAGACCACGATCGTCGGTATCGCCGCCATCACCGAGGCGGCCGCCACCTGTGTCGGATCGGTGAAGAACTGGCCCGACAGGTTGTTCAGGGCCGCGGTGATCGGACGCTTGTCGCCGGTCTTGAAGAGCATCAAGGCCCAGAAGAAGTCGTTGTAGATCCAGGTGAAGAGCAGCGTGGCCAGCGCCGCCAGGGCGGGCGTGCACAGGGGCAGGATGATGCGCCGGTAGACGGCCAACACTCCCGCGCCGTCTATCATGGCCGCTTCGACCAGCTCCTTGCTCAGCGTCTTCATGTAGTTGCTCAGCACGAAGGTGCAGAAGCCGGTCTGGAAGGTCGTGTGGATCAGGATCAACCCGACGAACTGGTCGTAGACCCGCCCGTTGTCGCTGAGTTGGGCGAAGAGCGGGATGGCGGGGAGACCGGCGAACGTGAGATTGTACAGGCGGTAGAGCGGCACGATGATGACCTGCGGGGGCAGCAGGTTGCCGGCCGTGAAGAGCATCAGGACCAGGAGGTTGAGCCGCCAGCTGTATTTCGAGATGGCGAAGGCCAGCATCGAGGAGATCCACAGCGTCAGGATCACGGCCGGAATGGTTATGACGGCCGTGTTCCAGTAGTAGCCCAGGAACGGGTATCCGTTCCAGACGGTGGTGTAGTTGTCCAGGTTGAGTGTGCTCGGCAGCGAGAAGGGCCCGTTCGGGTTGATGACGATCTCGCCGTACGGCCGGAGCGACATGTAGACGGCGTACAGCATCGGCCAGGCGAAGATGAAGGCCAGCACGGACAGGAAGATGTGCAGGCCCGCCCGTGACAGGCGGCGCCGAGCGCGGTTACGCGTGGTCCGCTGACCGGCCATCACGGTGGCGCTCACTAGTCCTCCGACCTCATGACTCGCGTCAGGTAGATGCCGATCGGGACCAGCGAGATCGTCAGCAGGACGACCGCGATCGCCGACCCGAAGCCGAGGAGGCTGGCCTCGCTGATGCTGTTGTTGGTGATCAGCGTCGACAGCAGCTCAAGCCCGAACTTGCCCTTGTTGATGATGTAGACGATGTCGAAGGCGCGCAGCGCCTCGATCACGGTCACCACCACGATGACCACGTTGATCGGCGCCATCACCGGGAAGACGACGTGGAAGAATGTCTGGCGCTCGTTCGCCCCGTCGATGGCCGCGGCCTCGCGCAGGGAGGGATCGACGCTCTTCAGGCCGGCCAGGTACAGGACCATGATGTAGCCGATGTGGCGCCAGCAGGCCGCAAGGATGGCCGCCAGGATGTTCTGGGAGATGGGGAACGGGAGACCGAAGACGGTCGACGAGTCTCCCAGCCAATCCGGCGCGTCCGCGGCACCCACGAGGTGCATGTTGACCAGGGCGCTGTCGATGAAGCCATTAGCGGCGAGCGGCGCGTACTGCAGCTCCCAGATGAAGCCGACGAGCGCGAGAGAGAGCACCACCGGCGTGAAGAAGATGGTCTGATAGATCCGCGACCCCCTCATCTGGCGGTCGAGACAGACTGCCAGCAGGATCCCCATCGGCGTGGCGAAGCCGACGAAGACGAGCAGCCAGAGCACGTTGTGCGCCAGCGCCGGCCAGAAGAACGGGTACGTCGTGAACAGCTGGGTGAAGTTGTCCAGGCCGACGAACTTGATCGGCTGCACGCCGTCCCAGTTCGTGAACGCCAGGCCGACTGAGACGAGCGCCATCCCCCAGATCAGGGCGAGGAAGATGGCGAGCGGAATGCCCACCATGAGGGCGAGCACGAGCTTGTCGCGCCGGGTCAGCAGGCTGTAGCGCCGGCGCTTCCTGGGCTTTGAGACTCCCGCCCCGACGACGGCCGCCGGGGCGGGGGTCAGAGCCTCGGGCTCTAGCTGTGACATGGAAGGGATTGTAGCTACTGGCTGGTCTGAAGCCTAGCCGTTGTAGGCCGGCAGCTTGTCCCAGAAGTCCTGGATCGAGGCCTGGAACTTGGCCAGATCCTGGGTCGGGGTCTTGAGGAAGGTGAGCAGGAAGCTCTGCATCGCGTTCGCGCCGGCGAAGTCCGGTCGGGTGTCGCGATCGAGGAACTGGGTGATCTTCTGGGCCTTGCTGACGATGTCGACGGCCTTCTTGGTCAGGACGTCGTAGCTGCTGGTGTCGGCGTCAGAAGCGCACGGGATGAAGCCATTGTTGGCCTCATACATGAGCAGCTGGCTGGAGCCCTTCGCCCAGAACGCCAGGTAGGCCTTGACGTTGGCAAGGTCGGCCGCGAGCGTCGGGGACTTGGAGCTGGCCATCCAGATGTCGATCGGGGCGTCGAGCGCCTGCTCGGCGTCCCACTGGTTGCCCATGAACGGGAAGGGGAAGAAGTCGATGTCGGCCACGACGGTCTTGTCGACGGTCGCGACCTCACCCGTCATGAACAGGCCGAGGAAGTACATCCCGGCCTGGTTGCGGACGAGAGTGTCGCAGGCCTGCTGCCAGGTGAGACCCGGATAGCCTGCCGTGTAGTACGGGATGAGCTTGGCCCACGTCTGGAAGACGGTGGTGACCTTCGGATCGGTCCACTTGTTCTTGCCGGTCATCAGGCCGACGTGGAAGTCGTAGCCGTTCAGGCGAAGGTCGAGGATGTCGAAGGTGCCCATGGCCGGCCAGCCGTCCTTGTCGCCGAAGGCCATGGGCGTGATGCCATCCTTCTTCATCTTGTCGCACAGGGCGAGGAAGTCCGTCCAGGTCGCCGGGACGGTGTAGCCCTTGGACGAGAAGAAGCTCTTGCGATAGAAGACGCACCAGGGGTAGTAATCGACCGGGATGCCGTAGACCTTGCCGTCGTTGCCGACCACGGAGTTGGCGAAACCGGCGGTGAAGTTGGCCTTGACGGTGGCCCAGACGTCGTCGATCGGCGTGGCCAGGCCCTTATCCGCGAAGAACCGCATCCGGTAGCCGGAGAACCACGTGTAGGCGTCGTCCGGGGTGCCGCCCAGGTAGTTGTTGATCTGGTCCTGGAAGGTGTTGTGGTCGACGGTGTTCATGGTGGGCGCGAGTCCGGTCGCAGCCTTGAAGGCGGCGTTGACCGCGTCCATGCCCTTCTTGTCGCTCGCGTCGGAATGGTTGCTCCCGATCTTGAGCGCGCCGGTGAGCTGAGTGGGAGTGGTCGGGGCGGGCGTTCCGGCCGGTGTGGGGGTGGCCGGGGCCGGAGTGGCCGGGGCGGGGGTTGGGCTTGCGGCGGTCGATGAGCACGCTGCAATGACGGCGGGCAGGACGGTCAGGCCGGCGGCGCCGACCAACCCCTTCTTGAGGACCTCCCGCCGGGTGACCTGCCCGCCTTGAAGCAGGCCAGCCCGCTTGTCTTGATCATCCATGAACAGTTGCTCCTCCCTTGATGACCGCATGAAACGGTCGTGGTTCAACAGGAACCAACAGGACGCCGCGATTGTCCCGCCGCGTCGGCGTCCGTGTCAAGGGGTTTACGCGGGAAAGTGGGGAATTATGGTGGAAAACGTTGACTTACGCGGTCGGCTGCGGCAGGATTGAGAATAGGTAGTGGGGTGGGAAGGACACGCCAACGACCGCACCAGGTGGGTCCCGAACCAGTGGAGCGAGTAGAGCGAGTGGAGCGAGTAGAGCGAGTGATGGAGGAGACGCCGGATCTGGATGCGGGCGCCAAGAGGCCCGCCCTCGCCAGGCAGCGTCAGACCCTGATCCTTGAACGCGTACGCGAGCAGGGTGCGGTCCGTGTCGCCGATCTCGTGCGCGCGCTCGGCGTTTCCGACATGACCATCCGGCGCGATCTCGAGCTGCTGCACGAGCGCGGATTGATCGAGAAAGTCCACGGCGGCGCGGCGGCGATCGAAGGCAGCTCGCTCTTCGAGCCCGGCTTCATCGTGAAGTCGTCGCTGATGCAGAACGAGAAGTCGGCCATCGCGGGGAGCGCGGCCTCGATGGTCGCACCGGGCACCGCGATCGCCATCTCCGCCGGCACGACGACCTACGCCCTCGCCAGACGGCTGATCGACGTCCCCGGCCTGACGGTCCTGACCAATTCGGTACCGGTTGCCGACGTTCTCTACAGAGACGGCCGCCCGGACCAGACGGTCATCCTGAGCGGTGGCGTGCGCACCCCCTCCGATGCTCTCGTCGGGCCTTTCGCCGTAGAGGTCATCCGGGCGCTGCACGTGGATACCGTCTTCATGGGCAGCCACGGCATGGACTATCGGGCCGGCTTCACGACGCCGAACATCCTCGAGGCGGAGACGAACCGCGCCCTGATCGAGGCAAGCCGACGCCTGGTCGTTCTGGCCGACCACACCAAGTGGGGCGTCATCGGCATAAGCTCGGTGGCGCGGCTGGAGGACGCCGACACAATCATCACCGACAGCGGCCTAGATCTGGCAGCCCGCAGCCAGCTGGCTTCGGCGGTTCGAAGGCTGATGCTGGTGGACGTCGCAACCGGCGATGTCCAAACGATCGAGCGCGGGGACGGCCAGTCCGCCGGTCCGCTCAAGCCGGGGGGGCATGCGTGAGCAGGCGTCTCACCGCGCCCATGCTCGTGTCTCAACCGCACCGCCGCTACAACGCGCTGTCCGGCGAATGGCTGCTGGTTTCGGCTGAGCGGACCAGCCGACCGTGGCTCGGCCACGAGGAAGTCCCGCAGTCTGGTGACCTGCCGACCTACGACCCTTCCTGCTACCTGTGCCCGGGCAATGTCAGGGCTAACGGCGAGCGGAATCCGGAATACGACTCCACCTTCGTGTTCACCAACGACTTCGCTGCGCTGCAGCCAGACTCGCCGGCGGCATCCTTCAGCAACGGTCTCCTGCGGGCGGAAAGCGAACGGGGCGAGTGCCTGGTCATCTGTTTCTCGCCGCGCCATGACCTGAGCATGTCACGCATGAACGTGGCTCAGGCCCGCACCGTAGTGGACCTCTGGTCGACGGAGTCGGCGTCTCTGGGAAAGCGTTTCGAGTGGGTCCAAGTCTTCGAGAACCGCGGCGCGGCGATGGGGGCGTCGAACCCCCATCCTCATGGGCAGATCTGGGCGGGCAACGCCCGGCCGCGCGAGGCGGAGAGAGAGGACGTGACCCAGCGCCACCACTTCGAGGCCACAGGCCACAGGCTCCTGCTCGACTACGCGGATCAGGAGCTAGGTGGGCCCAGGGAGATCGAAGCCGACGATGACTGGCTGGTCGTTGTTCCGTTCTGGGCTATCTGGCCTTTCGAGACATTGATCATCCCCCGACGGCCCGTTTCCCGGCTACCGGACCTGGACGATCGCCAGCGCAACTCGTTGGCGGATCGGCTGGTCCGGTTGCTGCATGGCTACGACGGATTGTTCGAGGCCCCTTTCCCGTACTCGATGGGATGGCACCAGGCGCCGTTTGACGGCGTCGAAAGACCGCACTGGCAGCTCCACGCCCACTTCTACCCACCTCTTCTCCAGGCCACGCTACGCAAGTTCATGGTCGGCTACGAGCTGCTTTCCGAACCGCAGCGTGACATCACCGCGGAATACGCCGCGGAACGGCTGCGCACGGCGATCCGCAACACGACAACAGCCGCAAAGCCGGCGACTGAACGACGAAGGTAAGGAGGACGACATGGCAGGCCTTACCCCGACCCATCTTCTGATCCTGTCCATCGCGTTGATCGTGGTCGGGCCGGGGAAGCTGCCTGAGGTCGGTGCCTCGATCGGCAAGAGCGTCCGCGTTCAGACGCGCCTACCCGACCCCGGCCGGAGATCCGGCGGCTGGCCTTCAGCCAGCGCTCGCCGAGTACCGACCGGTCACAGGCACAATCGTCGAACCTCCGCCCACGCCACGGGTCGACTGAGCGCTGCGACTGACAGGGCCACGCCGATCCGCCTCCATTTGGTTGGCGGCTCCAACCGGGACCGGAGCCGCCAACCAAATTGATCGAGTTGGGGGGCAGGCCGATTGGAATGCTGAAGCTGGGGTACGTCCGCCGTGAGTGAAGAATCGATTGAGAGCAACGCCACTGGCGCCCGTGCCGCCAACCTGAGAGCGCGTCTGGCGGCCATCGCCGCGGCGGATGCCGCAGCGCCTGATGCCGTCGAGAGCCCGATCCGATTGGTTCGAGCGCCCGGGCGGGTGAACCTGATCGGCGAGTACACGGACGTCAACGAGGGCTGGGTGCTGCCGGCCGCCATCGACCGTGAGGTATGGATCGCGTTTCAGCCCTGGGACAGAGCCGAGGTGCAGCTGACCTCCGTCGAGCTGGGCGAAACCCTGTCGTTCAGCTTCGACGCGCTCTCGCCCGAGCACGTCGGCGCGAGGCCGTGGATCGACTACATCGCCGGCACGGCCTGGGCGATGCGCGAGGCGGGCTTGCCCATCCGCGGGTTTCGGGGCCTGCTCAACTCCACGATCCCCGTCGGTTCGGGACTGAGCTCGTCTGCGGCGGTGGAGATGGCGGCGACCTGGGCTCTGGCCGACCCGCGAGCGCCGCGGCCCGCCCCGAGCGCCATGGCTTTGATCGCCCAGCGTGCGGAGAACGCCTACATGGGCGTTCAGTGCGGGATCATGGACCAGTTCGCCAGCGCCGCGGGCCGCAGCGGGCAGGCTCTCCTCATCGACTGCCGGCGCACCGAGGCCAGCCCCGTTCCGATACCGGCCGGACTGTCTCTCGTCGTCTGCGACACGAAGGCCCGGCGCGACCGGCTGGACGCATCCGCCTACAACACGCGGCGAGCCGAGTGCGAGCTGGGGGCTGAGCTGATCGCCGAACGCGAGCCCGGCGTCCGAACTCTCCGAGACGTGGACGAGGCCATGTTCGAGCGCCATCGCCACCTGCTTCCGGAGAACGTCGCCAGGCGCTGCGAGCACATCGTGCGTGAGGACGGACGCGTCCAGGCGACGGTCGCCGCCCTCACCAGCGGAGACCTGGCTGCCCTGGGCCGTCTCTTCGCGGCTTCACACGCCTCGCTGCGCGACCTCTTCGAGGTCAGCTGTATGGAGCTGGACACGATGGTCGATATCGCGACGGCTGTGCCGGGCGTCGTGGCCAGCCGAATGACCGGCGCCGGCTTCGGAGGCTGCACCGTCAGCCTGGTCAGGAAAGGCGCCGAGGGCGCGCTGGTGGAGCGCGTCCTGGGCGACTACCCGGCTCGGACCGGGATCACACCGGAGGTCTACGTCGTCTCCGCGACCGACGGCGCGGGGGTGGTCACCGAAGCGAGCGGCCAGGATCGCTGATGCGAATCCTTGTCAGCGGCGGCGCGGGCTACGTGGGCTCAGTGACCGTCGAGGTGCTCCACGAGGCGGGCCACGACGTCGTCGTCCTGGACGATCTGTCAACCGGGCACCGCGCCGCCGTCGTCGACGGGGTCGCGCTCCGCATCGGCAGCTACGGCGACCCGGAGACGCTCGCGCGGCTTCTCGACCGGCACCGAATCGAGGCCGTCCTCCACTGCGCCGCCAAATCCCAGGTCGCCGAATCAGTCGCCGATCCGGCGAAGTACTACCGGGAAAACGTCGCCGGGGGCGTCGTCCTCCTGGAAGGCTTGCGCCTGGCCGGGGTCAGACGAATCGTCTTCAGCTCGACCGCTGCCGTCTACGGCAAGCCCGAGCGAATGCCGATCACGGAGGACCAGGCTCCGGCACCGATCAGCCCCTACGGCGAGACGAAACGGACCTTCGAAGAGGGCTTGCGCTGGTACGGCCAGGCGTACGGACTGCGGAGCGTGATATTCCGCTACTTCAACGTCGCCGGGGCCTCGCGACGGAACGGCGAGGCCCATTCACCCGAGACGCACCTGATCCCCAACGTTCTGGCGGCTGCGGAGAGTGGCGGCGAGCTGACCATATTCGGCGACGACTTCGCGACGCCGGACGGCACCTGCATTCGAGACTACATTCACGTCCTGGACCTGGCGCGGGCTCATCTGCTCGCCCTCGAGGCAACGGACTCGAGCGACCGGCGGACGGGCCCGCCGGATGGCCCTTGCGCGCCGCTCCTGTGCAATCTCGGCAACGGGTCCGGCTTCAGCAACCGCGAGGTTGTGAGCGTCGCGGAACGCACCGCCGGGCGCGCCATCCGCTGCCGCGTTGGGCCGCCGCGGCCCGGCGATCCGGCCGTTCTGATCGCCAGCGCGGCGCGAGCCGGGGAGCTGCTCGGCTGGCGGCCGGCCCACGACTCGTTGGAGGTGATGGTCGGGTCAGCCTGGGAGTGGCGGCGTTCCCATCCGCAGGGATACGAGCCGGACACGCCGTGACTCGGGCCGGTCGCGCGGGCGCCGCAACGGGCCTCGGACGCTCAGATCGCGACGCCACGGAATCGCCCGTCCACCCATGCTGTGAGCCCGGCATACTTGGCGTCGCGCCGGCGCACGAGCTCGCCGGGCGGAGTTGACGATCGATCAGAGCCCAGAGCTCCGATCTGCCGTCGCCACCACAGGAGCCAGCCCGATGCCCCTTCGCGCACGTCGTCCGCGGTGGCTGCGCATTCCATCACGGCGACCCAGCGACGGCGGACCGAGCGATCCGAGCGATCCGAGCGATACCAGGACGCTCACGCTCGCCGGTCATCTCGTTGAGCTGCGCAATCGCATCTACATCAGCGTCCTGTCGCTCCTGCCCGGCACGGTCCTGGGTTACGTCTTCAGCGACGAGATAATCCGCATCCTCAAGGCGCCGCTCCCGACGAAAGACCCCTTGGTCACGCTCGCATTGACCGGGCCATTCCTGATCAAGCTGCAGGTCGCGGTAGTATGCGGGGTCATCCTGGCGATGCCGGTGATCCTCTACCAGCTCTGGCGGTTCATCTCACCCGGGCTGACACCGCGAGAGCGGTCGGCGGCCCGGCCATGGGTGCCTCTCGCGCTGGTCTTCTTCGCTCTGGGCGTGGGCCTGGCGTACTTCATCCTGCCCTTCGCCTCGGGCTTCCTCTACGGGTTCCAGACGCCGGACCTCAAGCTGATGCTCACGGCGGACGCGTACTTCGGCTTCGTCACGATGCTCTTCCTCGCTTTCGGCCTGGTGATGGAGTTCCCGATCATCCTCGTCCTTCTCTCGAAGGTGGGCCTGATCACGTCCAAGCAGCTTCGGAGCTCGCGTCGAATGGCGATTCTGGGAATCACAATCGTCTCGACGCTGATCACGCCGGGGGCCGATTTCGTCAGCCCGATCGCCATGGCCGTAACCATGTACGGGCTCTACGAAGTGTCGATCGTCATGATCAGACTGGGCGGCCGCTAGCGGGCTGGCGCCTGCGCGGCAATGGCGAGCCGGCCGAACCTTCGATGCTAGGGGCGCCATAATCCTCTTCGGGCGTGAGCAGCCAACGGGAGGATCGACATGGCCGGACCGGAGACCAGGGGGAAGCGGGTGGGGATCGTCGCGGGCAGCCGGTCGGACTTCGCGGTCATGGAGAAGGCCGTCGACCTGCTCGCCAAGCTCGGCATCCCCTGTGAGCTGCACGCGATCTCGGCCCACCGGGCCCCTGACCTGCTCCTCCGCTTCATCGGCGAGGCCGAGGGGCGTGGCATCCGTGTCTTCATCGCCGGGGCGGGCGGTGCGGCGCATCTCCCGGGCGTAGTGGCGGCGAAGACGATTCTCCCCGTCATCGGCGTCCCCATCCCGACGCAGGTGATGGGCGGACTCGATTCACTCCTGTCGATGGTCCAGATGCCCAAGGGGATCCCTGTGGCCACGGTAGCGATCGGCGGCGCGGAGAACGCGGCCCTGCTTGCGGCCGAGATCCTGGCTCTCGCCGATCCGGAGTTGCGGGGGCGGCTCCAGGCCTTCCGCGACGCCCAGACCAAAGCGATCGAGACGGACGAATCGAACGCCGAACTGGGTGGTCCCAGATAGCCAGCGGCCGGCAGCCAGCCCGCGGCCCCAGGCGCAGCCGCCGATGAGCGATCTCCGATCCGACCACGAAGAGGTTCGACTCGGCCCCGGCGGCATTCCGGACTGGCTCGAGCCGATGGTTCGCTTCTGCTCGCGCTGCGGCTGCGCCCTCAGCTTCGGATCGATCGAAGGCGAGGAACGCGAGCGGCTCTCCTGCCCAAGTTGCGGCTTCATCTTCTACGTAAACCCGCGGCTGGTCGTGACCACCCTGCCGGTGACGGAGCGAGGCGAGGTGATGCTCATTCGGCGAGGTATCGCCCCCGGGTACGGTCTGTGGGCTCAGCCGGGCGGCTTCCTCGAGATCGACGAAACCGTCCGTGGCGCCGCCGTCCGCGAGACCCTCGAGGAGACCGGCCTGATCGTGGAGCCCGGCGCGATCGTGGGCCTCTACTCGCGGGTGCAGGCAGCCGTCGTCGTGGTGGCCTTCGAGGCTCGGATAGTCGGCGGCGCGCCCGTCGTCACCCGCGAGTCGCTCGAGACGCGGCCCTTCGCCCCCGACGCGATCCCCTGGTCGGAGATTGCGTTCGAGACGAGCCGCGCGGCCCTGCGCGACTGGGTGACCCGCGTTCGCCCGGACCTGCCCCTGCCGGATGCCTCCACGATCCATCGCCCGTTCGGCGCCTGACGCGCCCAAGCGGCGCAGCTGAGAGGCCGCCGAAAGGCCCTGCGCCGCGGCGGCAGCCCAGCCCTCATGCCAGAATATCCGGCTATGGACGCCCCGACGATCGCCCTGGTGGTGGTGCCGTTCCTCATCATCCAGCTCGGCCTGATGGCCTACGCGCTGTACGACCTCTTCCAGGAGGACCGCCGCGTCAGGGGAGACAAGATCATCTGGGCCCTGGTGATCGTCTTCGTCAACATGATCGGGCCCCTGATCTACCTGTTCATCGGCCGCGACGAATCTCGCGGCGCCGAGACGGGCGGCGTCGGCTCCGCGCCGTCGGCGTCGATAGCCGCGATCCTCGCCACCTGGCCGGCTCTCTCCGCGACTCAGGACGCGGCCGTCTCCACGACCAACCTGACCAAACGGTACGGCGCCGGTATCGTCGCGCTCGATCACTTGAACCTGACGGTCCCGAGCGGCAGCATCTTCGGCTTTCTCGGCCCCAATGGCGCGGGCAAGACGACCACGCTGCGCCTGCTCACCGGTTTGGCCACGGCCACCGACGGAAGCGCGACCGTGGCTGGCGTCCGGACCGGCGGGACGGATGGCCGGCTCGCTCGCCACATCGGCTACCTGGACCAGGACCCGCGCTTCTACGGCTGGATGCGCGGGCGCGAGCTGCTGAACATGGTCGGGCAGCTGCACGGCCTGCACGGTGCGGCGCTGCGGCAGCGGGTCGGCGAGGTCCTGGAGATCGTGGGCCTGCAGGATGCGGCGAACCGGCGGATCGGTGGCTACTCGGGCGGCATGCGCCAGCGCCTCGGCATCGGCCAGGCGCTCATCAACCAGCCGCGGGTCCTCTTCCTGGACGAGCCGGTCAGCTCGCTCGACCCGGAGGGCCGCCGCGACGTCCTGGAGATCATCTCCCGTCTCCGCGGCACGGCCACGGTCTTCATGAGTACCCACATTCTCAACGACGTGGAGCGGGTCTGCGACCGGGTCGCGATCCTTAATATCGGTCATCTAGTGGTCGAGGGCCCGATCGACGACTTGCTCGATCGATACGCCCAGCCGATCTACGAGCTGGTCCCGGAGCCGCAGCAGCCCGGCGCCGTCGAACGACTCGCCGGCGTCATGCGCGCGCAGCCCTGGGCACACGACGTCCAGACGACGCCCGACACCGTCCGTGTCTTCGTGAACGATCCTCGGGTCGCCGGCCCGGCGATACTGCCGCTGGTCGTGTCGAGCGGGGTCGGCCTGGTGCGATACGAACGCGCGCGGCCGAGCCTCGAGGACGTCTTCCTGCGCCTGGTCGCCGAAAGCGGTCCACCGATCGCGCCACCCGTTGAGATCCCGGTGACCGGTCTGGACGGGAGGGGCCGACGATGATGGGCTTCACCATCCTGCTGATGAAGGAGCTGCGCGAGCAGTTCCGCACAGGCCGGCTGGTCGCGGTGGCCGCCGTGTTCGTCCTGTTCGGTATCCTCGGACCGTTGACGGACCGGTTCATGAAGCAGCTCTTCGACGCAATTGGCAGCGAGAGCGCGGGGATGACCTTCCAGGTCCCTCCGCCGTCCCTCGACGGCGCTTCCGTGCAGATCCTCAAGAACCTCTCACAGTTCGGCATCATCTGCGCCCTGCTGCTGGCGATGGGGTCCGTGGCCTGGGAGAGGGAGCGCGGCACGGCCGGGATGATCCTGACCAAGCCGGCCTCGCGAGCCGCGTTCCTGGCCGCCAAGCTGGTCGCGATCTCGATCAACCTCGCCGTGTCGGTCGCCCTCGGTTGCGGACTGGCGTACCTGTACGTCGCCCTGCTCTACCCCGCGGCATTCCCGATCGGCGGCTACCTTGCCATGTCGGTGCTGCTGTGGTGGATGCTCGTCATCTTCGCCGCGATCACGATGCTGGGCAGCACCATCACTCGCTCCGCGATCGCCGCGGCGGGGATAGGCCTCGTGGCGCTTCTGGTCCTTGGCGTCGTCGGTGCCCTGCCGGTCATCGGGCCGTATATGCCGTCGTCGCTCGGGGGTCCGGCCTCGGACCTGGTCCTGGGCCGTGACCCGGGCTTCATCCTTGGCCCGATCCTGTTCAACATCGCGTTGGTGCCGGTACTGTTCGTGGCCACCTGGCTGGCCTTCCGCCGCCAGGAGCTGTAGCGAGGAAACAGGGCGGGGCGGGGCGACGGTGCGGCAAGCCTGGCTGGTGCGAGGAGGAAGCCCAAAGTGAGTCGCGGGGTCCGCTTCGAGGAGTACGACATGCCGGGCTTCAAGACCGTGGACGGGGTCGCCCAGACTCCGGGCGGCGAGGCGGCGTGGTTCAAGGACAGCGAAGGCAACATCATCGGTCTCGTCCAGCTGGACGAGCCGATGTCCTGACGGCACGCCGGCCTCCAGGCTGCGCCGCTGAGAACGGCGTGCAAGGCTGGCTCCCAGTTCAGTGAGCGCTTGAGACCAGGTTCCAATCGCTACCCCCGGTATCCGTTTGGTACAGGTAGTAGTGACCTCGTTCGCCATTCGGTTCGAAGAGCCCGTAGCCGTTCTGAGGGTCGAGGAACTCGAGCTGGACGAAGGCGCCGATTCCGATGGTCGGATCGCGGACCGTCTTCCAGGTCTTGCCGCCATCGGCGGTTACCGCGACCGAGGAGTTGCCCGGGGCCAACCAGTGGCTCGTGTCGAGGAAGTCCATATGACGGGCGTCGAAGGGCACGTGCTGCCCCGTCCAGGTCCGTCCGCCGTCGGTCGTGATGAAGACGTCGGAGAAGGTTTCCCCCCGGCTGTTCAGCACATTCACGAAGCCGGTATTCGCATCCAGGAAGACCGGGGCCTCTTCCATGAAGACGTCGAAACCACCGGCCAGCCCCTCGTTGCCAGGCAACGGTACGTCCGACCAAGTCCGCCCGGCGTCCCGGCTCACCGCCAGGAGCGGATGCCCATGCCCGACGGCTTCGACCTGGGCGCCGGCCCACAGCGTTGAAGCGTCACTCGCAGTGAACATGCCGCCGAGGTTGGCGCCGGGGGGGACGGGCCCCACCGTAGCGACCACGGTCCAGGTCGCCCCTCCATTGTCGGTGCGCAGGATCGTCGAGGTCATTTCTGGACTACTGCCTGAGCACATCAAGAAGCCGTGGAGCTGGTCCACGAATGACAGGGTCAGCAAGCTGTCCGGGTAGTCGCCGGGCACCTGCGCCTGCTGCCAGGTCAGGCCCCCATCGGTAGTCCGGTTGACGACGGCCTTCAGGTGGTCGAAATCCTGCCCCTGACCTCCATACGGATTGAGCGATCCGGATCCGAGCGTGACCGTCCAGATGTGCTTCTGATCGAGCACGAAGACCGCCGGCGGAACGGTGTCCGACCCGGGCCACGGGGAGAAGCCGACCGCGTGCGTGGCATTCGGGGCAACCCAGAATCCGTCGCTCTGGGCCCACCAGGCTCCGCCGCTGCTCACCGGGCCGAAGCCCGAGGTCAGGGCGCCTGCCAGGACGGCAGAGGGATCGGGCGGGGGCATCTGCATCGGGGTAGCCGAACCGTCGGCCGAGGGCACTTCGGAGAGGGACGCCGACCCGTTCGGGAGTCTGCTGGCGCTGGCGTCGGGCCCCGCCGGGGATTTCGATCCGAGCAGCAGCGGACTGAGAGAGAGCGCGATCAACACCAACGCCGTCATTGCGGCAAGGGCGCCGGCGAACGCCCGGCGACCGGTCAGGAGCCCCAATCGCGAGCTGGGGGCCGGCCTGCGATCCAGCGCGTCGGCCACTCGAGCGGCGAGCAGCGGACCCGAGCCATCGTCCATTGTCCGGTAGTGGTCTCGGAGCTGCCCCTCCAGCTCGCGGTCCGGTTCGGAGGTCGATCGGCGGTCGGTCATCGGAGTGACTCCTCGACGCGACGCCCGGCATCGAGAGCGGCGCGCAGATGCTGCAGCGCGGAGTGGAGCCGCGACTTGACGGTTCCTTCGCGCATGCCAGTCGTTACGGCGATTAGCGGGATGGTCAGGTCGCGACCGAAGCGCAGGGCCAGGAGCACCTGCTCGTCAGCGGTGAGAGTGAGGATCGCCCGCGAGAGCTCGTCTCGCTGCCCGAGCGACTCGGGCGCGCTGTCCGATCCGGGCTCCATTTCCGTGATGGGCGCCCGGCGAGCCCTGCGGCGCAGCTCGGCCCGGGAGACGTTGACCAGGATGCGGTTGAACCAGGCTTCGACCGAGTCCGCTTCGCGCAGGCTGCCGCGCCTGTCCCAGGCCAGCAGCGCGGCCTCCTGCACGGCATCTTCCGCCGCCACGGAATCATGGAGGATCCAGGTGGCCAGGCGATGAGCCCTGGGGATGCCAGCCAGCAGCAACTCGCGAACAGCTTGCTCAGTACTGGTTCGGGTCGCCGCGGCCACGTCCAGCATTCTCTCCCTCCGGCGAGCAGCCTAGCGCCGCTCCTGCGCGATTGATGCTGGTCGCGGCCGAATCGTTCGGTCTTCGCAGGCGCGGGCCGGGCGTGCTTCGGGGCCATGGCCCAGCCCAGCTCGCGCGGCTCCTCTACCCGACCTTCTGGCCCCGGACCAGCTTCGCCGGCTCCAATGCCGTCCGGCGGCCGCGGTTGGCCATCGCTTTGGCCAGGGCCACGTCGTGGGCGCGGCGCTCGAGCTGGTCGTCGAGCGGCGCCAGGCGAACGCTGGCCGGAGCCACTCCCTCGGCCCGGCCCACGGCGATGCGGATCAGCTGGTCGGTCAGCCACGGGTTCTTGGGCAGGCACGGCCCGTGCAGGTACGTGGCGAAGACGTTGCGCCACCGCGCGCCCTCCAGCCCATCGCGGCCGTTGTTACCCGCCCCCGCGACCACTCGACCGAACGCCTCGCACCCGGGTCCGAGCTGCGTAAGGCCGGAGTGGTTCTCGAAGCCCACCACCGTCTCCGCGACCCCGTCGATCGTGACTTCGCAGGCGGCATGCTGCATGAAGCGCTGCGGCCCGCCGCGCGTCTCCAGGTCGAGGATGCCGGCGCCCGCCATCTCCTCGCCGGCGTTCGATACATAGCGATGGCCGAGCAGCTGCAACCCGGCGCAAACGGCAAGGACGACCACGCCCTCTTCCGCCGCCTCGCGCATCGACGGCGCCTTGTGCGCGAAATCGCCCGCAGCGACCGCCATCTCGACATCCTGCCCGCCGTGGAACAGGACGATGTCGAACCTGCGGAAGTCCGGCGTCTCGTCCTTCTCGACGGGCACGACCTCCACGGGGATTCCCCGCCACTCCGCCCGGCGGGCGATGGCGATGAGATTGCCACCGTCGCCGGCCACGTTCAGCAGCGACGGGTACAGGTGGGCGATGCGCAGGGGCTTGTAGCCGGCCGAGTTGGGGGTTGGGCCCGCTCGATGAGCCGCTGCCGGCGCCGGGCCCGAAGGAGCGAGCCTGGGCGGCGGAGCCGAACCGGCCGGAGCGTCCGGACGGATCGCCTCAACCGACGGGCCGGGCGCGGCCGGGCCGGCCGCCCGGGATCCGGCGGCCTGCTTCGGGGCCATCGCAGCCAGGCTCTTCCGGGTGGGCGGCGCCTTCGGTGCGGGCTTCGCCCCCGTCTTCGGTGCGGGCTTCGCCCCCGTCTTCGGTGCGGGCTTCGCGCCCATCTGCTCGCTCATACGTCCCAGTACCTCCCCGTCCAGCCGCGCCGCCTCATGTCGTTGCGCAGCTCGATGAGCGGCGTGTAGCCGGACAGGATCACCAGCCGCCCGCTCCCGGGCAGATGGCCCAACGCATCGTCCAGGGCAGCCGGCCGGTCCTCGATGACGGTCAGCTTCGCGGACGCCACTCCGGCGTAGTGAAGCCGATTGGCCAGCTCGTCGGCCCGAGTGCCGGAGACGACCGCCCGCTCGACTCTGGGCGCCATCGACTCGAAGTCGACGTCCCACAGCCAGCCGAAGTCCTCGCCGTCGACCAGCGTGTTGGAGGCGGCGATCAGGAGCTGCCGCGGCTCCTCCTCGGTTGCCAGCGCGCGAAGGGTCGTGTTGTAGGAGGTGGGGTTCTTGGCGAAGGCGAGGACGATCGTTCGACCGTCTGCGTCGATCTTCTCGAGCCGCCCGAACGCCGGACCGACGGACGCCAACGAGCCGGCGGCATGCTCGAGCGAGACGCCGAGACCGACGAGGATCGCGATCGCTCCGGCGGCGTCGTAGGCGATGTGCACGCCCGACTGCGGAATGTCGAGGACCAGCCTGCCGGTCGGCGTCCGGATCTCGCAGCGCGTCCGATCGAGGCCCAGCACGTTGAGCGCCGTCACGGCGACATCCGGCTTGGGGCGGGCGAAGCCGCACTTCGGGCAGCTGTAGTCGCCCATGTGGCTGAGGTAGACGTAGCGGTACTTCAGGTCGGCCTGGCAGCGCGGGCAGCGGATCGTGTCGGCGGCGCGGGTTATCCGATCCGTGGAGTGCTTGATGGCCAGACCGAAGGTGACGCGGCGGCCGTCTCGCTTCTCGGCCATCGTGGCGACCATCGGGTCGTCCGCGTTGACGACCAGGGCCGAGTCGGCGGGCAGGGTGGCGGCAACGGATTCGATCGCGTCCGCCACGGCATAGATCTCGCCGAACCGATCCAGCTGGTCGCGGAAGAGGTCCGTGACGAGGAGCGCCCGCGGCATCGTCTCCGGGGCCACCTTGGGCAGCGCCCCCTCGTCCACCTCGACGACCAGCACGCCGTCGGGGAGACGGCCGCGCCAATCGGCGGCGTTGACCGCGAGGCTGGTGACGCCCTGGATCAGGTTCGAGCCGGCGGAGTTGTGGCAGACGACGATGCCCTCGCCTCGCAGCAACGCTGCGGTGAAGCGGGCGGTGGTGGTCTTGCCGTTGCTGCCCGTGATTGCCACGACCGGCACGCCCGCGCGCCGAACCAACTTGTCCAGGATGTGCGGGTCGAGGCGGCGGGCGACCATGCCGGTGATCGCGGTGCCGCCCCCACGGCCGATCAGGCGGGTGGCTCGGGCCGCGGCTTTACCGGCGGCGAGGGCCAGGAGGGTGCGGAGCGACAGGGGGTTCGTGGCGCCAGCGGGACGCCGGCCGATCTGGCTGCTCATCGCCGGGGCAGTGTAGCGGGTTGGCCGGGGGTGCCGCCGGAAGGCCGCAGTCGTGGCAACGTCCCGGTGGTCCGGCGACGGCGATTCGAGTATCCGGCGGTCGCGACCGCCTCGGCCGCTCGGGCACCGGACGCGAGAATCACGAAGCCCCTCGCGTCGGAGGGGCTTCGTGGAAGCGGCGGGGGAGTGGGCTAGGGCATCGTCACGTTCAAGTGGGACGAGTCGACTGAGGTACCCGAAAGCGAGCACGTTGCGTAGATCTCGTATGTGCCAGCCGGCCACGCCGCACCCCACCAGAAATCTACCTCGCCATCAGGGGCCGGCGCCACGACGTCCTTTGTGTGGACCGCTCGCTGGACGTTGTGCAGATGGCAGGATGCCCCAACCAGTGACTTCACGGCAAGGCCGGCGTTGTCGCCATGAATGACTGGCAATGGCGCTATCTGGGTAAGAGTGGTGAACATCGGCGGAACGGGCGTCGGAGGGGGAGTCGGCGTCG
>Ga0187886_1001454_pt1 | contig 21524 bp, 23 predicted proteins | sample June2016WEW_20_1_FD_133001 | JGI IMG/M metagenome (GOLD analysis project Ga0187886, IMG submission 133001) | Peatland microbial communities from SPRUCE experiment site at the Marcell Experimental Forest, Minnesota, USA - June2016WEW_20_150 | ecosystem: Environmental > Terrestrial > Soil >... | reverse complement strand
TGGCCGCTATAGCGCTTAACATTATCTTTTGGTAAAAGGAGAATATATGAGCTCAGGAACAGGACTCGACGTTCGACTCCCGATAGGCATTATGTTTACCTTATTCGGGGCGATAATCGCAATTTACGGTATGGTATCGGACCCCGCTATTTACCAGCGCTGTCTGGACATCAACATCAATTTGTGGTGGGGGCTGGTAATGGTTGTATTTGGCGGCGTTTTATTGATAATGGCGCAGCGCTCGGCACGGGCAAAAAAGAAAATGGAAAACCAGTGATAGGAACAGTCAAAACCAGTGCAGACCAAAGGACAATTCGAGGCCAAGGTAACGTTCAACAAGAAACTGGGGGAGAGGTTCTATCGGATTGGATTGCAGTTCGATGGGGCAGGCGCTGAGGCGTTTGCAAATACGGCGCCGGGACAGTTCGCTCAATTCGACGTTTCAAATGTAGCGTTACCCCCGGCGGCATCGATACCCGAGGATTTGAAAGACGCCTCGACCAAAAAGATAATCCTGCGAAGGCCGTTTAGTTTCGCGCGGGTATTAAAAGACAAGGGAGTTACCACAGTCGAGATTGTTTACTGCGTTTTAGGGCCCGCGACGATTCGGATGACAACGCTGGCCAAGGGAAATACGCTAAGCGTCATAGGGCCGTTGGGCAACGGCTTTTCAGTACCGCAGGGAAAGAAACTCGCCCTGTTAGTCGCAGGCGGAATGGGTGCGCCGCCGCTCGAGCACCTGGCACAGATAATGACCGCCAATTTCAAGGGTATTGAGCCGATTGCGTTTGCCGGCGCCAAAACCAAATACGACCTGCCATACGAACGGCAATTAGACAAAATATCGCAGGAGCTTGAGTTCTGGCTGGCCGAATTTGGCAGATACGTCGTCAGGTCGCTTGTGGCAACCGATGACGGCTCATCGGGTTTCAAGGGAACGGTTACGGATTGCCTGCTGGACTGGCTAAGCAGAAATATTTATAACCCCGCCGAGACGATTATTTACGCCTGCGGCCCCTCGCCGATGCTGGCAAGTATCGCCAAAGCCGCGGAAAACAAAAAAATCGACTGCCAGTTAAGTATGGAGGAAATGATGGCCTGCGGAATCGGCCTGTGCCAAAGCTGCGCCGTCAAATGTAAGAGTTCAAACCCCGCCGACGCGATTTACAAGCTCTGCTGCAAAGACGGTCCCGTATTTGACGCACGCCAAATCGTTTTTTGACCTGACGGCGGACGCAACCGACGCCCCCATTTTTCCCCTTGCATAATCGCTCGATATATGGTATTACGCTGATAATCGATTATCAGTAATAAATGGTTATAGTTTATGTTGTCCACAGAGTGTCAATCAGGTCTTGACTGCAACGTGCTTGTCCTTAACAAGCACTATATGGCCATTCGTATTATCGGCGCCAGGCGCGCCTTTTCACTTCTTTGCCGCCGGTTAGCGGAGGTCGTTTCCTGTGAACAGGGCAATTACTCGAATTATGATTTCCAGAGCTGGTGCGAGGTCAGCGAGCTTAAACGCAGTTTCGAGCCGGAAAATCACGACTGGATATCCACGGTCAATTTCTACGTCGCCGTGCCGAAAATAATACGCCTGCTGTTTTATGACCGCCTGCCCCGCACCGAGGTAAAATTCAACCGCAGAAACATCTTCGCACGAGACAAAAACCGCTGTCAGTATTGCGGAAGGAAGCAGCCCACCAGCGAATTATCCCTCGACCACGTGATACCGAGAAGCGCCGGCGGAAAGGCCGTCTGGTCGAATATCGTCTGCGCCTGCACCGGCTGCAACGCCAAAAAAGGAGGCCGGACACCACAGCAGGCGGGTATGACGCTCATCCAGAAACCCGCAAAGCCCAAACACAATCCCCTCGTCCACGTTCACCTGGGTCACGAGCGTTATCAAAGCTGGAAACAATTCCTCGACAGCGCCTACTGGTCAGTCGAGCTGAAATAGCGCCGCGATGGCCTCTTGACGTTTTTCAATTACTAATCGATAATATGCCCTGTCGCTTTTAATGCGCGTTGATAGCACCGCATTCCGTTGCGAGCGTTAAGTATTAATCGTTGACAATTGAATATTTATGACCGATTATTTACTTACAGGTGAAAAATGAAAGACCTTAAAAAAGCAGTTTGTTATTCACTGATTATCGTAACAGCCGTTTTCGGTTTAACCGTCGTCTGCCTGGGGGAAGACAAGCCCGCCGCATCGGCGCCGGCTTCGCCTGACGTAAACAACCCCAAAGCGCAAAAAAAACCTGCCGAACCAAACAAAATTACCGAGGAGCGAAAAATGATAAAGCTTGAAACCACAAAAGGCGACATCTGTATCGAGGTCAACGAAACCGCCGCGCCGGTAACTTCCGCCAATTTCCTCAAATACGTCCAGGAGGGTTTCTACGACGGCGTAATCTTCCACAGGGTCATCCCCGGCTTTATGATTCAGGGGGGCGGCTTCACCCCCGATATGACGCAAAAGCCAACGCACGCACAGATTGTCAATGAGGCCAAAAACGGTCTCAAAAACGACCGCGGAACAATCGCTATGGCCCGACTTCCCGACCCCAACAGCGCCACCGCCCAGTTTTTCATCAACCTTGTCAACAATGACGTCCTCAATTATTCCGCACGCAGCCCCGGCTACGCCGTCTTCGGCAAAGTAACCGATGGGTTAGACGTCGTCGATGCAATCGCGAAAGTCCAGACATCATCAAAAGGCCCTTACGGCGATGTTCCCGTCGAGCCGGTGATTATTAAATCCGCAAAAATCGTAAAAGACAAATAACAAAGCTCACCGCGGATGGTCGCGGCGACCACGCGGAGCTTTTAGCGGAGTCCCATTTTAGCGGGGCAGAGACCGCCGAGATTTTTTTAATTATTTTTTCTATGCGTTCTCCGCGTGCTCTGCGGTGAAAAGGGTTTGCCAAATGACAGCCGAGCAAATCATCAGGTTTTTTAAGATGCAGCCGTTGAGGCAGGAGGGTGGCTTCTACATCGAGACATACCGCGCACCAGAACTGCTTAAAAAGGAAGTGCTACTTGCCTCGGCGAAGCCCTCAGGCAAAGCCGGGCCTCCCGGCTTCCCCGCCGACCGCAACCTTGCAAGCACAATTCTTTACCTGCTCACCGCCAAAACCATTTCACTCCTGCATCGCCTCAAATCCGATGAAATGTTCCACTTCTACCTCGGCGACGCCGTAACGATGCTTCAGCTTTACCCCGACGGCCGCAGCGAGCTATTCGCGCTCGGCCACGATATCCTCGCGGGCCAGAAAGTCCAAGTCCTCGTCCCCAAAGGCGTCTGGCAGGGAGCTTTCGTCCGGCCCGGCGGCAAATTCGCGCTGATGGGCTGCACCGTCTCGCCCGCATTCGATGAGAATGACTTTGAAACCGGAGACAGGGACACCCTGCTTAACCAATACCCCGACCTCCGCGAGTATATCCTGAAACTCACCCGCGCCGACTAACCCCTTCTAATTTGATTCTGCTGACTAATTGATGCGCCAGCCGGCTCGGCTCAGGCAATCGATATCGTGTTGTGCATTTCAAAACTATATTTATCGCGTCCTGCAGTGTGCATTTATGCCCCACCGAAACAAACACCGGCTTTACGTCGGCCCTCGTCCGTAAAACCGCACCAATCGTCTCATCCCCGTCTGTTAAAGGGCTAAAACTTCCTTTGCGACGTCCCGGCTCAACGAAACTCCCCATCAGCCGGCTTTTCGCGCAGCCAATCGTCGGCTTATTTACCAGAACTCCTATGTGCGAGGCAATCCCGAACCGCCTCGGATGCGCAAAACCCTGCCCGTCGATTATGAAAACATCGGGCGTCGCGTTCAATTTCTCAATCGCTTCAATGCACGCGGGCGCTTCTCGAAACGATAACAACCCCGGTATATACGGAAAATCAACCTTCCTCGCCGCCGTTGTCGTCTCAATCACCTCGAAATCCGGCACTTTGATAACAACAGCCGCTGCGAATATCGTCCGCTCATCTTTACTGAACGCGCAATCCAGCCCCGCAATAATTTTCGGCTCACGCTTAATTTTTGTAAATCTCACCCGCGACGCTAACCGGCGCTGCAATGCCCTCGCCTGGCCGTATGTTAAATCCCACTCGTGTAACTTCCGTGTTCTCATTTTTGGTATTACCGTTCCCGCATCTCTTTACTTTTACATTCGATATTGGACATTTGACATTGGACGTTCTTCTGCTTGCCTCGGCGTAGCCCCTCTGGCGAAGCCGGTCCCTCTGCCATCTGCCTTCTGTCTTCTATGTTCTGCCTTCCTCTTCTCCCTTCTCCCTTCTCCCTTCTGTCCTCCGTCATCTGTCTTCCGTCTTAGGTCTTCTTCTCCCCTAAAATCCTCGCCGGCAAAAACAAAATCGCCTTAAATAGTGATAGTATCGCCTCCGCCGCTATGCCCACAATGCGAAACGGAATCAACAAAAGCCACACTATCGGCCACAACGCCAAAGCCAATAGCGCCACCGGCCAGCACAAAACCAGCAATATCGCCCACAACAATAATATGATTAATACCTTCATCGGATGGCCCCTTAATTAACCTGCCTTTGCATTATAGACCGAATCAAAGGTAAAGACCAGCCGTTTCGTGATGCATCCCTGCCAATGCAAATCGTCGAGGACTCCACCGCCATCGAAATCTTCTCCCCCGTCAGGGAAGATTATATTCCAAAAGATTTATGAATTATGATTTCTGATTTATAATTTTGTGATGAGGAAACCGCCTTTTTCCCTTCAACAAATTCCCGGCAGGAAATCCATACTCAATTCAAGGGATAATGTCAATATTAGTGCCGATGTGCAGTGAAGTGAAGCATCATTCGGTAAACCGATTAATTAGCCGATGAGTTCTGCTGTCCTCATGATTGCTTCCTGTTCCATAGGGGCCGCTGGATAGCCAATTGTAATGCACTGGCGCAAATACTCCTGTAGGAATGGGAGGAACCCTCCAAGTCTTTCATATTGAGATGTGTGAACTAACTCATGAGCAATCAACCCTCTGTTACCCCAACAATCCGAGCGGATGAATATCCCGTAACGTAAAGTAAGGCCAGCCGTTAGGGGTGAAATAAGTTGCGTTGCTTTAGCTGCGGCTTTAAGTGACGGTTCCTCTGGCATAGGAATGGATGCGACGTTCATGAGGCGAACTTTGTCAGGATGCAAGATTCCTAATGTGCGGGCATCAGCCATCTGAAGACCAGTTAATGGGACTCCATTTCGAAGTATAATACCTTCTTGTTCTTCAGCCCAGGCAACAGCAAAAGGTAATAAAGCCACGAATTGTTCTGGCGTAATCATTGTTATAATCGCCTTTCAACTAACCTAATAATATCCATCACGATTTCCACTCTTTTTACTCTGCCATTACACTGCCGTTGCGAAGCTAATCCCGTTTTAATATCGACGAATTTGCTAAAAATAAACAACAGATGATAACAGTGCAGTTCGTCAGAGTTGCTCCATGTAGCCGCTATGCCATTTATAGTTCATCAAACCTTGACACACCAGAGTCCCTATTGGGATTTATCAGGAATTTGAAGTCATCCTTGTCGTCTGGATTAAATATTTTAATAAATTCGTCAGGAGATGATATATACTTAAGCGTTCTATCCCTAATATCAAAATATCGGTCTATATATTTACCAAAAGCTTGAGCGGTTGGCATTAGGATATAATCCCATGTTTCAGTTTTAAAGTTGGGGTAAAGCTGAATTATCCGAGGTTGGTTGTCTTCATTTTCAAAATTTGCGGTTACAATTAGAGATAGAGCTATAGCTTCAGGGAGCTTTTCTATTAGATTCAGAGACATTCGTTTATTATTGAGCACAACATATAATGAAAAGTCATTGATATGCTCGACAAGAACAAATGCCTCATGACGATCCTTGTTTTTCGATACTGCATTCTCAAAGAGATCCACTAGGAAATCCCTTATTCTATCAGCTAATTCAAATGCACCCTTTCTAAATTTGTTTCCTAATTCTTTAAAGATGTCCTTCCCAACTAATCCCTCAACAAATCCATCTATGATTTTCGTCCCAGTATAAATGCCAACAATCTCAAGAATTGTTAAGAGATCAACTACTCCTGCACGTATCCGCCATTGTTTTTCTGATAATTCTCCATGCCTTCGAACGATATCTCGTATTTCATTAAGAATTTCTTGACTAAGATCCCCATGAGAACCGTATTCTAAATGTATTTTTAATTTATTCTCTTTCATATTTCCTGATGTCCAACACAATAATCTCCAACCTTATTTGTCATCAATTTAGTCCGTTGGAGTGAAAGTGTCAAGATTGAAACATCTCGCAGCGATTCCACATTTTTGCTTTTTACTCTTTGCTTTTTAATTTGATTATCTCTCCGCTGAATACTAACGACCATCAACTAACGACTATTTGCCTGGCAGTGTAACTGTAACCGTTGTCCCCTTCCCCTGCTGGCTGGTGATTTCGAGAGAGCCGTTGTTGATTTGTATGAGGCGATGCGCGTGGGCAAGGCCCATACCGCGTTTGCGTCCGGCGGGTTTGTTCGAGAAAAATGGCTGCGTGGCCTTCGCTAAGGTCTCCTCATCCATACCCCTGCCCGAATCGCTCACCTCGATAATAACGCCGCCATTTGTCCCATTAGACGAGGCCTTTATTGTAACCGGATTACCCCTTGTGTCGTCCGCTTCGACGGCGTTACAAATGATATTCGATAGCGCGATGGCGAGCTGGGCCGAATCCACGTTCGCTTTGGGCGTTTCGGGCGATACGTCGATTTTGATATCCGAGCCGTCGAGGTTGGTTTTTATTCCCGCCAAATCCACCGCCTCATTGATGATTTGCCTAACAGTCGTCTGCTTAACTTTCGGCGTTTGCGGATTTGCGTAGCTCATCAGGTCATCGATAATCGCCGAAATCTCACCCGCGTTTTCCTCAATCAGTTCGAGCGTCTGTTTCTTGTTGGCGTCTGTTTCGACGCTCGCCAGTAATTGTGCCCTTCCCTTTATGACCGACAGCGGATTATTCAATTCGTGCGCTGCCCCCGCCGCCATTTCCGCCAATATTTCGGAATTCGCCTGCTTCTGCTCGCTGCCCGCTGAACGCTGAACGCTGTCCGCTGAACGCTGTAAAAGCTGTGCAAACTTCTCCGCGAACCACTGCTGATTCGATATCGTTTCGAGCATATCGAGTGCGACCGCCCCTAACCGGGCCGCAGGCGCGAATCGCTGCGAAATGTCACCCTGGGCCGGGTGTCTGAGTTCAAAAATTATAACGCCCGCCATTTTCCCGTCGTTCGAAAGCGGCGCTAACTTAGTGCGTGCAGGGTCAAAATCGACTTCTAATTGTTCTAACAGCCAGTCAACCGTATCCCCGGCATCCACAACCGCAAATCCGGAACCATTGGCGTTCGTTAATTCGGGTATTATCGTGATATCTTCAGGCACATCTATAACAATCGCTTCCGCCTCGGTCTGTTGTGCCGCATCCGGGTTTACGACGACCGCCTCGATGGTTTTCGAGCCGTTTGGTCCTGCTAAGTAAACGCAAACCGGCCCCGTGTGGTAAAACCGCTGCCAGCACTTCGCGAAATCCTCCGCTAATTTCAGCGCAGTCGTATTCGAATTTATTTTCGGCAGCATATCCCTGACAAAATCGAACTGGCTGGCGCTTTGCAGCAGTATTTCGCTTTGCTCGTAAAGCTTCGAACTTTCACGCGCCAACTGCCCCGCTAATGACCTTAGCGCCTCGCTATACGCCCATCCGGGCCTCAATATCGAAAGCCCCGCCGCCTCGCTTTTCTGGCTGACTATATCAGGTAGATTCCTCTCAACCTCAGCAATCTGCTCACCCGTCAATCCAAGCGATACAGCAATCGCTTCTTCCTCTTCCTTCTGCATTCTATGTTCTATGTTCTCTGTTCTTTGTTCTGTCTTCTGTCCTCCGTCCTCTGGAAAGTAACTGCCTGAATCACCAATGCCTGTTCGCCGGACAATACAATCAGCTAATTCGACGACCGCCGCAATCCTCGCCTGCGGCATCGCCTGTGTTACCACTCCGGTCTGGCTGTGATGCAGCCAGATTCCTAATATCACGTCGCTGGGTAATCTCAATTGCTGCGCCAGACGCTTTCCTAAAATCGCGTGGTCAGTGCCTAAATTCTCCCGCTCGACTGTAACAAAATCGGTTTTGCGCGACCGCGCCTGCTCTAACAGCGTATCGAAACTTTTCGGCATCGCCTCATCTAACAGGAACTTCCCGATATCGTGCATCAATCCCGCAAGATGCGCTGCCGATGCGTCAATCGCCGGCGTCGTTAACTTCGCCAATTGTTCCGCGCAGCAGGCGACCGCCAAACAATGCCGTGTAAGCTCCCTTCTGAAATCGGTTCTGGGTTCGTCTGAAACCGACCCGTAAATTTTCGCCGACAATACCGCGTCGCGAATCTCACGCAGCGATATTCCCGTAAGCGCATTCTGAATCCAGGAATTCGGCTCTTTTACGGCAATCCCCCTGCTTTGACAAAGCCGCAGCACCAGCACCATAAACGCCGGGTCCGACATTATCAGTTCCGCCAGCGTCGCCGGCGTCAGCTCCATCTTGCCAAGCTGCGTAAAAAACCGCGCCGCTAACGACGGCAATATAGCCAACCTCTCACATTGACTTATCGCAAGCTCAACCTTTTTGGCTGCTGTAATATCCGGATTCATCCCCGCCATATAAATTCCTTACGGTAGCGCCCCGCGGTTAATGAACCCCCTCTCTTCACTGTCCGCTATACGCTATCCGCTGTCCGCTAATTTACGATGCCTTCTGCCCCATTTCGAGAGTGATGCAAATCCTTTTCAGCAAATCATTTATATCGAACGGCTTCTTTATGAAATCCTGCGCCCCGGACTTCAATAGCTGGTCTATCTCGTCCTGCTTTATCACCCCGCTGACGATGATTATCTTGATATTCTCGAATTCCGGGTTCTTCCTTATCGTATGGCACACCACCGAACCGTTAACATCCGGGAGCATATAGTCCAGCAGGATGCAGTCGGGCCTGAACTGCTGGGTATGTATCCCCGCCTCGTACCCGGAAGTTGCAGTTTTTATGTCGAATCGACCGTCGCGAGTGAGCACCTCGACAAGCAAATCGACGATTTCAGCGTCGTCATCGACGATTAGAACCTTCTTTTTGCCGGACTCCATGCCGTCTAAGGGGATGGAGTTGGACTTCATAAACTTGATTAAGCTCTCGCGGGGAATTCTTCGGAAGCGGGACCCGGGGACACGAAAGCCCTCCAGCCGGCCTGCATCGAAACACCTGATGATTGTTTGTTGGCTGACCTGGCAAATGCCCGCCGCCTCTCCTGTTGTGAATAACTCCTTCATATCACAAGCTCCTCTACACCTATAGTATATTCATACCCGTTGCCTCAATTGGCTCCGCCAAAGCAAGTAGGTCTATCTAAATTACCTCATTGCCCTAATTTAACTATCGGACTATGGTTTTGTCAAGCATAAAAAAATAATTCTTGTTTCGCTATATTAACAGGGAAATCGCTTTTTTATCGGCGGTGGTCGTTAAATCAGGTGTTATATCGGCGATATTATAGGACGGTTTTTGGCGCTGGATACTGGATACTCGTGGCTTGCAGACAAGCGTTCGGTGTTCGGCGGCCCCTCTGCCGTTTTGCTTCGCAGATTAACACCTCCTTGAATTTGGGTAATATCGGTAACATCGTTAAAAGGTTCCCGGCTTCGCGCTGCGCTCCGAGGGCTAAACAAAAACTAAAAGGAGACCGATGGAGCGAGGCGAACACCGGTGTCTTCGATTTCGAAGAACTCTTTCGGCTGAAAGGCGAAGAGGCCGGCAATGATGTTCGAGGGAAACGATTGAATCATAGTATTGAGGTCTCGAACGTTGCCGTTGTAGAAACGTCTGGAGGCCTGGATGCGGTCCTCAGTAATAACAAGCTCGGACTGCAATTTCAAAAACTGCTGTGAGGCCTTGAGGTCGGGATATTTTTCAACGACGCCGAAAAGCTGGCGCAGGGAGAAAATGAGGTTATTTTCATCGACGGCCTGAGAAGCGGGCGAGCCGGTCGATGCGACGGCCTTTGCGCGGGCCTCGGTAACATTCTGTAGGACGTCGCGTTCATATTTGGCGTAGCCCTTTACGGTATCAATGAGATTGGGGATGAGGTCATATCGGCGTTTAAGCTCGGTATCAATCTGGGCCCAGGCATTGGAGCAGCAGAGGCGCAATTTGACGAGATTGTTATACGTAATAATGACCCACAGAACCGGAACGACGATGACGGCAATTAGAATTATTAGACCAATGTGTTCCTGCATAGTTCGAATCCTTAAGTTGAGCGAATTTTCTGGTTCTGGATTACATAATCGGGGATAAGGTCGAAAAAGCCGTTTATAAATTCGACGGCGGCAGTAAAATCGGCGGGCGAGAAAAGACAGTCACGATAAACGATTACAGAAAGCAAATCAAACTGGAGCGAAAAGACAGGCGAGGTTAATAAGAATTCCATCATCCGCGGGTGAATAATATCGTAGGCCCATTTTTTGTTCGGGGCTTTGACGTAAAATTTTTTGTTGAATTCCGCGGATTCGAAATCGATATCATTAAAGCCGACAAGCTCGGCGAACTTGTCTAATATATTTTCGGGCCTGATGAGAAGCGGTTCGAGCAAAATGGAGCTTTTGACGATAACAAGCGAGAAATGATGGTGGCTTCTGTTCTTGCCTGAGCCGGTCGCGTAGTGATAATCGCAGCCGGTAAAAACCCTGCCAGCGACGGCGCCGGTCATTATGTTGTAGGCATATTGGCTGTCGCCTCTGTTGAGGCAATCGAAGGTGGGGTATCGCAGGTTGAACTCGTAATTTTTTTCATCGCTATAGGTGAGGTTGTTTTCGAGCGCCCATTGCGCCAGGGCTAAACGACGTTTACGTGAGGAGTAAAAGCCGTATATGGCGATCGCGGCAAAGACGCTAAATATAATCGCGTAGAAAAAATACTGGAACACAGGTTGACCTGAAAAATGATTCATTTCGATATAATACCAAGTTCACAGGCAAGAGGGTATAATTAACCCTGTTATTATGACTTAAAGGTGATAATCCTATGAGAGCAGAGCAGGTTTACAAAACGATACGACAAGAAAAGATTATCGTTATCGCTCGCGGCGTTGAGAAGGGCCGGATTGTAAATGTCGCTCAGGCCGTTCTGGCGGCGGGTGCGAAAATGTTGGAGGTTACGTGCAACACCGAGGGCGTATTTGAAATGCTCGAACTGCTCAACAAAAAAATCGGGAATAGAATGATAATAGGGGCGGGAACGGTTACTACGGTTGATTTGTGCAAAAAGGCGCTCGAGGCAGGAGCAAAATACATAATCGCACCCGATGTTAATCCTGACGTGATTGATTATTGCGTTAAGCGCGATATTGCAATTTTGCCCGGCGCTGCGACCGCGACCGAAATCCTGACGGCCAAACGTTATGGCGCGAAAATGGTCAAAATCTTTCCGGCGGCAGCGATAGGGGTTGATTATATAAAGCAATTGCGTGGGCCGATTGATGACGTTGATTTTGTCGCGGTTGGGGGTGTCCGGCCTGAAACAATCGCCGAATTTTTCGCCGCCGGCTGCGTCGGTATCGGTATCGGCGAATCGGCAGTGAAAAAAGAATTTGTGGAAAAGGGCGACTGGAAGGCGATAACGGAAACCGTAAAGCGGTATGTGCAAAAAGCACATAGCGTATAGCGGGTAGCGGATAGTTAAGAAATCCTAAATTCTAAACCCTAAATCCTAAACAAATCCAAAGCACTAAAAACACCAAATTCAAAAAAAATGCGGAATTGGCGCTATTTATATAGGCAAAGATAGGCGGTGTCGGAGTCGGCTTTAACCTTGAATTTCTGATTGGGCTGGACTGTGAATGATTTGCCCGGACCGTAATCGACCCAATTTGCGCCCCCCGGCAGCATTGCGGAAAGTTTGCCCGTGATGACGGTCATAATTTCGACGAATGATACGCGGCAGGGGGAAAGAAGCAATGATTTGTTCCGCTAACGCGGGAATGACAAAAAAGAAGTAACCCGCCGGTAAATTACGTCCCAGAACACAGCCCGATAATATCAATTTCGGCGGTTTTCGAGGCAGGGGTCTGGCTACGTTCAGTCGGTAATCTTTTATGACGATGACACAAGCTGCGGATGTGTGTGAAACTTGCCTAACCGTCAATAAAGAAAGGCCCTATTTATGGATAACGAAATGAAATGTTTAAGATGCGGCGGCAAAAACCTCAGGCCAAGCGAGGTCCAGTCAACGGGCAGAATTTATGCCCGCCCGAGGCAGGCGAAAATTTCGGCTGTTCTCCTCACCGGGGCATTAGTAAGCGGGCTTACCTGCCTTGACTGCGGCCACGTCGAGCTTCTTGTCGATGCCAAAAGGGCCAGGTCAATGGTCAGGACGTAATAGCTGTCAGCGGCAACGAAAAATGATTGCGAGGACGTGGTGAACGACGAAAAACGAAATAAACGCCTGCGCCTGCTTGTATCCCGGCTCAATAAAGAGCGAAAGAAACAGGCACAGCAAATAGACATTCTCTGCAATGACCTGCTTGCGGCGCAGAAACAGTTCATAAAAGAGCTGAAGGTCATCAGCTTTTCCGCGGACTTTTACGAATCAATTCTCGGCCTGACCGACCTCAATGAGCTGCTCGCCTCGGCCGGCAACCTTATCAAAGGCCACATTATCGACGCCAGCGTCGCGTTCTTCCTGCTTACACCAGACCCCGGCGATGGGTTCAAGAGCAATAATTTCGAAATGCACATTCTTGAAAGCGACCAGCCCATCGACCTCGAGAACAAACGCATCGAAAACTTTTTTACCGCAGACCTCATTGACTCAATCGCACAATCCAACCGGCTTTGCGCAATCGAGGATATGCTGGCCCTGGGCCTTGTGGGCAATCCCCGCTGCCTTGAAAAGGTCTCGGCGGCGGGTCTCCCTCTCAATTACCACGGCTGTGCGCTGGGTTTTGTCCTGCTGTATCGCGCAAGCGCCAATCCCTTCAGCCGGGAAGAGCTTAAATCTCTCGAGCGGATTTCAACCGGCCTTTCTCGCTCAGTTGCCTCCTGCCGCACCCTCGTAAACAACTTATAATCGCCCTACCCCTATTTTCCCATCCGTTTATTACCAGCCCAAGTTATTGCTTTATGAGCGTAAAAATGATACAATAGCAGAAATACATCTAACACGCTCAAATGTAAGGACTTGAGGAATATGACGGCTGATTGCTATTGGAGGTGCAGGTTTTTCCTGTCTGTCATAACGGGTGTATTAGCTGGCTTTGCCTGCGCCGGGTCCTGCCCACCCGCGGACCTCGATGGCAACGACCCGAGAACCCCCTCCACAGGGACCGTCTCATCGAGTGCTATTACGTATTCCGTCGGCTTCTCACTTAGTCAAAGCGCAGACCTCAAGGCACGCATCTACAAAAGCAGCACACAGAAGTGGAGTCCGCTCAATGAGGCCTTCTATCAGGTGCAAAATCCTTAAAAGCTCGCTGCAAGTTACCGCAGCCCGGCTATTTGCGATGATTGCGCCTGACCGCTGCGATGCCCAACCCCAATAGTAAAATAGTCGCCGGCTCAGGAATCGGCGTTCCCGCCAGCTCGTAATTATCGAACGCGAACTGGTCGTTGCCCGTTTTATCTAAATCGGAAACCTTCAGTTGAACAGACGAGCAATTCTCAATCGCATCGATACTGGCCATCGAATACGAAAAGCTGTGGAATGCCTTGTCCGCGATTATTGTATGGTCGTTCAGCATCGTTACCCACGTCCCGCTGTTATTTATCTGGTAACTGAGGTCGAAAGACGTGGTGTTTACGTTCCAAGCCTTATAGTCGAACCGGACGCTTATGTCGGCCCAGCCGGTCGTATTAAGCGTAACAATCCATTTTGCGTCGGGCGAGCTTGAAATCTTGACGTCATCCCATGCCGCCGACTGACCCACTGCGTGAAAAACTCCTGCTGCGTCCGTATATGCCACGCCGTCTTTGCCGTCCGGGTCCAGTGTCCCGCCCGAAAGCACTAATGTCGGCGTTCCAATCAGGTTTGCACTTACGGCGTTCGGCCCGGTGGTGTAACCAGCGGCGTTAGGGCCGAAATCCCAGATTGCCATTTGGGCCCCCATTACCGGATTGAAACTAATCCCCGCCAGAATAATTGAGGCGATTACCGCTTTTCTCATCTCTATCACCCTCATCTTCTTAGACAGCAATATATTGCACAATTTTCTTCCTGAAAATATCTCCGCTGCTTCCATTCACCTGTTATTATAACGCAATCTTTCCCATTGTCAAGCGAAATCCCCCGACAATCTGCATCAAAATGCCTTTCAGCCCTTTTTCCTTGGAAAAAACCATTTGACGAACGTATAAGCAGCAATATATACCCTTTCGATTTTTAGCGTTGAAAAGATTACCGGAGTCGTTCTAAGTAACCACCAGTGCGAAAGACATTTTGAAAAAGAGGGTCGCCGGTAAACACCTTGACCGGCTGACTGCTCTCGATAACCCGAAACTTCAGTGTTTCGTGGCCGATGCGGGCGGTAAATCGCTCAGCAGTAAAGTCCCGACTGCTTACGGGAATGACCCGAACAACTGACAGGCATCTAACCCCAGCCCGGGGATAGCTAATCCCTAATAACAGAATAAAAAATGGCTCTTTTATAAGACGTTGCAAATCAATAAATTATAGCTTTTTCGGAAATTTGTGGTCGAAGGCCAAACCTTATTTTTGGTCTGTTAAACTGGCCAAGATAAGAATTGACTTTTGGAGTCAAAACCGTTAGAATGATGTTAAGATAGGCAATCCTGTGGGGTTGTAACAGTTGATATTAAAAACAACTGTTTGTGGCCCATCGTGGGGACTTCTTAGTTCCCGGTGGGGGGTGGAAATGGCAGAAAATTCGATAAAGGATATTGTTGGGAAACACGGTTCCAAGGGTGGTATTGTATCCCTTGGCGGCGCTAAAGTTGCGACCAAAAAGGAGACGGTTGCCCAGAAGCGTTTAGGGGCACTGAAAGGCGCAACAGTCGCAGCCGACGGCACTTTGAGGTGCCGGTTTGAGTGCAAATATCAAATCAGCGAGGCAAAGGCCGCGGCAGTCGAGAAATTCATCCAGCCCTATATTCACCTGGACCGCTACTGCAAAATCCAGCCCACGAGCAGCTATCCAATTGTCAGTTTATATCTCGATTCCCCGAACCTTCAGCTTTGCAAGGAGAGCTTGACCGGCCAGAAGAACCGCTTCAAACTTCGCATCCGCGGATACAACGATGACCCGGCATACCCCAAATTCTTCGAGATTAAACGCCGGCTCAATTTCACCATTATCAAAGACAGGCATCGGGTAAAGCATTCCGATATCGAGAGATTGCTTTCCGGAGGCCCGCTGCCCGAACAATACTACAGCACTGAGCAGGAATCATTGAAACAGTTCCTTTTCTATACGCGGTTTATTAACGCCGGCCCCCTTATTCTGGTGCGATATATTCGCCGGGCATACGAGGATAATTCCGAAAATCGGGTACGCATAACATTCGACCGCAAACTCAGCTTCAAAATGTGCGACCAGCCCCGTGTAACGCTAAACAGCCCCGGCTGGCAGATATGTCCAATCAACGACGTGATTCTCGAAATCAAATTCACGTTGCGTTTTCCCGCCTGGCTGACTCACCTGGTTCAATGTCTCGAATTGCAGCAGCAGTCGTTTTCAAAGTACGCCAATTGTGTTTGTGGTGCGTCCGCAATGAAATTCAGCGCTCCGAGGGTATATGGATTCAACGGGATTGAGTAAAGTTTGGCAGTTGTTTGAGCAGACCTCGACAGGAGGGATATTCACTCCTCAGGCCCTTGTTCTGTCGCTTCTTTTGGCGTTCGTGCTGGGGCAGGTAATCGCCTGGGTTTATTACTTCACCCACTCAGGCCTGTCGTACTCCCGCTCATACGTCCAGTCGCTCATCCTGATAACAGTCGTTGTGGCGATGGTAATGGGCGTGATAGGCAATAATATCATCACGGCCGTAGGTCTTATGGGTGCGCTTGCGCTGGTAAGATTCCGAAACGTCATAAAGGACACGCGGGATGTTGTCTTCATATTCTGCGCACTTGTTGTTGGTATGGCCGCCGGCTCACAGCGGTATCTGACTGCCATAACAGGCACGGTAATCCTGTGCCTCATAGCCGTGTATCTTCACATTACAAATTTCGGTATGCACGAGACGCACAACGCCTTTTTGCGGTTCAGCTTAAAGGGCCGCCTTGCAGGGGACCACCCGATAGCGGGAATCCTAAAGCGGTTCTGCGGCAACGTCGTCCTGATTTCCTCGCAGGACAGTGGTTTTGGAACGTCCTTAGTCGAATACGCTTATCAGCTTATGGTTAAAAACACGGATAAAAACGAACAAATGCTCGCCGAACTTCAGAAGGTCGAGGGTATCGAAAGCATCAGCTTGACTATGCAGGAGCAATTACTCGAGATATGATTACGAAAAATAAGCGATTATTTCATATCTTCAGGTCTGGAAGTGTCCGCCAGCAAATACTCCCGGTGCTTGTCTGGCTTGTGGCTGTTGCCGGGGTGGCGATGCTGTTTTATCACGGCTCGCAGCAATTCGAGGTTGTCGGTATCGCCCAGAGCCAGGTCGCACAGGTTTGCTCACCTGTCGATGGCTGGCTTAAAGCCGTTTATGTTCAGTTATTCGACAGCGTCACAAAAGGCCAGCCATTGGCGTCGCTTGATGACGAGATGCTGACCGCCAAAATCGCCACCGTTTCCGCAACCGCCGCACAACTTCGTTCCAAGTTAGTCCCGACTCAGGAACAGCTTTTGGCAAATATTGCCGCTACTGAGCTTAACAGGGCTGAAGAGCAGAGACGATTCGCAGTTGATGTCGAAAAGGCGCGACTCGATATACTCGGCCTAAAGGCACAAATCGCCGCGGACCGTATAACGCTCGAAAGCCGCGCCGTCGAGTTAAAAATTTCAACCGACCTGCTCGCGAAAAATGTTATCGCGCCTTACGAGCTTGACAAGGCCAAAGCATTGTATGAGGCGCTCGCGAAGAAAGTGGAGCAGACGGAAATTCAACTGGCGCAGGCGCAGGAGCAGTTGAAAGTTGCCCAGTTCCGGCAGGATGCCTTTGTTGCGCAAAAGTATCAGGCGCCATCGGTTGACGCGGCTCTTGATGCTATGCGCAAAGAGGTAGCCGTTCAGGAAAAATTACTCGATGAGCTTGAGATTCAGCGCAGGGCTTTGGTAATTACCGCCCCGATTGAAGGTGTTGTTGTTCAAATTCTCGCCAGGACCAACGATGCCGCTTCCAAAAGAACAGGCGAGGGCGTGCTGCATAAGCCGGGTGAAGTCGTAATGGCGGGCCAGCCGATACTCGTTATCGCGCAGGACAAGCCAAAAGAGATTATCGCCTATGCCAAAGAATGGCAGCTTGGCCAGATTGCTGCCGGCGCAAAGGTGGTGCTTGTGAAGAATACCGCGCCAGCGCAGATTGCCCGGTCGGAAATCGCCTCGATAGGGCCTGTTATGGAGCAGATACCGGCTCGACTTTGGCTTAATCCCAATGTTCCGCAGTGGGGTCAGCCATTGCTAATCAAGATTCCTGAAGGAATGGAGCTGACGCCGGGCGAAATAGTGGGGATACGCCGGCTTTAGGATGACTAAACCGGGGGATTGAATAGTCATAAAACCCAGACGGATGATACACAGGGTATTGATGCGATTATTGTTCACCGTCAGCTTGTTTTTGGCAATGTTGTACGCAGGCATATGCCTGCAGGGTTGTGCCGCGCCAAACGGCGATAAGGTCAAAGCCAAAGTTGACGACAGTGTTTACAAAATAATAGATTCCAAATGGCAGGACAGCTTTGGAGGCAGGGACAATTACAGGGTCAGCGACGCAGCTTCAGGCCCCAACGACGTTCAAATCGACAAGGCGGTTCCCGCCGGCGGAATTCTGACTTTACAGCAGGCCGTCTCAATCGCCACCGCGCACAATCGGCAGTATCAGCTCGAAAAGGAAAACCTTTACGCCAAGGCACTTGATTTGCGATTGGCCAGACACCAGTTCGAGCCGATTCTTTTCGGCGCGACATCGGCGGAGTATGTAAAGGCCAGAGGCGGCGAAGCAATTGAAGAAAAAGGGTCTTTCGGCGTGCAAAGAATGTTCGCCACCGGCGCGACAGTCGGGGCCAATGTCGCCCTGTCCTGGATAGATGTTCTTTCTGGTAACGCCAGCGGCGGCCTTTCGCAAATTTTTAGCTTTGCGGCTTCACAGCCATTGCTTCGCGGCAGCGACCCAAACGTGGTGCTCGAAAATTTAACTCAGGCCGAACGCGATACCTTATACCAGGTTCGCCTGTTCAACCGCTTCCGCAAGGCGTTTGTTGTGGAAATTATAACCAGCTATTATCAGGTTCTGCAGGCAGGCGACGCCGTCCAGAACGCCCGGAGCAACTATGATACGTTAACCGGGGTGTATGAGCTGGCTGAAAAACTTGCGATTGCCGGACGCTTGCCTCTTTATGAGCTTGATCAGGCCCGGCAGGATACGCTTCGGGCGTCCGATGACTGCCTCGCAACGCAAAAACTATATGAGCAGGCCCTCGATGAATTCAAACTTGTCCTTAGTTTACCAACTGAGGCGAAGTTTGCCCTTGACGCAAAAGAGCTGCAGGCATTGCGGACATCCGAAATGCCAATGCCGGTGTTTTCTGAGACCGAGGCGATAGAAACCGCCCTTGCCCGCCGGCTTGATTTCGCCAACACCGCAGACGCAATCGATGATGCGCAAAGAAAAATTATTGTAGCTCTTGATAATCTTCGGCCCGACCTGCGTTTGACAGCCGCGACACAGCAGAAAAACTCCGGCGTAAGCGACCCGGTAACTTTGAGAAAGGCCAGAAGCACCGCCAGCGTCGGCGCACAAATGGATTTGAACCTCGATAAACTGGCTGCGGAAAACGATTACCGCAGTGCATTGCTGATTATTCAGCAGCAGCGGCGTGAATATGAGCGAATGCAGGATACGGTTGTGCTGGAGGTCCGCAAGGCATACCGCGATTTGGCCGAGGCAGCGGACAGATACAAAGTCCAGTCCGAGGCATTGTTTCTTGCCCGCCAGCGATTTAATAATACAATAACGCTTTTGGAATATAATCGCGCCAATACCAGGGATGTCTTGGATGCCCGCAAAGACCTCTACAACGCACAAAACGCAGCGACAGCCGCCCTGATAAATTATGCGATTGCTATGCTTGATTTTTATCGCGACGTCGAAATTATGCAGGTTCGCCCCGACGGTATGTGGCAGAACGCTTTTGCGACGAGCGCAAAATAGCGCTTTTATAAAATGTAATTAACCCGGAAAGGGGCAGCGGAAAATGTCCTGGTTTAAATATTTTTTTGCAGTTTGCTTGGTCCTGAATTTGTCAGGATACGCCTTTAGCGCCGATGTTATCCTCAACGAATATAATGCCGTGGCGGGAAGCTTGTTTCTTAACGGAGGAAACTCGTCCGCTGATGCGGATGGCGGCAGGGCGTCGGATTCATATTTTGGAAGAGTTGCCGGCAACGGAGGCGACTGGTTCGAACTGGTCGTCATTACCGACCATCTCGATATGCGGAGCTGGAAACTTGATATTTACGATAACGGCTCACTTAGCGAAACGCTCGACCTTACCAATCACAGTATATGGGCTGATTTACGCGCCGGAACAATTATTACGGTCTCCGAGGACGTTCCAAGCGATATAAGCTACAATCCGGCGGCGGGCGACTGGTGGATTAATGTCCAGGCGAACAACGACGCCAACGGGGTTTATATCGAAGCCACAAACTTTGTCGTAAGCAATAACAACTGGCAGCTCAGGATAAGAAACGCCTCAGGCGCTGTTGTATTTGGACCTGCGGGTGAAGGTATAAGTCCCGCAAGCGGCATCAGCGATACAGAGATATTTCGGCTAAAGGCCGACCCGAGCGCTTCGATTACTCCGAGCTCGTCCGACTATGGCGATGGTAAAAACTTCAGCACCTTCGGTTCATCCAATAAATGGGGCATCCAGGACGTTAACCAATTACGAAAGGTTGCTCCGACGGCTTCAACGGTTACACTACTGTCTCCCAACGCCTCAACCGTTATCATCGCCGGCACAGTATATCCGATTGAGTGGAATACCACAGGCCCCGTTGACAAAGTTCTCATTGAATACTCGAAGAATAACGGCAGCACCTGGCTGGAGGTTTCCCCGTCAAGCGTAGCAAATACAGGCAGTTTTAACTGGCTTGTTCCAATGTTTGATTCGGGAAATTGCCTTGTGCGAGTTGCCAATGCGAACAATCCTGCTGTTTACGATATGAGCGACGGTGTTTTCTTTGTTTATCAATGTCCTCTGGATGGCGATTTAACCGGTGATTGTATCGTAACCCTCGCTGATTTCGCAATTATGGCGGCTAACTGGCTTGAGTGTGCTGACCCCTATAACCCGGGGTGTATTTAGAGCATCTAATGTAATGAAGGTCATTGCTCTCGCGGCGAGAGCAATGACCGAATAACGCTGATTACCTGCAAACGGCAGATGCACCCTCCCGCCCTCTTCACAAAAAACAATTTGACTAAGGCATAAGCAGCGATATATACTCTTTCGATTTTAGCGTTGAAAAGATTACCGGAGTTGTTCTAAGTGACCACCAGTGCGAAAGACATTTTGAAAAAGAGGGTTAACGGCAAACACTATGACCGATTAGTTGCGGTTGACCACCCGAAGATGCACCATTTCATCGCGAACGCAATTGAGCTGACTAATCCGGCATCGGTTTATGTCTGCACCGATTCGCCGGATGATATCGCTTACATACGCGACCTGGCTGTAAAAAACGGCGAGGAAATCCCCCTCGATATCAAAGGTCATACCTGCCATTTCGACGGGTTAAACGACCAGGGCCGCGACACATTCAGCACCCGATACCTGCTGCCCGCCGGCTCGACGTTAGGCGAGTCGCTCAAATCCGTCGAAAAACAGGCGGGCATCAAGGAAATCCGCGAGCTTTTGAAAAATTCGATGGCAGGCAGGGAAATGTTAGTTTGTTTCTGGACGCTGGGCCCCGTCGGCTCAGAATTCGCCATTCCCTGCGTGCAAATTACCGATTCACCATACGTCGTCCACAGCGAATCGCTGCTGTACCGGCCCGGTTACGAGCAGTTCAAAAAAACCGGCAACAATCCCGAGTTCTTCAGGTTCCTGCACTCCGAAGGCGAACTTGAAAACGGCGTCAGCAAAAATCATGAGCTTCGCCGGGTATATATCGACCTCGAAGAGGAAATGGTCTATAGCGTCAACACCCAATACGGCGGCAACACTATGGGCCTTAAAAAATTGTCGCTGCGATTAGCCATTCAAAAGGCCTCA
>Ga0187886_1001453_pt1 | contig 21531 bp, 22 predicted proteins | sample June2016WEW_20_1_FD_133001 | JGI IMG/M metagenome (GOLD analysis project Ga0187886, IMG submission 133001) | Peatland microbial communities from SPRUCE experiment site at the Marcell Experimental Forest, Minnesota, USA - June2016WEW_20_150 | ecosystem: Environmental > Terrestrial > Soil >... | reverse complement strand
GGCGTTGTAGAGAGTCACGTTGGCGGAGCCGACGCCGTTGGTGAAAGTGACCGAGGCCGGGTAGCTCGGCGCCTGTCCACTCGGGCTATTCGCCGGGCCGGAGAAGACGACCGACTTGGCGCCCGTGTAACCGGTGGCCGTATTCCCGTAGGCGTCCTTGGCCGTGAGCGTGAGCGCGAACTGCGTGCCCGCCGTCTGCGTGCCGGGGTTGGGGATGGAGAAGCTGCTGATCCCGGCCGGATTCACCGTGAAGGCGCCGGTCGAGCCTGAGTGGCCGGACTCTGTCGCCGTGATGTTCGAGGAGGCGGCGTTGTAGAGAGTCACGTTGGCGGAGCCGACGCCGTTTGTGAAAGTGACCGAGGCCGGGTAGCTCGGCGCCTGTCCGCTCGGGCTGTTCGCCGGGCCCGAGAAGGCAACCGTCTTCGAGCCGGTGTAACCGGTCGCCGTGTTCCCGTAGGCGTCCTTGGCGGTGAGGGAAACCGAGAATTGCGAGCCCGCCGTCTGGGTCGCCGGCGTCGGGATCGTGAAGGAGTTGATCCCGGCCCCGTTGACCGTGAAGGCGCCGGTCGAGCCGCTCTTGCCCGAGCTGGTCACCGTAATGGTTGTCGAGGCCGCGTTGTAAAGGGTCACGTTAGGCAAGGCCACACCGTTCGTGAAGCTGACCGAGCTCTGGCCGGCGGCGCAGCCGCCCTGGGCCGGATAGCTCGGGGCGTTACCGCCTGGACTGTTCGCGGGGCCGGAGAAGGCGATGCATTGCGTCCCGGTGTAGCCGGTCGCCGTGTTGCCGTAGGCGTCCTTGGCGGTAGGTGAGAGCGCAAAGGCAATGCCCGCGGTCTGCGTCGCCGGCGTCGGGACCGTGAACGAGTCGATTGCCAGGGGCGCGACCGTAACCGAGACGCCGGTTCCGTTGCTGTGGCCGCTGCCGTCGCTGACGACGATGCTCGCGGTCTCGGCTTTGTAGAGAGTCATCACGCCGTTCGACGAGCCCGAGACGGTCGCCACGCCGTTAATGAAGCTGATCGCCGTCGCGGTTCCGAAGTTGATGGCCGTGCCGCTCGTATTGGTGACGGTCGGTGTGAACGATCCGATAGTGCTCGCCCCGGTAAAGGTCAGGTTGTGCGAACCCGTGTAGCCGGTCACTGTGATGCCGGCCGTGTCCTTGGCGGTGATCGTGAGGTTGTCGAGTTGGCCGGCGGTCGGTGTCGTGGTCACGGCCGTGAGCAAGAGATGATCGAGCGCTCCCGACGCAAGGGTGACCTGCGTCGGCGGCGAGCTGGCTGTCGTCCACGTGCGCCAGACCACCGTCACCGTGTAGCTGTAGGTACCGGCGCCTAGCCCGCTGTCGGTACAGGTCAGGACTGAAGCCGGCGCTGCGGAGGTCGGGCAGTCGCCGCCGGGGTTACCGCCGTCACGCTTCACGTAGTAGGAAACCGATCCGGAGCCCGGCGGTGTAACGGCGCTCCAGGAGAGCGCAACCGTCCCCGACCCTGCGGTCGCGCCGAGCGAGGGGGCGTCGAGCGTGCCCGCGTGCGAATCTCCGCTGCCCCATCCGCTCGAAGTCCAGTAGGCCTGGGCATTCGCGGGCGCCGCGAGTGTGACTGCCAGCGCCCCCAGCAAGAGCAGGCGCCTGCGGGTGAGCGAGGTCAGCAATCCGCTCACGAGTGGGCGCTCCCTGTGTAGGTCAGGATGAAGCTCGCGTTCTTGCAGGCGTCCTGGTTCCAGGGCTGGTCGAGGAACTCGATCTGCGGAGCGCGGGGCGCGCTGGTCAGCGTCACGCTCCCGTTCCCGGGTACGGCGATCGGGCGATCGGCCGACGCGTCCGACTGGGTGATCTGGATGTTGTTTGCGCTTGAGCAGCCGGGCGGAGTGCTCTCGGCCGAGATCGTGACGGTCAAGCGAGTGACGAAGATCTGATCGCCGTTCGGGTTCGTCAGCGTCAGCTTGATCGGCTTGGCCAGGCCGGGCTGGAGGCCGTTGACGCCGCCCACGATGGTGAAGTCGGCGCCCGCGCTCCCTCCCGTGCCTTCGCCACTTCCGCCCGGCCCGGTGACGATGCTGAAGTTGAGCGCCCTGTTCGAGTAGGCGCAGGCGTACGTCAGGCGGTAGTTACCGAGAGCGAGCGGCTTCTTACCGAAGAGGCTCTTGAGAGCGGCCTGTCTGACGCCCCTGAAGTAGAGCCCCTTCTTCTTCTGGATCTTCTTGTAGCTGCTCAGCTTCTGCCAGCCCGAGCCGTTCTTGACGCTCAGCTGGTAGGAGAAGCTCTTGCTCGGCTTGGAGAAGGCGTAGGTGAACTTGACCGACCCCGCCTCCGAGAGCGTGAAGCTCTTCTTGGTCAGCTGACCGGCGAAGGGAACGATCTTGAAGTTGAGCACGTTGCGCCCGCCGGCACAGGAGAGCTCGAGGCGATAGTAGCCGGCCTTTATCCATTTCCCAGCGAAGATCTTGCTGACGGGCATCGTCTTCTGGCCCCGGAAGTTGCCCTTCTGCTGGACGCTCTTCAGAGTTGGCCAGGACGAGCCCATCTTCATGCTGAGCCCGTAGGAGAAGCTCTTGCTCGGCTTCGAAAACTTGTAGATGAGCTTGACCGACTTCGCCTGCGAGATTGCGAATTCCGTCAAGGTCAAGCGGGCCGGGAACGTGCCGGCGGAGGTCGCGCTCGAGGCGGCGCCTGCAAATGTGGAGGAGCCGATCAGCACCGAGACGCAGACGAGGCCGAGAACGAGGATCCGGCGAGCAAACGGGACCGTGCGAGGAGGAGAAGACAGGCGAGTCATCTCTCAACCTCCGGGGGGCAAGCTCTCGGGGTGCCCAGCGCGAGCAGCCGCCTGCGCCGCCGTCCGGCGTTCTGAGGAGCTTCGCTGGACGGCTCGCCTGTCACGTGTCTTCGACCCTCTCGGTTGCTCTCGTTCGTTTATCCAACGAAGAGCTGGCTGGAGGGGCAGGCCGAAGCTTGCCCCTCCAGCGCAAGCCGACCTAGCTGGCTGCGAAGTCCAAATCGATGGTCGCGCTCTTGCAGTTGTCCTGATTCGATCCCGACTCGGTCAATTGAATCGTCCCGGTGAGATCGGTGTGCGCACCTGCGGCGAGCACGATCGGCGTGCCGATCGTGGGCGAGGTGACGGTGAACCAGGAGCCGAGGCAACCCGCGGGCAGCGTCGCAGCGTGCAACGTGATCGAGAGCGCACTCAGCGACTGCTGGAAGGACGCCGGGTTGGTCACGCGGACGGTGACGTTCTGAGCGGCTCCTCCGGGAACAAGGCCCGATGGAACGGTGCCCGCCTGCGCGACGGTAAGGCTCGAGCTGGTGCCAACGCCGGCCGTGCCTGTACCGTTGCCGGAGCTCGAGAAATACGCGAAGGCAACGCCGCCGGCAACGGCGAGCGCCACCACGACGATCGTCGCGAAAACGAGCCGCCGCTTGCTGAAGTGCTTCTTCATTGTTTCTCTCCTTGGTTTGGAACCGGTTCTCAAATCCGGATTGCCGCTAGATGCCAGGTCCCCTTGCGCGCGAGTAGAGCTCGGCCGAAACTGGTACCCAGCGCTTTCGAGCAGGCAGGATGACCTGGACGTGTGTGCTTTAGGTGATGCCGCATACGCGCTCTTTGTGTTTGACGCCGCGCGTAAGTCGGATTGTCGGCCTGTTTCGGCGTACGTTCATAACCCGAAAGGGGGATTATAGTTTCCTCGATATAGAACCGTCTACTATCGCCGTTCAAAGCGCTCGCTCTTCGTTACGCATACGCGCGTCTCTATCCTTGGGCTCATGGCGTCGTATGCGCTATCGGCGATCGGGCGCGACCGGCCGGGGATCGTGGCGGAGGTGACAGGCACTCTGCTTCGTCACGGCGTCAACATCGCCGACTCGCAGATGGCGATTCTCGGCGGTCACTTCGCAATGATGCTGGTGCTCGAGACCTCCGACGCGACCGACCTGGAGGCGCTGCGCGCCGAGCTCGAGCGATCGCGCGTGAAGCTCGAGCTGGAAGCGATCTCGCTCTCCGCGATCGACGCAGCTCAGGCGCGTATCGACGAGCCCTCGCACGTGGTCACGCTCTACGGTGCCGATCATCCCGGAATCGTGAACGCGGTCACCTCGGCTCTGGCCGAGCGCGGCGTGAACATCACCGACCTCGACACCCATCTCGTGGGCGAGGAGTCCGAGCCCGTTTACATGATGATTCTCGAGGTCGCTCTCCCCGAGGATCTCTCCGGCGACGAGCTCGAGACTTTTCTGCGCGAGATCGCGCGTGAGCAGAAGCTCGAGCTGTCCGTCCGCCCGCTCGATCAGATCGCCCTGTAGGTGGCCGTTCGCCGGATCCTCCATCTTCCCGACCCGGCCCTCAAGCGTGTGGCTGCAGAGGTCGCCCCTGAGCAGCGGGAGCTGGTCGATCGCGTCGCCGCCGATCTGGTCGAGACGATGCACAGCTTTCCTCGCTGTGTCGGCCTGGCGGCTCCTCAGATCGGCGAGTCGGTGCGGATGATCGTCGTCGACGTCTCGCTCCATCCGAAGGGCGACCAGAACGCCGAGGAGATCTTGCTCGTCAATCCGCGCGTCGTCTCAGGGACGGGTTCCGATGTCGCACGGGAGGGCTGCCTGAGCGTGCCCGAGTTCACCGCCGACGTACGTCGCTGCAGCGAAGTGGTGGTCGAGGGGTTGACCCGGGCGGGCAAGGTGTGGACGATCGAGGCGAAGGGCTTCGAGGCCCGTGCGCTCCAGCACGAGATCGACCACCTGGACGGGTTGCTCTTCCTTGACCGTGTGGAGTCGCTTTCCCGCGACGTGTTCCGGCGGAAGAACCACGGCTGAGAGCTATCGGAGACCGGAGACCGGTCGCCTCGTTGCCGACGGCACTTCTTATTGCGCCCGCCACCGAGCCACCCGCCCGTGGGGTCGCCACAAACTACCGTCCCGGCAAGGCGAAAAACGCTCCTCCGTGTGTCGATTCTGCGCCGGTTCGGTGCCGAACTAAGTACTCCCGCGCGACTGCGGTAGAGCATCGGTTCACCGCCGGCCCAGGCGAGCCCGGGCCGTGAGCCCGGACTCGCCTGGGTCTGCTCGGCAATCAAACGCTGAGCCGCGCGGCGACCTTGTCCCAGTCGACGACGTTCCACCAGGCGGAGACGTAGTCGGGGCGGCGGTTCTGGTACTTCAGGTAGTAGGCGTGCTCCCAGACGTCGCAGGTCAGAAGCGGCGTCAATCCGGCCGAGACGGGCGATTCCTGATCGTGTGTGGAGATCACCTTCAGCGTCGAGCCGTCGTGGACGAGCCAGCCCCAGCCTGAGCCGAAGTGGTTGACGGAGGCGTCGGTCAGTTGCTCCTTGAGGCTGGCGAAGTCACCGAAAGCCTGCTCGATCGCGGCCGCCAGTGCGCCGCTCGGCTCTCCACCCTTGTTCGGTCCCATGCCTTCCCAGTAGAAGGTGTGGTTCGCGTGCCCGCCGACGTGGTTGCGGGCGGCCGTGCGCCGGTCGTCTGGGAGCTTTTCGAGGTTGCGCAGGATCTCGTCGACCGTTGCCTCGGCCCACTCGCTGCCGGCGAGAGCGGCGTTCGCCTTGTCGACGTAGGTCTGGTGGTGCTTGTCGTGATGGACGTGCAGCGTCTGCTCGTCGATGTGCGGCTCGAGAGCGGAATAGTCGTAGGGAAGCGGCGGTAGCTCGAAGGGCATACGGGGACTCCTCCTTCGCGGGATGTGTCGTGACAGTACTTCAGCTACCTGTACCCGGCAGCTGCCGCGACTACACGGGCTGATTGCTCGAGGGCGACGATTCGGGCGCGATAACGCTGCTTTCGCCGCCACTCCGGTTCCCGGCCCAAACTCCAAGTGCCGTTCATCGAGACGGCGACTCGAGCGCGCGGCCGCCGCTCCCGATCGCTATTCGACGGTACTCGACTCGCGCACGACCAGCTCGACGGGAACTACCGACACCGCTGGCGGCTCTCCCGGGTGCTCGAGAAGCCCGAGCATGGCGGCGATCAATCTCTCTGCGAGAGCATCCTGGTTCTGGCGCACGGTCGTGAGCGAGGGCTCGACGAGGCGGGCGTAGTCGATGTCATCGAAGCCGACGACCGCGACGTCGTCGGGGATCTTCAGCCCGGCTGCCTCGATCGCGGCCATCGCCCCGATCGCCATCACATCGCTGGCACAGAAGACGGCGTCGGGCGGCTCGGGCAGGGCCAGGAATGCCTGCGTCGCCTCGAAGGCCGGTCTGGGAAGCCAGTTAGCCATGGCGACGTACTCTTCGGGGCAGGGCAGACCGCAGCGTGCCAGCTCGCTCTGGTAGCCGAAGCGCCGGTCGACGGTCGGGCGCTCGTCACCGCGACCGCCGATGAAGGCGATCCTCCGCCGGCCGGCCTCGATCAGATGGTGGGTTACTTCGACCGCACCGCCGATGTTGTCGGACATCACGAAGGCGATCCGGTTGCTGAGCAGGTCGACGTCGAAAGTGACGCAGGGGAAGCTGGAGGCGGCGAGCGCCGCGACCGACGGCTCCTCGAGCGGTAGAGAGATGATGACCAGCCCGTCGGCCCGGTACCTCTCGCAGAGCTCGAGAAAGGGCGGATACAGTGCTCCGGTAATCGTCCCGACGTTGGTGATGACGAGCAGGTCGACCGCGCGCGCGTAAGCACGCGCGCGAATCCCGTAGAAGAGCTCGTCGAAGAAGGCGTGGCGGAAGCTCTGGTCGGGCGAGGTGTCGAGCGCGAGCGCGACCAGACGGCGCTTGTCGGGCCGCCACTCCTGTTGAAGCGTCCCCGAAAACGCCGTTCCTGGAGTCCTCGGAAGGGAGTCGCCGGTCTCGTCTAGCAGCCGGAAGAGAGCCGAGGCAGAGAGGCGTGAAGCGCGTTCTCCGATCACCTGTCCGCTCAGGATCTCGATGCGTTCGGTCTGCTCGTGCGCAGCCTGCGAGGGAGCGCTTGCGCTCGAAGGTGCCTGCGCCACAGTTGACTCGCGCACGACCAGCTCGACGGGGAGGACGGATGTGGGCGGAGGGTTGTCCGGTGAGTCGAGCATGCGCAGGATCGCTTCGACTGCGGCTGTCCCCAGCCCAACGAGGTTCTGGCGAACGCTGGTGAGGGACGGTACGACGATCGAGGCGTAGTCGCTGTCGTCGAAGCCCGCCACGGCGATGTCTTCAGGAATTCGCATCCCCGCTTCTTCGATCGCCGCCATCGCTCCGATCGCCATCACGTCGCTAGCGCAGAAGATGGCGTCCGGTGGTTCCGGAAGCTCCAATACCTGTCGAGTCAGGTCGCGAGCCGGCCCGTGTAGCCAACCGGCGAGCATCACGTACTCCTCGCGCAACTCGAGCTCGAATTCGCCCAGGGCGCTCTCGTAGCCGAGACGGCGGTCGATGTTCGCCGGCTCTGGACCCCAGGCGCCGATATAGGCGATCCGTTTTCGGCCCAGCTCGGCCAGATGCCGAACCGCGGCCGCGGCTCCGCCGACGTTGTCCGAGCTGATGAAACTGGCACGCGGTCCGAAGAGCTGGGTCTCGATCGCAACAGTTGGGAACCCGGACGCGACGAGCTCAGCCAGCTCGGGCTCATCCGGGAGGAAGGCGGCTAAGACGATTCCCTCGGCCTCGTGGTACCGGCATATTTCGAAGTAGTGGCTAGCCTCGCCGCTGATCTGGCTGGACGGCGCGGTGAGGAGAAGGAGATCGACGTTGCCGGCATCCGCTCGCATCCGGATTCCGAAGAGAACGTCATCGAAGAAGGCATGCTGGCGCGTGCGTCCGCCCTTGAGGCTCAGCATCTGTGGATCGAGGTTCATCGCAACGCCGATCAGGCGCCGTTGGCCGGTCCGGTCGCGGTGCTCTTCCGCCAGTGCACTGGCTCGAGCCAGGGTCGTCGCGCTGGCGAGATTGGCTTCGCCAAGCAACTCGTAAACCGCCCGTGGCGGTAATCGCTCGCTCGATTCGCCTTGCATGACCTGGAGGTCGGCCGTATTGGATCCTAGTTGAGTAGTAGCACCGAGATCGAAAGCGCGCAGCCCGGACTCAGGTGGGGCAGGCTCCCGAAGCGAGCTGATGATCGACTCGGAGGCGGGTTCAGGCGAGGGTCGTGTGCGGGTGAGCCGGAGCGTGGCCTAAGCGCCGTCCAGCGCCGCCCGCAGCGAAGCGACGTACCGGCGCAGCTCCTCGGCGCTGCGCTCGGCCACTTCGATCGCGCGCGAGCCGACGATGACGCCGTCTGCGAGCTCGGCCGCAGCCCGGGCATGCTCGGGTGTCGAGATACCGAAGCCGGCGTAGAGCGGCAGCCCGGGTGGAGCGAGACGGCGGGCACGGAGCGCCAGTCCGCCGAGCGCCGAGGAGAGCTCCGTCCGTGCTCCCGTCGTGCCGGTGAGCGTGACCAGGTAGAGCCAGCCGTCGGTGGTCTCGGCCGCCAGCTTGATCCGCTCGTCGGTGGAGGTGGGGGCGACGAGCTGGATACGCGTGAGCTCCGGGTGTACGTCCACCGGTAGGTCGGGTACGAGGATCGCGCCGGCACCGGCGGCGCGCGCGTCGGCGACGAAGCGCTCCTGCCCGTAGGCCTCGAGCAGGGCGGAGTAGACGAAAGGGACGAGTGGAACCTGCACGCGACCTCGGATCTCGGCCAGTCCTTCCAGGCAAGCCTTCGTTCGCATACCTTCGGCGAGCGCTCTCTCGGCTGCGCGACGGATCACCGGGCCGTCGGCGAGGGGATCGGAGAAAGGGAAACCGAGCTCGATCAGGTCGGCTCCGCCCTCGACCGCCGCCACGGCGAGATCGGGAGTCGAGCGTCCCGACATCAGGAAGATGACCAGCTTCTTACTCATGCCTGTCTCCTGGAGCTCATGCCTGGCGCCGGAACATGTCCGAAAAGAGCGCGCCCGCTCACGAGTCTCGCCCCAAATGCGCGAGCGCTTCGTCCAGATCCTTGTCGCCCCGTCCCGACAGGCAGACGATGAGCAGCGACTCGTCGATATCGAGAGCCCGAGCCAGGGCGTGAGACGACTCGAGCGCCGGGATGATGCCCTCCGTCCGCGTCAGCCGCTCGAACGCGGCGAGAGCCTCCGCATCGGTACAGGCGAGGTAGGTCGCCCGGCCGCTGTCGCGCAGGGCGGCGTGCTCGGGGCCGACGCCCGGGTAGTCGAGCCCGGCCGAGATCGAGTGGGCATCGGCGATTTGGCCGTCCTCGTCGGCGAGCACAAGCGAGCGAGCGCCGTGCAGCACGGCGATCCGACCCGAGCCCAGGCTGGCCGCTCCCGCCGCCTCGACGCCGTACAGCTTCACCTCGGCGTCGTCGAGGAAGCCGGCGAACATACCGATCGAATTGGAGCCGCCGCCGACGCAGGCGACGACCGCCTCGGGCAGCCGCCCTTCGCGCTCGAGGAACTGCACTCTCGACTCGCGCCCGATCACCGCCTGCAGCTCGCGCACGATCTCGGGGTAGGGGTGAGGGCCGACGCAGGAGCCGATCAGATAGTGGGTCGTCTCGACGTTGGTGATCCAGTCGCGGATCGCCTCGCTCGTCGCCTCCTTGAGCGTCTGCGTGCCGATATCGACCGGGCGAACTTCGGCGCCGAGCAGCCGCATACGCTCGACGTTGGGCCGCTGCCGGCGCATATCTTCGACGCCCATGTAGACGACGCAGTCGAGCCCGAAGCGAGCGCAGACGGTGGCGGTTGCGACTCCGTGCTGGCCGGCGCCGGTCTCGGCGACGATCCGCTTCTTGCCCAGCCTGCGCGCCAGCACGATCTGGCCGAGCGCGTTGTTGAGCTTGTGCGCGCCGGTGTGCATCAGATCCTCGCGTTTGAGGTAGATGCGCTTCTCCGGACAGAAGCGCTCGGTCAGCGTCAGCGGCGTCGGCCGGCCGCCGTAGTTGGTCAGGAGCTCGTGCAGCTCGCGGGCGAAGCTCTCGTCAGCCTGCGCCGCGCGCCAGCCCGCCTCCAGCTCCTCGAGCGCGGGGATCAGCGTCTCGGGAACGTAACGCCCTCCGTAGGGGCCGTAGAGACCGCGGCCCTCGTCCGGCGGCGCGGGCTTTGCTGATGACGATGACACCTGAGGGCTCCTCTCCTCGCGTTTCTACCTGGATGTCGTGCTGCTAGCGACCGCTACCGCTCGTACGAATTCGCGTACGCGCCTGTGGTTCTTCAGCCCCGGGGCGGTCTCCAGCGACGACGAGGCATCGACGGCCCAGGGCCGGACGCGCTCGATCGCTTCGGCGACGTTCTCGGGATCGAGCCCACCGGCCAGCATCACTCTTCGCTCGCGGCTGGCCGCGGCGGCCCGGTCGAGATGGCCGCTGTCTGCGCTCTGCCACGGTAGGTCGAGCACCTCGGCGACCGCCTCGTCGCCGCGGTAGAGGACGGCGTCTCGGGCGCGATGACCGTCCTCGCGGGCGTAGAGCTGAACGAGATCGGCGTTTGTCTCGTGGCGCTCACCGACGAAGACGGCCACCGAGAGCATCGTCTCGGGCACCTCGAGCACTCCGGGCGCCCGCCTCGGGCTCTCCGCCGCGAGCACGAAGCCGGCCATGTCCACCCCGGCCGCCGCCGCAACCTCGACATCCTCGCTGCAGGTGAGACCGCAGACCTTCACCAGCGGGCGCGAGATCAGCTCCTCGAGCTTGGCCGCCGGGTCGGGCGCGCGCATCAGGGCGGAGCCGACTAGCACGGCGCCGGCTCCCGCCAACTCGGCCGCCGCCGCCTGGGCGCGAGACCAGATACCGCTTTCGGCAACGATCACACGGTCGCGTGGCGCGCCGGCCACGAGCTCGAGCTGAGTTCGGCGATCGATCGCGAAACTGGACAGGTCGCGGCAGTTGATCCCGATCGGATCGGCGCCGAGCGCGATCGCGCGCTCGAGCTCCTCGGCGTTATGAGCCTCCACGAGCGTGTCCAGGCCGAGGACTTCGGCGAACTCGCGCAGGTTGCGAGCCTGTGCGTCGGCGAGATCGCGGAGGATCAGCAGCACCGCGTCGGCGCCCGCCTTGGCGAGCTCGCGGATCTGTTCCTCTTCGGAAAAGAAGCCCTTGGCGAGCAGGGGCGCTCTGGTTGCCGCTCTGGCCGCGCGTAGATCATCGATCGAGCCGCCGAAGCGCTCGTCCACCAGTACCGAGATCGCTGCCGCGCCCGCTCCGTTGAAGGCACGCGCGAGTGCGACCGGATCGGCGTCGGGGCGCAGCTCGCCGGCCGAGGGCGAGCGTCGCTTGATCTCGGCGATCGCCTGCAGGCCCGGGCGGGCGAGAGCGTCGAAGAGACGTCCCATCTAGCTCTTCACCTCGACCTCTTGCGAAAAGGCCACGAGCTCCTCCAGCCGCTCGTTGGCCTTGCGCGAGGAGACGGTCTCGATCGCTAGCTCGACGCCCTCGGCGAGATCCTCGGCCAGGCCCGCGGCGGCAATGGCGCCGGCGGCGTTGAAAAGGATCGCGTTGCGGCGACCGCCGTTGCCTCCCTGGAAGACCTCACGGATAGCGGCGGCATTGGCGGCCGGATCCCCTCCGCGCAGATCCTCGAGCTCGCAGCGCGGGATGCCGTAATCGAGCGGGTCGATCGTGCGCTCGATCACCTGGCCGCCTCTGACCTCGCAAACTTCGTTGGGGCCGAGCGGCGAGAGCTCGTCGAGCCCGCCTGCGCCGTGGACGACGAAGGCGCGCTTGCTGCCGAGCTGCAGCAGCGCCTCGGCGATCGGGCGCACCAGCGCCGCCGAGTAGACGCCGATCAGCTGGCAGCGGGCTCCGGCTGGGTTGGTGAGCGGGCCGAGGATGTTGAAGATGGTGCGCGTGGCCAGCTCGCGCCGCACCGGGCCGGCGTACTTCATCGCCGGATGATGAGCCTGCGCGAACATGAAGCCGAAGCCGAGCTCGTCGATCGAGCGGGCGATTCGCTCCGGCGCCAGCTCGAGGTTGAAGCCGAGCGCCTCGAGCACGTCGGCCGAGCCGCAGGCTGAGGAGGCGGCGCGGTTCCCGTGCTTGGCGACGGCGGCTCCGGCCGCCGCGGCCACGAGCGCCGCCGCGGTCGAGATATTGATCGTGCACTGGCCGTCGCCGCCGGTCCCGGCAGTGTCCACGAGATCGGTCCGTTTGGGCTTGACCGAAACCACATGCGAGCGCATCGCCTCGGCGCAGCCCGCGATCTCCTCCGCGGTCTCTCCCTTGGCCCTGAGCGCGATCAAGAAACCGGCGATCTGCGCCTGTGTTGCCTGCCCGGACATGATCTCGTCCATCACCTCGCGCGCCTCGGAGCGTGTGAAATCGCTTCTCTCCAGCGCTTTTGCAATCGCGTCAGTAATCATCTCCGTCCCTCCAGGAAGTTCCTAGCCAGCTCCGATCCGGCCGGTGTCAACACCGACTCGGGGTGGAACTGGACGCCGTCGATCGGAAGTCGCTTGTGCCGCACGGCCATCACTTCGTCGTCGCCCGTGGCCGAGATGCAGAAGCAGTCGGGCACCTCGTTTGCGGCGAGCGAGTGATAACGGCCGGCCTCGAAGTCCTGTGGCAGCCCGGTGAAGATGCCGCGCCCGTCGTGGTGGACGGGGCTCGACTTGCCGTGCACCAACCTCTTCGCCGGGCCGATCACGCCGCCGAAGGCCTGGACGATCGCCTGGTGGCCGAGGCAGACGCCGAGCGTCGGTATACGCGGCCCCAGGCGCTTGATCAGCTCGATCGAGACACCGGCATCGGTCGGCACGCCGGGGCCGGGGGAGACGACGAGGTGGGAGGGCGAGAGCGCCTCCGCCTCCTCGGGGGTGATGGCGTCGTTGCGGCGGACGATCACCTTGGCCCCGAGCTCGCCAAAAAGATGCGCCAGGTTGTAGGTAAACGAGTCGTAGTTGTCGATGAGTAGGATCACTTTTCGCCCTCCTGGCCAGGTAGCGCTCCGGCCGGGCCGAACACAGCGCCGCCCCAGAAGATCGAGAAGCGATCCTGCGGCGACTGTACAAACGCCGAACTCGTCATCGTTCCGACTCCGCCAGCTCGATCGCGGCCTCGACGGCAGCAAGCTTGTTCAAGCACTCCTCGTGCTCGGCGGTCGGGTCGGAGTCGGTCACCAGCCCGGCGCCGGCCTGTAGGTAGGCGACCCCGTCCTTGAGCGCCAGCGAGCGGATGGCGATGCAGGTGTCGAAGGAGGAGGTGGCCGGGTCGTAGTAGCCGACCGCGCCGGCGTAGGTGCCGCGCCGGTAGTCCTCGAGCTCGGAGATGATCTGCATCGCCCGCACCTTGGGGGCGCCCGAGACTGTCCCGGCCGGGAAGCAGGCGCGGAGCAAATCGAACGGAGTCGCTCCGGGCTCGAGCTCGCCCACCACCTCGGAGATCAGGTGGGTGATGTGGGAGAAGCGTTCCGGGCGCATGAAGCGTTCGACGCGCACACTGCCGGGCCGGCAGACGCGAGAGAGATCGTTGCGACCGAGATCGACGAGCATGACGTGTTCGGCCTTGTCCTTCTCAGAGGAGAGCAGCGCCTGTTCGTCGCCCTCGCCCGGTTTGATCGAGCCGGCGATCGGGTTGAGGCTGGCGCGCTTCCCTTCGCACTTGACCACAGTTTCGGGCGAAGAGCCGACCAGGGCGAGGTCATTCGGGAGCTCGAGCAGGAACAGGTACTCGGACGGGTTGACGCGCCGCAGCGCTCGGTAGAGATCGAGCGCGCTGGCCGAGGTCGGCCGCTCTGCCCGCTGCGAGACCACGATCTGGAAGGCGTCGCCGGCCGTGATGTACTCCTTCGAGCGGCGGACCCAGCGCTCGTAGGTCGCCTGGTCGGGATAGCGGCGAAGCGGTCCGGAAACCCCCGTTCCTCTCGGCACCTCGGGCCGCGGCGTCGCGAGCAGGGCGGCGGTCGCCTTGGCGTCGCCGTAGAGAACCTCCGCAATTCCGCGAGCGTGGTCGAAGCGCACCAGCGTCTCGGGAACGACGAACTGGCTCTCGGGGTCTCGCGGCCCCACCTCCGGTAGCGGCACCGTCGGCTCCAGCCGGGCGACGTAGTCGTAGGAGAGATAGCCGACGATCGGCTCGCCGAGCCGCTCGGCCTCGTCGAAGTCGACGATCTGTGATCCGTATCCGACCAGCGAGTAGCGTCCGAGCCGGCCGTGCTCGACCGACTCCAGCAGAAAGGAGGCGCTGCCCGCGCCGCGCAGGCGTAAATAGGCGCCGAGCGGTGTCAGCAGATCGGTAGCGATGGGTTTGGGGATGTTGGCTGTCTGTCTCATCACGGTCATCAGGGCAATAAAAAAGACCCCCGGCTTGGAAGGTCTCGAGCGGTTCGGGTTGGCGTCTAGATCAGGTCCAGGCGACGCTCCCGCCCCGCTCGCTGCGCCAGCGCCACACCCAAGTCGTCCGCGAGGTCGAGTTCGTCATCGCCTTGAGAGTACGGGTTGAAACCGGTCGCCGTCAAATGGCGAGCCGGCGGAACGAGCCGGCGCAGCTACTTGGAAGCTCCCTCGTCTTCCTGGACGAGCGTGCGTACTCGCTCGGCGAAGGAGGGGAGGTCGACCTCGGCGGAGGTTCTCACCCAGGCCCGCTCGTGGTCGTAGTTATAGGTGAGGCGCGTTCCGGCGGGGAGTAGGCGGCGTAGTCCGACCAGCATCCGCGCCAGGTCGCCGAACTCGACGAAGAGCGGCTCGCCGAGCCCTGAGCCTGCGAACAGCGGCGGCACATTCTCGTTCTCGCCGTAGACGGGCATATCGCCTTCGAGCAGCTCGACGTCGGCGGGAATGTAGAGACCGGCGGAGGCCACCGGATCCTCGGGTAGGGGCGGACGGGCTTGGACGCGCGCGGCCACGGGCGCGGTCACGGCTTCTGGAATCACCTCTTCAACCACCGGCACGGGCGCGGCCACGGCTTCCTGGGCCACCTCTTCGTACGCCTGCTCGACGGCCGCCGGCTCGGGCTCTGCGACCTCGACCTCGGCGGCTACCTGTTCGTACTCGACGACCTCTGTTTCGGGCGTGATCGCCGCCTCCTGGCCGCCCGCAAACGACCAGGCGCTCTCCTCGCTCGTCTCCGGTTGGAAGAACGGCTCGCCTCCGGCGACCGAGGCGAAGTTCGCACCGGCGTCGATCTCGGGATAGGCCTCGGCGGGCGTGGGATCGTAGCCCTCGGCGTAGGTGTGTGCCTCGGCGTTAACCTGCTCCCAGCTTCCGTCGGGCAGCTGCCGCCAGCCCTCGTATTCCTCCGCGGGCACTTCGCCGTAAGCCTCGACCGGCTGCTCCGAGCCGGGAAGGCCCTCGCTGGACTCGCCCTCGGTCGGGAGACGCACAAAGAGACCGCGGCGAAGGCTTTCGCGCACGGTTGGGCGCGGCGGGAGACCGCCCGCGGCTCCTGACCCCGGTGCTCCGGGGGCCTGTCCCTCGTCGCCTTGTTCGCTCATCTCGTGTCTGTTTTCCTAGTCCGAGGCGCCGGTCCTGCGTGCAGTATCGGCGCTACCGCCGGGAAGCGTGAGTGCCTATAGCCTCGGTCTTGAAGGATAGAGCGGATTGAGCTCTTCTAGAAGGCGACCGTCGAGGCTGCAAGGATGTACCGGTGCCTTCCATGAGCAATAGAAAGGCGGACCGGCGATGACCGGGTCGAAGCGCGAAGAGTCGGTTCGCCTCACGCGCATCTACACGCGCAGCGGCGACCACGGCGAGACGAGCCTTGGTGACGGCAGTCGTGTCGGCAAGACCGATTCCCTGGTCGCCGCCATCGGTGCCGTGGACGAGTTGAACGCCGCACTCGGGCTGGCGCTTGCCGTCGAGTTGCCCGGGCGCCTACGCGAGCCGCTCGAGCGAGTCCAGAACGAGCTCTTCGACCTGGGCGCCGATCTCAGCGTTCCGCCGGGCACGGAATCCCGCGAGCACCTACGCATGAAACCCGATCGGATCGAGTCGCTCGAACATCTCTGCGACGAGTTGAACGCCGGGCTCGAGCCGCTCGAGAGCTTCGTGCTACCGGGCGCGGGGGAGGGCAGCGCACGCCTTCACCTGGCGCGTTCGATCTGCCGCCGTGCCGAGCGAGAGGTCCTGAGCGCTGCGCGCGAGCGCGAGCAGAACCCGCTTGTGGGCATCTACCTCAATCGCCTCTCGGATCTCCTCTTCATCTGCGCCCGGGTCGCCGCGACCGGGGAGGAGCGACTCTGGCGTCCCGGAGGACCGGGGTAGAACAGTTTCGCCGTTCACCCGGCCCCTATACTGGCCGCGTGCCCGATCCGATCCGCATAGTCATCGCCAAGCCCGGCCTGGACGGCCACGATCGTGGCGCCAAGGTGGTTGCGCGCGCGCTGCGCGACGCCGGCATGGAGGTCATCTACACGGGCCTGCACCAGACACCCGAGCAGATCGTCGAGACGGCGATCCAGGAGGATGCCGATGCGGTCGGGCTCTCGATCCTCTCCGGTGCCCACATGACGCTCGTGCCGCGCGTGCTCGATGGGCTGCGCGATCAGGGCGCGGACGACGTGCTCGTACTGGTCGGCGGCACCATCCCCGACGACGAGGCGAAAGTCCTACGCGAGCACGGAGTGGCCGAGGTCTTCACGCCCGGCGCCCCCACGGGGACGATCGTCGAGTTTCTCCAAACTCGCCTCAACTGAGAGCTGCCGGGGCGCCGTATCGGGGCGCAAGAGCACGTGCGGAGACGAGCCGCGCCGCGGCCCGAGGGGTGCGCGGGCTAGCCCAGGATCGTGACCGAGAAGGTCGTCAGCGAGAGCGAGGAACCAAGCTCGGAAGCAAGTGTGGTCGGGACGCTCGTGGTCTCGATCTGCACCGGCTCTCCGGCGCCGAGCTCGTCGAGGTTCTCGAATGGAACGTTGTTGCCGAGCTCGTCGAGCACCAGCGTGTCGGGCGAGAGCGCGAGTGTGATCTTCCGGGAGAGCTTCTCGAGATGTAGACCCGTCGAGGCGACGAGGTCGGTCAGGCGCATGCTCAGCGTTCCGGCGCCGGTGTCGGCGGCAATCGACGTCCCCTTCAGTGTCAGCGAGACGCGGTCTCCCGGTTTGGCCGCGAAGAGGAGGACGCGGGCGCGCCTCAGATAGGGATACGGGCTGACGGCGCTTCCGCCGCGCGGGTGAACCTCGAAGTGGAGGTGGGAAGCGATTCCGTTCGCGTCGCCGGAGTCGCCAAGGTAACCGACCGGCTGCCCGGCCTCGACGCGAGCCCCGTTCCTGAGCCCCTTGGCGTAGGCCGTGCCCGCGACGCACCTACCCTTGTTGTCGTTCTTCATCGTAAGGTCGTTGTTCAGGTGGATGTACTCGTACATCGTCCCGCTGCGACCGTGGAGGTAGAGCATGCAGCCGGCGCTGGCGGAGTGCGTCCAGAACGTGACCGTGCCGGCTTCGACCGCCACGACGATCGACTTCTTGGTGCCCATGAGGTCGTTTCCCTGGTGGGGGAGCCGGCCACGCGGAGCGCCGAAGTCATTGATGTAGCTGACGGGTCCGACTACCGGGAAGACCAGCCTGGGAACCGCTCGCGTCGCGCCGCCGGAAGAGAGAGGAGCGGCGAGAGAAAGGGCGGCCAGAGTCGCTGCCAGTGCTGTTTTCGAAAGCTTTTCTTTCATCTCGTCAGCGTCTTCTGACCGGTGGCGCGGAACCCTATCACCGTGGCCGGTCCGCGAAAGGCAGACGAGGCCGCGCCGGCGCTTCGAAGACGAAGACGTCTTCTGCGTCTGCGCGACCGCGGCTAGTGTGTCGGTCGATGAAGCTGCCGCTGATCCGCACCCACGCCGGCGAAGGCTACGACGAGGAGTTCATGCAGGCGATGGCTTCGGCTTACGCCGAGGAGACGCGCTGGACGAAGATGCGACTCCGGAACGTGCTCGAGCTGGTCGATCCTCACCCCGGCGAGCGCGTGCTCGATCTCGGTTGTGCGGCGGGCTCGATGGCCGACTTCCTCGCCAGGTCGGGCTGCGAGGCGGTCGGCGTCGACGCCTCCGAACTGGGCGTCTCCGAGGCTCGCCGGCTGCATCCGAAGCTCCGTTTCGAGGTGGGTAACGTCTCGCGGCTTCCGTTCGAGGACGCCTACTTCGACAAGGCGCTGGCCGCCGACCTGACCGAGCATCTGGAGCTCGAAACGCTGCGGGGCATGTTCCGCGAGTGCCGACGCGTGCTCGTGCCGGGCGGGACGCTCTCGATTCACACTCCCAACCCCAAGCACCTGATCGAACGGATGAAGAGCCGGAACTTTCTGGTCGGCACCAACGAGACCCACATCGGGTTGCTGCCGAGCCGGACACTCGCCGACGAGCTACGAGCGGCGGGGTTCACGGTCGAGCTCGAGCTGGCGCGGCGCAGCTTCATCCCCGTCTTCCGCACCATCGAGCTGATCGGCGCCCCCTTCAGCGAGCTCTTCCGCTACCGGATCTGCATCCGGGCCCGGAAACCGACGAAGGGCCTATCCCGTTAGGTATGCGCGGTCGAAGGGGTTGAGCCGTGGATGCCAGGGGCCGTCCGGGCCGTGAAGGCGCACTGGGAGTGCGGTAAGCGGTCTGGGTGGGCACTGGCGCCGCGGGGCAGCCGCTTCGGGCGTGTAGGCCTGGCGGGATAGGCCCTACCTAAATAGCGCCACGATCGTCCCAGTAGATATGAAGTCCGAAAACGAGCACAGTGCTCCTCTCCCCGGGCGTGCCGCCGTCGACTACCCTCGGATCTATCTGCTAGCTAGGATCAGCGCATGAAAACCGGCTTGAGGAAGATCGGGCTTGAAGAGGTGCTCGCCGCGCGCGAGGCGATCGGCAGCCGCCTACACCACACACCGACCTTCAGCTCGGCCCAGCTGAGCGAGCTCACCGGCGCCAACGTGCTGCTCAAGGCCGAGCTCTTCCAGCGCACCGGTGCCTTCAAGGTCCGCGGCGTTCTCTCCAAGCTGGCCACGCTCACCGACGAGGAGAAAGCGCGCGGTGTGATCGGCGTCTCGGCGGGAAATCACGCCCAGGCGATCGCCTACGGAGCCTCGCTGGAGGGGATTACGAGCAGGGTCGTGATGTGGCAGGGCGCCAGCCCGCAGAAGATCGCCGCCACCCGCGCCTACGGCGCCGAGGTCGATCTGGAGGCCGAGAACCCGAACGAGGCCTTCGATCGCGCCGACGAGTTGATGGAAGAGACGGGGATGGTCATGGTCCATCCCTTCGACGACCCCTTCATCATCGCCGGTCAGGGAACGCTCGGTCTGGAGATGCTCGAGGACACGCCCGAGGTCGGCGCCATTCTGGTGCCGGTCGGCGGCGGCGGCCTCGTTGCCGGTATCGCCACCGCGGTCAAGGCGCTGCGCCCGGACGTCAAGGTGATCGGCGTCGAGCCCGAGCAGTCGGCCGCGCTCTACGCGGGGCTCGCGGGCGGCCAGTGGGTCAAGGTCAAGCCCGATTCGATTGCCGACGGACTCTCGGCGCCCTTTGCCGGGCACCACTGCATCGCCATCGCCAAGGACAAGGTCGACGACGTGGTGCTCGTCAGCGAGCAGGAGATCCGCGAGGGCATGCGCTTCCTCTACCAGCGCGCCAAGCTGGCCTGCGAGGCTGCCGGCGCAGTCTCGACCGCCGCTCTTCTTGCCGGCGTCTTCAAACCGGAGCCGGGCTCGACGGTGCTGGTCGTTGTCTCCGGTGGCAACGTAGCGCCCCGTACCGCCTCTGGTATCCTCGATCCAGATGAAGGCTGATATCCATCCTGACTACGTGCGGACGATCGTTCGCTGCTCCTGCGGCAACGAGTTCGAGACCCGCTCCGTGAAGCCCGAGCTGCACGTCGAGATCTGCTCGGCCTGCCACCCCTTCTACACCGGCAAGCAGAAGCTCGTCGACACCGGTGGCCGGGTGGAGCGCTTCCAGCGCCGGCTCGAGAAGGCCGAGAAGGCAGCTCGCGCCAAGAAGGCGTGAGCGTCTCCGTTGCAACCGTAAAGGCTGAGAGGAAGCGTCGGCAGCGCTTCTCTTTCTTGCCTCTGCGCGCGCAAGGAACGCCGATGTACGGCGGTCAGGCCGTGATCGAGGGTGTGATGATGCGCAGCCCTTCCTTCTGGGCGGTGGCGATGCGCAAGCCGAACGGCGAGCTGGCCGATGTCTGGCAGCCGATCAGCTCGCCGATGAGACGGCACTGGTTCTTCCGGCTGCCCGTGATCAGGGGCGTGATGGCGCTTGGCGAGTCGCTCGGGATCGGCTTCCGCGCCCTCGCCATCTCGACCAGATACGCCACCGAGGGCGAGGACGGCGAAGAGGGCGTCGAGCTCGGAGGCTGGGCAATCGCCTCGATGTTCATCTTCGCGATTGCTTTCGCTGTAGGAGTGTTCAAGGTCAGTCCCGCTGTGATCACGCGCCTGCTCTCGGTGAAGGGCGTGTGGTTCGTACTGGTCGAGGGAGTCATCCGGGTCAGCATCCTCGTGCTTTACATGCTGCTCGTCTCGCTGCTTCCCGATTTGCGCCGGGTCTTCGCCTACCACGGCGCCGAGCACAGAGTCATCAATGCCTTCGAGGCCGAAGAGGAGCTGACGCCCAAGAAGGTCATGCCCTACAGCGTCATCCATCCCCGCTGCGGCACCGCCTTCCTGCTTTGGGTCATGGTGCTCGCGATCTTCGTCTACGCCTTTATCTACTACCTCTTCGGGGGCCTGGACTGGTACTGGCTGATTGCCACTCGGATCCTCATGCTGGTGCCGATTGCCGGGCTCGCCTACGAGCTGATCCGCTTCGCGGGCAAGCACCGGCGCAGCCGCGTACTGGCGGCGCTGCTCGCGCCCGGGCTCTGGTTGCAGCGGCTGACGACGCGCGAGCCCTCTCTCGATCAGGTCGAGGTTTCGATCGCCGCCTTCAAGCGCGTCTACGAGCTCGAGGCCGAGCACGTCGCGGAGCTCGAGGTGAGCGCAGCAGAGCGTCCGATCGACGTCATGGCCTAGCCGCCGGAAACGCGACTAAGCGGTTGAGACTTCCCGAGACGGGAACAACTGGGAGTGACGCGGAAGCTGTTCGCGCGCTGTCTGGAGAGGGAGGACGAAATGGCCAGGAGAGTCGCATCCGTTACCTGGAGGGGCGGGCTGTTTGAGGGTGAGGGAACGATCGGCTCGAGCGGAAGCGGAGCGCTTGCCGAGCTGCCGATCAGCTGGGCCGCGCGGGCCGAGTCCTCGGACGGAAAGACGAGCCCGGAGGAGTTGATCGCCGCCGCGCATGCGTCCTGCTTCGCGATGGCGTTTTCGCTACTCCTAGCCGAGGGCGGAACGCCGCCCGAGCGGCTCGACGTGCGGGCGATCGTCACCCTCGTGCCCGGCACCGGGATCACGAGCTCGCAGCTGGAAGTGAGCGGCTGTGTCCCCGGACTCAGTGAAGAGGCCTTCCTGGCCAAGGCCGAGCAGGCAAAGACGAACTGCCCGGTTTCCCAGGCGCTGAAGGGCCTCGAGATAACGCTGTCGGCGAACCTGGCCGGCGCTCAGCCGGCGGTGGCCGCCTGAGCTCGTCTCGGGATGAAGACCCGTCGACTGGGTGTGATCGGTGAGTGCGAGACAAGGGAGCTCGTCTGGGGACGGAGGGGCGCCGGATGAGTGCGAGATCGTGGTTCGAGGCTAGGACGCAGGGCGCATTCGTATCGGACGTAGATACGGATGCGCCCGAGGACAACGTCCTCGGGC
>Ga0187886_1001452_pt1 | contig 21532 bp, 26 predicted proteins | sample June2016WEW_20_1_FD_133001 | JGI IMG/M metagenome (GOLD analysis project Ga0187886, IMG submission 133001) | Peatland microbial communities from SPRUCE experiment site at the Marcell Experimental Forest, Minnesota, USA - June2016WEW_20_150 | ecosystem: Environmental > Terrestrial > Soil >... | reverse complement strand
GGAAGGTCCCGCAGGACCGTGGGTGGAGAAATCCGTGGAGACCAAAGCCACGAAGATCGAACGTCTCCTGAACTTCCTCGTCCAGACGGACAAGCTGTGGGAGAGACGGGCGATGTTGGAGCGAGCGCGGCAGGTGTTCACTCACGTGATGCTGGCGCGTGAAGCGGGCGATCCAACGGCAGTGCAGGATGGCGAACTGTTTCCCGTTGTCGCCTTGGACTTGCGCCAGCAAATCGGCAAACAGCGAGCCGAAGGGCTGAGCATCGAATATCGCAACTTGTGCGTCAGAAAAGCGGAACTGATTCTCGTGCGCAATTTCGCGGACAACTCAAAGGACGAGTACACGGTGCGGATCAGCGCGCACGCGCAGAAGATTATCAAGCGGGGTGGGGCAGTCGTCAGCCAGAACGAATACGTCACGCCGTTTGTGGAGTACTGGACGTTCGGGCGGCTTGATGGACAGTGGAAACTCAAGGAAGTCTTGCCGCCCTCACGCGGCCAGGAACTTGTTGATGCCGAGAATGTCGATCAGGACAGCAGCGCCGCGCAGCTTCAGTGGTATTACCAGCACAAACGCGCGAACTGAGCGCGCCTATCGGTTCTGATCGAGCCAGCGGCGGATGTCGCGCGCGACCGGAGAGTTGGGCACGAGCTTGAGGTAGGCCTCGTAGTGTTGCCGCGCTTTATGCGAGGTCGCCCGGTCGCGGGCGCAAAGCGCGGCGACGGCCAAATGAAGGGAAGCGTCGTCGGGGTTTCCCTGAAGCAACGTTTCGTATTGGGCAATCGCGTCTTCGATGTAGCCTTGTTCCTGGAGCAGAATCGCGTAGTTGTAGCGTGCGTCGGTGAACTTGTCGTTGGCCATCAGCGCCAGTTCGTAATTGTCAAGGGCACGATCGAGTTGCCGCGAGTCGCGATAAGCAATTGCGAGGTTGTAATAGGCCTGTACGTAGGACGAGTCTGCTGCAATGGCTTTGCCGTAGGTCGAGATTGCGGCGGCCAACTTGCCTTGCTGCTGGAGTTGCACCGCTTGATTGAAATAGGTTTTTGCCTGCGTGCGATTGCCCGGTTTCAGAACGCGCGGAGCAACGGGCGTGCGGCGTTTTGGAGGAGGTGGCGGTGTCGCTTGCGCAACGATCTCAGGCTTTGCTGGCGCAGCAGGCGGCGGTGTAACCGGTGTTGGCTTCGGTGCCGGTTGTTTCTGGGACTGCGGCGCGTTGGTCGGCACGAGCGTGGCGGCTTGAGAAGATTCTGTCGTTGCAGTTTTCGGCGCTTCCTTTGGTTTCGAAGGCTGAGCGGAAGTGACCTCAATCGGTTTCGGTTTGACCGTCAGTTCTTGCTCAATCTGCACGAGGGCAAGTCGAACGTCTTCGCGCTGCTGATCCTTGGGAAGCAGGTCGAGATATTTCCTGTAGTGGTCCGCCGCCGCTTGGTTCTGGCCGAGATGATGTTGTTCCAGAACGGCGAGGTTCAGGTAGGCAGGAGCGAATTCCGCGTTGGCGGCGATGCAGTGGTCGAAACAGCTCTTGGCCTTGTTGTAGTCGCGCAGTCGAGTGCTGACGACGCCGAGGTTGTTGAGCGCGTCGAGCGATGACGGTCTCGTCTGCAAATACTTGTCGAGAGCTTGCTGCGCCTGCGCCCAGGCGGATGAATGCATGTAGGCGAGGCCGAGATGGTACGCCGCATCCGGCGGCGCAGCATCCGATTGGACAACGTACCGCAACTGCGTGATGGCGTCTTCGGCCTGTCCCTTCTCCAGTGCGGCGAGCGCAAGGTTGTAGCGCGCGGGAACGTAGCCGGAGTCGAGCTTGATCGCTTCCAAGAAATCGTGAGTCGCCTCGTCGGGTTTGCCCTCCTGGAGTTTGCAGACGCCGAGGAAGTTCAACGCCTGCGCCGTGGGAGGCGCGCCCGCCAACGCTTTCTCGAGGTGACGGGCGGCGGCCGAATACTTCTGCTCCTTGAAATAAGCGACGCCTTTCTGGAAATGCTGTTCCGGCGTTCGACTACAGCCCATGACCGAGATGGTCAGCGCAACGGCAACGAAAAGATTTCTCCTCGTGTGGTTCATGCGGAACGTGACAAAGAATCGCGTGCATCATATAATCGCGCGCAAAATCCGCAACAAAAATGATTGAATGGGACATCCAACCGCGCTCCGACGCGTGCACCGTCTGTCGCGCGCCGTTCGCGGAGAAACAAACCTACCACACGCTGCTCGCCATCAACGCGGAGGGCTATCAACGGCGCGATTTGTGTGCCGGTTGTTACGCGACCGTTCAGCGTGACGGGGTGATTTCGTATTGGCAATGGGAGTACAAGCTGCCCCCGCCACCGCTGCCCGAACCGATCCAGAAAGACACGGCGGAAACCTTGTTGCGCAAGCTGGTTGAATCATCCGATCCAATTCACGCGGGGGCGCGGTACATCCTTGCGGTCATGCTGGAGCGGAAGAAAATCCTCCGGCACCGCAGTACGGTTCATGACGACCACGGAAACGACATACTTGTCTATGAGCACGCGCAAAGCGGCGAATCGTTCACGGTTCCCGATCCGCATCTGCGACTCGACCAGCTTGACGAGGTGCAGCGGCACGTCTCGGAACTGTTGCAGCCGCCACGGCGGCCTCAAGAAGACGCGGAAGCCGAGTCCACGAGGGACTCGGCCCCGCGATTGTAGCCGCGAAACCTTTTCGCGGCGCCGAGTCGTCATTCTTCCGCAGAATTTCGACAGGTGAACTCGACGCAATGGGAAGCCGAGGAGTCACGGCGGCAAACCGCCGCTACAGCCCCCCCGCCAGTTTCTCAACAGCCTCTTGATGGTTGACCGGAGGCTGCAGCCGAGCGTAGTCTTCTCGGCTGATGTGGCAATCGTAACGCTTGAAGCTTGGGAAACGGGTGACCGCGTGGATGATTGTCAAACCCGGTGGAGGACTATCATGAATACAAGATCGTTTTTAGCTGCTCGGAGAGGATTAGCCATTCTGCTTATTTGCTCCGGTTTGACTTCCGCACAGGAACTCAAGCCGATCCAGCTTCCGAAGCCGCAAATGAACGGCGGCAGACCTCTGATGCAGGTGCTGAAGGATCGAAGGTCGTCGCGCGCGTTCAGCACGGAGAAATTGCCCATGCAAACGCTGGCAAATTTGCTTTGGGCAGGGTTCGGAGTCAATCGACCGGATTCGGGACAGCGCACCGCGCCGTCGGCGATGAATCAGCAGGAAATCGACATCTACGTTGCCACCGCCGATGGTCTCTATCTTTATGATGCGAAGGCGCACGTGTTGCAGCCTGTTCTCGCCGAAGATATCCGCGCTCTGACCGGTCTCCAGCCATTCGTGCATGAGGCGCCTGTCAACCTCGTTTACGTGGCGGATTTTTCGAAGATGGGGCGGGCGGCAAATGACCAAAAAGATTTCTATTCCGCCGCCGACACCGGTTTCATTGGCGAGAACGTGTACCTGTACTGCGCTTCCGAAGGTCTGGTCACTGTTGTGCGCGCGATGATTGACAGGCCCGCCTTGGCGAAGGCCATGAAGTTGCGGCCGGACCAGAAGGTGATCCTCTCACAAACAGTGGGTTATCCAAAGAAATAGACATGGCAGAGCAGCCGGCGGAGGTTTTTGTGCGCATTCGAATCTCTTGGGATAAACGGGAGGTGTTCGGCGTTCTGAAAGACACGCCGACTTCGAGGAAATTGTTCAGAGCGCTTCCGTGTTCTTCCAGCGCGAACACGTGGGGCGAGGAAGTTTATTTCGGCGCACCGGTGAGCGCGGAGTTGGAACCTGACGCGCAGCAAGTCGTGCCGCCGGGCACCATCTGCTTCTGGATGGAAGGTCGGTCGTTGGCGATCCCGTTTGGGCCGACGCCGGTTTCGCGGGGCAACGAGTGCCGCCTCGTGACGAAGGTGAACGTTCTGGGCAAGCTCGAAGGCAATCCTCGGGCGCTGAAATCAATCCGCGATGGCGACGAGATCCGTGTCGAGGTTGCGCAATAACGTTTCGCCTCTCTTGGGTCACACGCTGGATTTGGGAGTGCGATTCAAACCGTTGAGCAACCAAGTGCCACCTAATCCTTCGGCAAGCTCAGGACAAGCTCTGTATCCTCTCCCCCGTAAGCGGCGGAGAGGAGACAGACATTTTATTCCCCTCGCCCCGCAATGCGGGTAGAGGGGCCGCACAATACTTTGAATCACGCGTGGTGATTGGCTGAAGATTGACAGGGCTGGGGGTGTTGGATAAAGTCGGCCTGCTTTGCGGTGGCGAGGTAGCTCAGTTGGTAGAGCACTGCACTGACAATTCAACCAAGCCCACCGATGCAACTCGCCCAAATGCAAGGCAATCCGTTGAGAGAGCGCGAGTTGAGCAATCTTCCGAGTCGGCTGGTGTTGTCTGGTTTCGACTGGTTTCGACTGCGAAGTTACTGCAAAAGTTACGACAGCACTGACGGAGACACCGAGCCATGAGCGACGAGACAAACCAAGCGCCAGTTTTACAGGACGGAACTGGCCGGAAGCCCGGCGCGTTTGTTCCCGGCGACAAGCGCATCAATCGGCGGGGATTGCCTGCTGCTGTCACACGGGCGGCACTACGTTGCGGCGTTGGCCGATATTCTTGAAGCGGCAAAAGCCGGGCAGTGCGCCCACCGGGTGCGCGGCGTTGTGCCAGAGGGCACACCGGCAGAAAAGGCAGCGGCAGCGCGGCGCGCTTTGTCCATTCTGACAAGCCCGAAGTCGGGGAAATCCTATGAGTTGCCCACCGTCAACCTTGACCTTGTGTTGCATTGCTACTTCAAGTGGGTTGTCGAATTGCAGCGGGAATGGAAGGCGAGCAACGAGGAAATCCCCGCGCGGCTTGAAACAATCCGCGAAGCCCACCGCCAAGAGCTAGAGGGCATTTCCGACAAGCAACTGCGCGAGCTTATGACGCACGACTGCTACAGCGGGCCGGCGCGACTAGCTGAGATTGCGACTGGATACAGCCGGGAGCTTTTCGAGAAACGGTGCAAGCGAGTGGGTTTCAAGTCGTTTTTGCGGACGTTGAACGAAGGCCGCTACGATCACCTTTTCCTCGGTGGCGCGGACTTGCGCGAGGATGACCCCGACTAACCGCTTGTCCATTTTCCCACCGTAACTACCCACCTTGCGGAGGGTGTTGGACGCCGCCGCCTACTCATAGAGAGACACGCGGATTTTTTTTGACCCGCGTTGCTCAAAAGAAAAGGAACTTATGAGTGATGGCGAACGAATCTTACTTGAACGGCGACGGCGCGGGCTGAAAGCATACAAACTGGGAGCGGCGGCTGGAATTGCGCCCAGCATCCTGAGCGCGATTGAGCGCGGCGAACGAACCGCGACTTTCGAGCAACGGCTTGCCCTTGCCCGTGCGCTGGGCGTTGAACCCGAAACCCTCTTCCAACGGGTGACGCCGTGATTGGCGACGCTACCCTAGAGGCAATCCGGCGTGGCGTGGTGTTGTCTGACCTGCTGTGCACTGACTACGGCCTTGAATTGAAACGCGACGGCGCGGCGGGGCGCTGGAAGATGTCCTGTCCGTTTCACGGAGAGAAGACGCCAAGCTGCACGGTCTACGACAATGACGCGAGTTTTCACTGCTTTGGGTGCGGCAAGGGTGGGGACGTGTTCGCGCTGGTGCAACATCTGGACGGCCTGACGTTTCCCCAAGCTGCCGAAAAGTTGGCAGCACGGGCAGGCATGTCGTTGAACGGCAGCAACGGTCAACTGGCGACGACGAAACCGAAAGCTGACGCGCCGCAGCCAGAGGCCGACTTGTCCGAGCGGTGGCGCGGGGCAGTTGTGGCCTTCACGGATGCACACGTTGAAACGTTGGCAACGTGGCGCGGCCTGTCGTTGGATTTTTGCCGGTGGTTGCGCGAGCGCGAATTGGTCGGCCTTCACAACAGCCTGGTCGCGTTCCCGGTCCACGGCGATAACGGCACGGTGACTGCCTTCCACGTCCGCACGAAGGACGGCAGCAAGTGGTTTTACGAGCCGAGCGGGGCGAAGGTGCGGCCACTGGTTATCGGCGACGTGAAGGCGGCGGAATACGTCGGTGCGTTCGAGTCGCAATGGGATGCCTTCGCCGTTCTGGACAAGATCGGTTGGCATGTTGGCGGCGACGGGTTGCCGGGCTGGGCTGTGGTTGTCACTCGCGGCGCTGGCAACGCCAAGCTGCTTGGCGGTTTACTGCGACCAAGCGCCACGGCCTTCGCTTTCGCACAGAACGACGAACCGGGGCAAGACTGGCTTCAAGACGTGGCCGACAACGCCGGTTGCACAGTCAAAGCCGTGGTGACGCCAAAGGAGCACAAGGACATCGCAGAGTGGGGCAAGGCCGAGGCAACGCTGGGCGACGTGAACGCAGCAATTGAGGGGGCGGAAGTCGTGAAACCAACCGCTCGCCACACTCAAGGGCAATCTTCGGCCATGCTGGAAACGGCGCTGGTCACAAGCACCGAGTTGCGCGGGCTGCAGCTTCCACCGCGACGATTCATCATCAAACCGTTTTTGAAGGAAGGCGACCTCGGTTTCATTTACGCACGGCGGGGCGACGGCAAGACCTGGCTGGCGATGCTGTTGGCCGTTGCCAGTGCCACGGGCGGGAAAGCCGGGCCGTGGGAAGCGGATGGCCTCTGGCCTGTGCTCTACGTTGACGGCGAAATGCCTGCCGATGAAAGCAGGCGGCGCGACAAAATGCTGGGCAACGCTGGTGATCGGTTGCTGTGGCTTCACCATGAGATTTACTTCGAGCGCACGGGCAAGGCGCTGAATCTCACCAGTCCACTTCTGCAAGCTGAGTTGACCGCCATCCTGTTGGCGCACGGTGTCCGCTTGCTGGTGCTGGACAACCTAAGTTGTTTGTTCCACGGGCTGAAAGAAAATGACGCCGACTCTTGGGAATTGGTGCTCCCGTGGTTACTGGACTTGCGCCGTCGCAAGATTGCCGTAGTGATCGTCGCCCATGCCGGGCGAAGCGGGGAAAATATACGCGGCACGTCAAGACGGGAAGACCAAGCTTTTTGGGTTCTGAAGTTGGAGCGTGCCGACACTGACGAGGCGCAGTCTCGCAACCTTCGCTTCACGTCCTTGTTCACGAAGAACCGCAATGCGCTGGAGGACGATTGCCCGCCGCTGGATTGGACGCTGACAGCGGAAGGCGACGGCCCGGCGGCGGTCACGGCCAAGCCTATCAGCGGGGTTGACCTCATTGTGTCTTGGGTACAGGCCGGGCTGGAAAGCGCAACCGACATCGCAGCGGAAACCGGCTTGAGCAAAGGCCAAGTCTCGAAGCTGGCGAAGCGCGCCGAGCGGCTTGGTTTGATCGTGATCGAAGGGCGCAGCTATCGGCCAACGAAGGATGCGAAATGAAACCTCGTTTCCAAACTCAACACTACGCTGAGGAAACAGGAAACGAAGTGGAAACGAAGGTGGAAACGGCCTTCAAAAACCAGCGAGTTTCTTCGGGAAAAGTGGAAACGAGCAGGAAACGGGTTTTCGAGAAACTGCTGGAAACGAACGCCTCAAAGCTGCCCTTCGTTTCCAACGATTCGGGGAATGCTGTGCTCCAGCGCGTTTGATTGAATGACGACGACCGCTGCCACAACCACTGCAAGGCGCTACTTGGACGCGAAGGGGGCGGCGGTGTATCTCGGCTTGACGGCGGGGGCGATTTACCAGGCGGCGGCTCGACGGCAGATTCCGTTTCGACGGCTGGGGCGGAAGTTGGTGTTTGATGCGATGGAGTTGGACAACTACATGCACCAGTTGGAAGGTGTGGATGTGGACGAAGCCATTGGGCGACGGTTGCACAGCGGCACGGTGGACACATGGAAGCGTTAAAAGGCCGTTGCAAAGCAACGTGGCGCGGTGTAGGCTATCGGTGTCATGGGAACGAACAAGCACACCACAGCAGGACGGAACGGGGCGACAGCGGGCAAAGCCGCGCCGAATCGTTCGGGACAAGCCACGTTGAAGCTCCGAAAGCTTTCGGAGTTCGTGAAGCGTGAGGAAGCGCGGGGTGCTTACCGTGATTTCCCCGATCCCGCCGAGGCAGTGGCCGAGTTGCGCCGTCGAGCGAAGAAACCGCGTCATGCCTTACGAACTGCGGCGGCTTAACCGTTTCCTGCGGGAGTTTGACAAGCTCACCGCCGCCGAGCAGCAGGAAGTCCTTCGGGCGCTGGAAGCCCTCATTGCACATCTCAACCCCGACATCGGACATCGGGGTCAACCGCTGCCGAAGGGGCTGGGCATCAGGAAACTCACACGCTGCCACTGGGAAGTGCGGGCGGGGCTTTCGCTGCGGATCGTTTACGACATCGAAGACGGTCTTCTGCGTCTCATTACGGTCGGCAATCACAACGACGTGGAGCGGTTCCTGCGGAATTTGTAGCGTGGCGCATCGGCGTTGCAGATAGAGCTTGACAAGGAGTGTTTCTGTGATAACATTGCCACCGATGAAGAACTGGACGCCGCGAACGATCAAGAAGCTCCGCAAGACGGCAGGCATTACGCAGACGCAGTTGGCCGCTTGTCTCGGAGTGACGCGGGTGCATGTGACACACTTGGAATCGGGCTTCCGTCCGCCGGGGCCACAGACCGCTCAACTACTGAATTTCTTGGCAGAACGTGTGAAGTCGGGCGAGATCAAGGCCGTCCACCCCCGAAAGATTCGGGGCAAGCCCAAACGAAAGCGAGGCAAGGCATGAGGCATATCTACAAGCGCGGCGACAGTTGGTATTACCAGTTTACGGTGAAGGGCAAGCGGTTTCAGGGCAGCATCGGCGAGGTGAGCAAGGCCGTGGCGCGTGAGGTGGCCGAAAAGAAGCGGGTCGAGGCGTTGGAGGGTAGGATTGGTCGAGCGGCCAATTAAAGCGCCGTTGTTCGGGCAGTACGACGCAGAGAAGGGACAATTCACCGATGCTGTCGAGGAGTACCGCAGCTATTATCAGCAGAATCACAAGGCGCGGTCGGCGGAGCGGATGGGGTATGCGTTGCAAGCCCTGTGCGGCATGTTCGGCTAAAAGCGGCTGGACGAGATCAGTCCCTTTGGCGTCGAGCAGTACAAGGCACAGCGCAAGGCGGCGGGTTATGCGGACGCAACGACAAACCGCGAATTGGCGTGCCTGAAAAACTTCTTCAACATGGCGATCAAATGGGATTGGACGGCGGACAATCCGGTGCGACAGGTGCGGTTTTTCCGCGAGAATAACGCCCGGCTGCGGTGGTTGACGCTGGAAGAAGAAACCGAGTTGGTGAAGCATTGCGACCGGCGGTTGAAGACGCTGGTGCTGGCGGGGGCGGACACTGGCTTTCGGGCGGGCGAGCTTCGGTCGTTGCGCTGGCAGGACGTGGACTTTGCACGCGGGACGGTGTCGGTTGCCAGTTACTACACCAAGAACGGCGACCCGCGCAACAATCCTATGACGAAGCGGCTGGAGCAGGCATTGCGGGAATGGAAAGACGCGGCGGGGAACAGGGCGGACGGGCTGGTGTTCGGGCCGCAGCAGTGGCGCAAGGCGTTTGAACGTGCGAAAAAACTTGCGGGGCTGGGTAAGGACGTTGTATTTCACTCCCTGCGACACACGTACATCAGTCGGTTGGTCATGGCGGGTGTGGACATTCGCACCGTGCAAGAATTGGCAGGACACAGGACGATCACAATGACAATGCGCTACGCGCACCTTGGGCCTGAGCGCAAGAAGCGGGCGGTGGCCAGATTGGACGCTGAAGTTACTGCAAATCTTACGACAGTGCCTTTTGCTGGCGTGAGTGTGTCGTTGGAAGTTCCTCAGCTTCAAGCGGTGGCGAGGTAGCTCAGTTGGTAGAGCACTGCACTGAAAATGCAGGTGTCGTCAGTTCGATTCTGACCCTCGCCACCAGTTTTCTTCCAGCACCGTGAGTGAACGACAGGAGCCGATGGCCAGTGCTCAATTACTTTAACTTTCTCGCCGGCATCGCCTTGATGCTGCTCGGCATTCACAGCTTGCGGCGCGGCACGGAGCGATTGTTCGGCGCGCGGTTGCGGCGATTGCTGCAGTCGGCAACCAAAGACAGTGGGCGCTCGTTGCTGGCGGGGTTGCTAGTGTCGATCGTGATGCCAAGCAGCACGGCGGTGGCGTTGTTGTCGATGGAAGCGATCAACGCCGGCTATATGACGTTCCAGCATGTGCTGGCGCTGATGCTCGGCGCGAATGTGGGGTTCACTGTCACGGTTCAACTGCTGGCGTTCAAGTTTTACATCTACAACGCGGTCTTTATCGTCTCGGGTGCACCGTTCTACCTGTTCGGCAAGCGGCTGAACGTGCGCGGAGCCGGTCAGGCACTGCTCGGGACCGGGTTTCTGCTGTTGGCGCTCCAAGTATTGTCGGCCGCGGTGGCGCCGCTGAAGGGCAACGCCGATGTCGGCGAGGTGATGCGGGTGCTGGCCAGTCATCCGGTCTGGCTGGTGATGTTCGCAACGATGCTGGATCTGATTTTGCAAAGCCCCACCGCCACCATTGGGATCGGCTTGGCGCTGTGTGGGCAGGGGATTCTGCCGATTAACGGTGCTGTGGCGGTGGTGTTGGGGGCGAACATCGGGCTTGGCCTGACGGCGCTGATCGCGGGGTCCGTTAAAGTGGACACGCGCCGGATGGCGGTGGGTAATCTTATCTTCAAGCTCGCCGGTGTGATCGTGTGCGTCCCGTTGGTGCCCGTGTTGGTGCCGGCGCTGCGAGCGTTAAGTCCGAGCGGCGATACGCAAGCGATCGCCAACGCCCACACGCTGTTCAACGTGGCGCTGGCCGTGGTTTTCCTGCCGCTGGTGCCGCTGCTGGCGCGATTGCTGGAGCGACTGATTCCGTCAACGCCGCCGGGCGAGGGGGAAACCGGGCCGCGCTATCTCGATCCTGCCGCGTTGGAAAGCCCCGCGCTGGCGCTGGGGCAGGCGACGCGGGAAATCCTGCACATGGCGGATCACGTGCAGGCGATGTTCCGCGACGCGTATCGCTGCTTCAAGGAAGCCGATGTGGATTTGTGTGCCACAGTGCAGCGGCACGACGACATCGTGGACTCGTTGGACACCGAGATCAAAGCGTTCATCACCAAAATCTCCGAACAGGCGCTGAATCACGAGGAATCCAAGCGCGAGGTGGCGTTGCTGGCGTTTTGCAGCGAACTGGAAAGCATCGGCGACATCATCGACAAGAACCTGGTCGAATTGGCGAAGAAAAAAATCTCCTTGAGCGTTGATTTCTCGAAGGACGGCTGGGTGGAGTTGGACGGATTTTTCCAGGAGGTACTGGAGAACCTTGAGATCGCGGTGGCGGCGTTTGCCAGTCGGGACCGTGAGTTGGCGGAGAAACTGTTGCGCCACAAGCATAATCTCAACGAGCACGAGCGGGAGTTGCGCAACCGCCATTTTCATCGCTTGCACGCCGGGCTTGCGGAGTCGATCGAGACCAGCGCCATTCATCTTGATGTGCTGACCAATCTGAAACACATCAATTCGCACCTTACGGCGGTGGCTTATCCTATCCTCGAAAACAAGGTCTCCTGAGTCGGACAGTGCAGACTGCGATTTACAGGCCCGCCGATTGGTTTGTCCCTCTGAAGTGGCAGGACGTGTTCGCGACACCTCAGCCGATTGAAATCGACGTCGGCTGCGGCAAAGGCGGTTTTCTGCTGTGGGCCGCGCAGGCACGGCCTCAATCAAATCTGCTCGGGATCGAGCGTCAACTCGTGCGGCTGCGCAAAGCGGAGAAGAAAACCCAGCGTTTGGGCCTCACCAACGTTCGCTTGATCCGCGTCGAAGCCAGCTATTGCATCGGCAAACTCGTGCCGAATGATTCAGTCGCGGCATACCACATCTATTTTCCCGACCCTTGGCCCAAACGTCGGCATCAGGCACGCCGATTCTTCCAGTCCGGGTTCGTTGACGATTTGCACAGGACCTTGCAGAAGGGTGGGGTGGTCAATGTGTTGACCGATGACGAAAGTTACTTTGCTCAGATCGAGAAACTGATGGCAAAGGGAGGGAGATTTGTCCGGACCGCGCCAGAACAACTGCCTCCGGCAGCAATGACGGAATTCGAGCGGATTTTTCGAGAACAGGGCAAACCGATTTGGCGAAGCCGCTACGTGCGGCTGAATCAGTGACCGAAGAGTTTCTGGATTGACTGCACGTCCTGCGGCGAGAACATCGGCCCGGCGCGTTGATTGGTGCGGCTTTCCTGCAACGCCGCGCTGATTCGTTTGACCGTGCGCGCCGAGTAGAACCTGACCAAGCCGAGCGTCGTCTGCGGACCGAAAATCGTCACCAGAACCGTGTCATTGTCCACCGCACACATGAAGATCTGAGAATGCTCGCCTTCCTGGTGGAGCGCGCTGAATTCCTCCTCGCCGATGCGCAACGCCAATTCCTTCGTGGCGGCAAAACTTCCTGCGGCCAATGCCGCGATGATTGCTGGGTCGGTGGATTCAGCAATGTTGCCGTGCTGGCAGAGGACAGCGCCGCCGCGGTCAATAATCATCGCGAAGCCGGCTTCGGACTTGTCTAGGAAATCTTTCAGCGCGTCGAGAAGGTGATTGACCGCTTGAATCGTCAGAATTGGCATCGTGTGCATGGCTGCTGATTTCGTGAAGGTTTGACGCTTGTCTCAACGCCGGGATTGAGCTGCTGCAATTCCCGAGAGCGAGGTCGTTGCAGGCAGATGGCCCGCGCGCTGATATTTGGACACAGCCTGTTCGTTCTCCCAGGCAAATTTCTGCAAGAGCAGCCGCGAGACGGCGTTGAGCGTGGCGAATACGCCTTGGCCTGTGGTCGCCACGGCTACAAAGCTCGGCACACGCACCTTGCGATTGTTCAGAATGTACTCGAGGTAGTGAACGGGCGCAGGATTGGGCACGTTGCGCTTGTTGTACTGGAGGATGTACGGAATGTTATCCAAGGTCTGGCCTTGGCGGCCGATGTTGTCTTGGAGATTCTTAAAGCTCTCGATGTTTTCCTCCATTTTCTCCCACTGCGAATCCGCGACAAAGACGATGCCGTCCACACTGCGCAACACAAGCTGGCGCGTGGCATTGTAGATGACTTGGCCCGGCACAGTGTAGAGCTGGAACTTCGTCCTGAATCCTTTAATGATAACAGCATTGAGCGGCAGGAAATCGAAAAACAGCGTGCGATCCGCGGCGGTGGCCAGAGAGACCAGTTCACCCTTGTTGGCATCGTTTACCTGGCCGTGAATATAGGCCAAGTTCGTTGTCTTGCCACAGAGGGCTGGTCCGTAATAGACGACTTTGAATTGTACTTCCTTGTTCGCGTAATTGATGATTGCCATGGTACTTCTGTCTCCTCACACAACCGCCCGTTGACGACACAGGTGGGCGATTTCCTGGCTGATTCGTTCGCATCGACGCAGCAGCGCTTTACTGAAGTGGCGGGTGTCATGGATCACAATCAGGTACACGTCGCCCGCGCGAAAGATGCTCAAAGGTTGCTGATCGGTGAAAATCGTGAACCGGCGAATCTGGCCGACTCGGAGTTCACGCATGTAGTGGCCGACTTTCTTGAACAACTGCGGCGCGAAAACACTGACGGCACTCCGATCGAGGTGCGGCGGGAGTTCGCCGGTCAGGAACAGACCGTCAGACATCGCCAGCATGCAGCCGTCAACTCCCGGCAACGCGCTGGTGAGTCGAACAATCTCCTGCAGTGACAGTTCGCGGTCGTGTTCGACTCCCAGCAGTCGGTTCAGCGCGCGCGGCTCGATACCGGCGAGAGCACGGAACGTCTTGCGGCCGATGCCGGGAATTTCTCGCAGTTCCTCAATGGATGTGAATTGGCCTCGCGCATCGCGAAACTCGATGATCCGCTTGGCGAGCGCAGGGCCGACGCCTTGGATTGTCTGCAGGTCTTCGACGGTGCAGCGGTTCAAATCGATGAGGAATTTGTTCTCAATGATGCCGCCAAGCTCTGCGACGGTTTCAGGCAGGGACTCAGCAGGAGCACAGGGAACGGCAGTCGCTTCTGTCTGTTTGGCGATTGGCTCGATGGACGGTGCTTGGTTCGTATTTGTCAGCGTCGCTTCAGCCTCTTCGAGCGATTCGATTTCCGGCAATTCGACCGCAGCGGGTTTCTCAGCGAAGATTTTAAAGGTCTCGTCGTCCAACGCAGCCGGCTCGACCGGGATCTCAGGAGGTTTGATCTCGGCGATCTGGGTCTGTCCCTGAACAATCTCGTCGCTTGGGACGAGTTCGACTGCTTCCTCACCTCTTTCCTGGAACGGCGCGGGAATTTCCACGTCAGCCAGTTCAAACTCCTGCGGCTCTGGGTCGCGGAGTTGCGTGGTGAACAGGCGTGGCGGAAGCTGCGGGACAATCTCCTCCAACGGCAAGGGCACAGTCTCTCCTTTGAGCGGCGGCAGCGGATTGGCCAACAACGAAGGCGGCACAAGTTCAACCGCCTTGGATAACGGCAGCTTCACCCGCGCGGTCTTCAGTTGAGGTAAGATCGGTTCGACGGGGATCGGAACGGGCAAATCAAAATCCGCTTTCCGCCAGAGATCGGCTCGCGGACACGCAAACACATAATCGGGCATCACCACAACGAGACTCCGCAGGCTGATCATGACGTGATCGGGCACATCCGAAATCAACGACGGATGAGCAGGCTCTGGCGAAGTGATGGTCGTCTCCGCCACGGCAAGCGGCTCTTCCGTCGGAACTGGAGTTGCGGCTGAATTCACAGTTGCCGGAATTTCCTCAGCCACCGGCTCGGCGGAATCTTGCAGAAGCGAATCATCGAACAACTTGGGAAGCGCGTTGAACTCCGGAGTATCGATTGCGATGGCAGACTCGTGTTGGACAGACAGCGCGTCGGGCGGAATCGAGGCGATGATCTCGGCCAGCGGCAATACGATACTTTGTTGCTCGGACGCAATTTGAAGCGGCTGATGAAGCAAGTCTGCCGGAAGCAGCGGAACAAGATCGGCCAAGCTTACGCTGATCTTGCCCGAAGCCAACTGTGGCAGGATCAAGTTCCCCGGAACGGCGATGTTCACCGAGGATAACTCAGCTTTGTCCTTTGTGCGGAACAACTGGGACGGCAATTGCGAGAGGATCGACCCGAGACACACGGGAATCGAGGGCACAACGCCGACTGCTGCGGAGTAAGAGGATGCCATTTGCTCTACCTCTGGTTGTGTTGAGGATTGCGGTTTGGTGATGGTTGCACGAGGCGGCGTGGCCAAAGTCTTGTTGGGTGCTGGGGGCTGCGTGCTGTGGGTCTTTAGAAACGGGAATCTCATCTGTGCCACTCAATCAATAATGCGGTTGTTTTTAGCAACCACTGTGCCAGCAGAATTCAGGCGTCCAAGGCTGAGCGGAGAATCGATCCCGGAGGAGAAGAATCTCAACTTTGCGACCTGTCAGGAGCAAAGTTGGTTGGGTTAACCGTTGCTTCCGGACACGCGCAGCACTTCATCAAGCGAGGTTAAACCGGCTTTGGCTTTGTTCAGACCAGCCAGCGTCAGGGTTTTCATGCCTTCACGCAACGCCAGGTCTCTGATGGTTTTCGCACCTGAACTGTGCAAGATTTCCTCTCGCAATGCTTCGGTAATCGCCAGCACTTCCAGAATCGGCATTCGACCGAGAAAACCAGTCTCCTTGCAGCGGGAGCAACCGCGGCTGCGATAAAACGTGTTGGTAGCAATATCCTCTGCGCTGATTCTCAGACGTTTGATCACATCCGGGGGAACTTGAAAGGCCTCCTTGCAGTGCGGGCAGATTTTGCGCAGCAGCCGCTGCGCGCAAACCATCAACAACGAGGAACTGACCAGGAACGGCTCGATCCCCATGTCGATCAGGCGCGTGATCGCTCCCGGCGCGTCGTTCGTGTGCAATGTCGAAAGCACCAAGTGACCCGTCAAGGCGGCCTTCACCGCAATGTCGGCAGTTTCAGAGTCGCGGATTTCGCCGACCATCACGATGTCCGGGTCTTGACGCAGAATTGAGCGCAAGCCGTTCGCAAACGTCATTCCGATCTCGGGTTTCACCTGCACTTGATTGACGCCCAGCAACTGGTATTCGACGGGATCTTCCACGGTGACGATGTTGACGTCCGGCGTGTTCAACTGCGTGAGCACGGCGTAAAGCGTCGAGGTTTTGCCTGAGCCCGTCGGACCGGTCATCAACATCATGCCATGCGGTGCATCGATGGCGCGTTTGAACTTCTCCAAGTCTTCCGCATCCAGCCCCAAGTTTTCCAGATTCAGGTTGAGCGCGCCCTTGTCGAGCACGCGCATGACGATTTTTTCGCCATGGATCGTCGGCAACACCGAAACGCGCAAGTCGACTTCGCATCCCGCCAGCTTGATGCGAAACCGTCCGTCTTGCGGCAACCGTCGCTCGGCGATGTCGAGGTTGGCCATGATCTTGATCCGCGACGCGATGGCCGACTGCAATGATTTGGGTGGCGCCGTGGAGTCGTAGAGGACGCCGTCGATGCGGTAGCGCAGCCGCAACTGCTTTTCAAACGGCTCAATGTGAATGTCGCTCGCACGATCCTTGATGGCTTGGACAAGCATCAGGTTGGCAAGCTTGATGACCGGACCCTCTTCGCTGCTTTCGACGAGCCGATCGAGGTTGATCTCCTCCTGCCCCTCTTTTGCCAACTCGACGTTGCTGACATCGACGTCCTTCAAAATCTCGTCGATGCCCCCGCTGACCTGCGTTTGCGCGTTGTTCAGGAAATCCGTGACCGCTTTTTCAGTGCTGATCAGCGGGACAATTTCCATGTTGGGCCGGACGCGTCGCAGATCGTCCAGCGCCAACACGTTCAGTGGATCGGCCATGGCGACGTAAAGCTTTTTGCCGAGACGGGTGACGGCGGCCATCTTGTAGCTCAGCGCCATGTCCTTCGGGATCAGGTCGATCACATCCTGCGGGACGCGCATCTTGGCGAGCGTCACCGGCGGCGTACCCAGACAGCGCGCCATGCTGACCATCATGTCCTGGTCGGTGACAAACTGGCGATCCAGAAGAAGCTTCAGCAAGCGGCCGCCTTGCTTTTTCTGCGACTCAAGGACTTCGTTCAGTTGCTTCTTGGTCAGCAACCCATCCGCAATCAACCCATCCGCAATCCGTTCGCCGAATGATTTCATGATTTCACTTGCTGGGTGCGCGTGTCGCCGAATCCGAGCGCTCGCTGCATCGCGTTGGCAATCTCCATCGGTGAGGTGACGTACCAGAAGATGTTGTAATCGAGCATCGCCGCGACTTGTTGCCGGGCTTTCTGGTCGAACGGATTGGCCGTCGCGATCAAAACCGAGCGGCTGATCAAATCGAAAGGAATCAGGCAGAGTTTCCAGCACACCTCCTGCGGGAGCAAGCACGCGATGTCGCGGTCCACATCGTAGATCGACAGGGGCAGATACGGCAGACCCGATCTGTCGCAAAGCGTCATGAGAATGTCATCCATCTTGGCGATCTGCTCGTTGACCAGCAACTGACAGAGCGACAGCGGTTGACTTTTATTCGTCGTGTTGGTGCGCATCGCCTGCAACTTTCGCAGAAGCGGCTCGGCGGCCTGCGGAGTGATGAGTTTCTCGGCGATGAGCACATTGGCCAGAGCCTGATCGCCATCAACGGCTGTGGCGTGAATATCCGCAGAAGTAGGCGCCCCCGCTGGCACACCAGCAGGTGGTGTTGGCTTGGAGTCTTCAGCCAACGAGGGCACCGCAGAGGGATGGGGAACACTGATCTTGGAAGTCTTCGCCTCCAACTCCGCCAGCGCGGCAATCGCATTTGCGTCGTCGGGGTATTCTTGGAGAATGCCTTCGTACTCCAAGATGGCCTGTGAAATCTGTCCCAAAGTTACGTAGACGCTGGCCAGTGTCTTGGAGATGCGCAGACTGTCCGTTTGTCGCCCAAGTTTGTTGTACGCCTCCTTGAGAATCTCGAGCGACTGGTAATCTTCAGGCTGGGATTCGGTGATCGCCTCGAACATTTCAACCGTTCGAAGCAACTGTTGGGTTTCTTCTTCGGAAATAGTGCTGGCCATAATCTTGGGCACTCCAAGCTCGCCATCACTGTGAAAGCAGGGGATATGCCACGGCAGGAAGGATTGACGCGTCAGAACGGCCCACGCAAATTGGCTGCCCGGCTTGGACTCGAATCAGGAAAATCCGAAGTGCGATTGTTTCGCGCTGATCCGACGGCTTGGGAGGCCAATAAACACAAGACTTTGGTGGCGAGCGAGAGATTTTTAACGGGTGAGAATTTTCTGACCTTGTCCGTTCTTTTCCGGCCAGGTAAGCAAGACTCAGTAATAACTTTCCGGCAATGAAGTCGAACACTTACGGTGCGAGTCCGATCTTGCGAGCAACTCACGGTCAGTCTCTACAGTGGCCGGCGTTGCGCTCAGGATGCCCGCCTGCGTGTTGCCTGTCCACAGCCCCTCCTCGCATTTCTGGCCAAGCTATTCTGACGCTTTCCACGATGGACGCTGACCCGGATTCCAGTTAGCGTAAAAGGCGGAGCGGCAGTGTGGTTGATCCCTGGGGCGCTAACCCAACTGAAAGCACCCCTCTTCCATTGCACTACCGCTCCCCTCTTGTTCGATGCGCCTGTGAACAAAACGTTTCAAGCAGCGACCCCAATCTCATTGTCCGTTATACTGGTCTGCTTTGGTCGTGGTGCTCCGATCTCGATGCGGCGCGATCTCGCAATGCGTCTCAACGTAGGTTCGACCTCTACAGTGGCCGGCATTGCGCGTAGAGTGGTCGCCGGCGCATCAAGGGGCGCATGGCCGGGGAAGGGGGGGGTGATTCGCGTTGCGCTAGTCGCCCGCCTCTACGGTCTGACCGGCGACTAATTGCCAAGTCGCTGATAAGCAGGCTAAAGAATTGGCTGCCCGGCCTGGACTCGAACCAGGAAATACGGCTCCAAAGGCCGCTGTGTTACCAATTACACTACCGGGCAACCGTCAAGTGCCTGAGTACCCAAGTGCTGAAGTTAGCAGGTGCCTCACTCAGACACTCATGCACTTAGGCACTTCGTCACTTGCGTCCACATGCTCGGCCCAAATTCTTCTCGAATCTGCTTGGCGCTGTCTTCCGCTGCCTTGGCACCCGCCAACAAGCCGAACACTGTCGCGCCGCTGCCGCTCATCAATGCGCCCGTCGCGCCGCCCGCTCGCATTGCGTCTTTGAGCAACCGCAGGACGGGAAATTTCTTGATCGACGGCGCCTCCAGCGAGTTGAACAGACACCGGCTGACGCCCAGCAAATCGTTCTCTGCCAGCGCGCGCAGCAGGAGACTAACTTCGGGTGGTTTGGCTGTCAACCCCGCCGCTGCCTTCGCCCAGCTTTCGTACGCCCATTTCGTCGAGATGCCGAACCCGGGATTGACCAGTAGAATCGCTGCGGACAGTTTGCACGCGATCGGTTCGACTTGCTCGCCGCGACCCCGACACAGCGCCGCGCCGCCCGCGAGAAAGAAATTGATATCCGAGCCGATCCTCGCGGCGAGTTCGCCGAGCACGTCAGGCGGTGCGTCCACTTGCCAAAGCTGACTGAGTCCCTTGAGCACCGCGGCCGCGTTGCTGCTGCCGCCGCCGAGACCTGCCGCCAGCGGTGTGCGCTTCTGAAGAAGGATTCTCACGCCTTGTTCGACGCGGCATTTCGTCGCCAGCAATTTCGCGGCGCGCAAGGCCAGGTTTGTGTCGTCAGTCGGCAAACGCGGGTCGTCGCATTCCAGCGTCACGTTCTTTTCCGCCAACTGCAGCGTGATCTGATCGCCGAAATCGAGTGGAAGCATCACCGTCTCGAGATCATGATAGCCGTCGGCGCGCCTGCCCAGGATGCGCAGGTACAGATTGATCTTGGCAGGCGAAAACATCGTCAGTTGCGCTTGAGTTGACACGGCGTTTTCCCTAGCATGCGCCTCGCATGAAATCAAAGCTTATCGTGGCGCTGGACGTCGACAGCTATGAAAAGGCGACAGCGCTGGTCAAGGAGCTGCGCGAGGTTGTTGAGATCTTCAAGGTCGGGAGTCAACTCTTCACGCGCGTCGGACCGAAAATCGTCGAGTTCATCAGCGAGCAAAACAAGAAATGCTTTCTCGATCTGAAATTCCACGACATCCCCCACACCGTCGCCAAAGCCGTCGAGTCGGCGGCGACGCTGCGCGTGTTCATGCTGACGGTGCATGCCAGCGGCGGTGCGGAGATGCTGAAAGCCGCGGCACAAATGATTCCCGGCCGCCCCGTGATACTCGGTGTGACCGTATTGACCAGCGTCGGCGGCAACGTCCAGGCGGAAGTCCTGCGGTTGGCCAAGCTGGCGCAGCAATGCGGGTTGAACGGTGTGGTGGCATCGCCTCATGAAATCATGCCGCTCCGCCGGACACTTGGAGAACGGTTTCTGATCGTGACTCCAGGGATTCGGCCTGCTTGGGCCGAAGCCGGTGACCAAAAACGCGTGATGACGCCTGCCGAGGCCGTCGCCGCTGGCGCCAGTTACATCGTGGTCGGCCGCCCGATCATCGCTGCAGAAAAACCAACTGCCGCCGCACTGCGGGTCACGACGGAAATGGCTGAAGCGGCGCGGTAGCCGATTGCGCGGCGTCAGCTTGAGCGGCGCTTGAGGATGAGAATGCTTTCCTTTAAGTCGCCGAGTTGCTTCAAGATGTCCTGCTGATTTTTCAGGATCTGATCGTTCTGTTCGAGCAGCCTGTCGATGCGCGGGTCGGGTGGGGCAGGCTTTGGTTGCGCCGGCGCTTGGGCGATGGCGAACGCTCCCGCCACCAGCAGGGCGGCGACTGCAACCGTCACGAATAATTTGGCCTTCATTGTTAAAACATCCTCCGATTCGGTTTTGTTCTACCGCAGTAATTCCAGCAGCTTGTGTTCCCGAACAACATGGCGGGAAACCTCCTGCCCGTCAAGCAGGACGATGGGGATATCGTTGCGACAACGCTCGAGGAATTCTGGTTTTTGAGAGATGTCCACTTCCCCCAGCACGAAATTGACCTGCTGCTAGCAGCGCGCGATCACCTCCTTGGCGCGCTCGCACAGATGGCAGTCGGGCTTGGAGTAGATCACGATGCGGTGCATACAGACAGGAGTCAGAAGTCAGGAGTCAGAATCCAGAATAAGCGACGCTTGGCGCTCCTGTCTCCTGAATTCTGCCGTTTACGTTCCTTCTTCCCAGCTCGTGAGATACTTCTTCTGCTCGGCGGTTAGCTTGTCGGTCTCGACGCCCATCGCCCTCAGCTTCAATGCGGCGATGTTTTCGTCGATGTCGTGCGGGACCGGGTAAACCTTGTTCTCCAGCTTCGCATGGTTCTTGACGATATACTCGGCGCACAACGCTTGGTTGGCGAAACTCATGTCCATCACCACCGCCGGATGACCTTCTGCGGCGGAGAGGTTGATAAGACGGCCTTCAGCGAGCAGGAAAATCTTGCGGCCATCGCGGGTCGTGAACTCCTCGACGAACGGGCGAATCGTTCGGCGTGACTTCGAGGCCGCTTCCAGCGCCGG
>Ga0187886_1001451_pt1 | contig 21535 bp, 19 predicted proteins | sample June2016WEW_20_1_FD_133001 | JGI IMG/M metagenome (GOLD analysis project Ga0187886, IMG submission 133001) | Peatland microbial communities from SPRUCE experiment site at the Marcell Experimental Forest, Minnesota, USA - June2016WEW_20_150 | ecosystem: Environmental > Terrestrial > Soil >... | reverse complement strand
TTTGATATTTGGAGCATATCCCCTGACAATTACTTCCCTTAAAACAAAAGGTTTAAACATTTCCAAAGCCATTTCTTTTGGTAGTCCGCATTGTGAAAGATTAAGCTGGGGCCCGACAACAATAACCGAGCGGCCGGAATAGTCAACTCTTTTTCCTAAAAGATTTTGTCTAAATCTTCCCTGTTTTCCCCTAAGCATATCCGACAAAGACCTTAAAGGAGACGCGATAACTTGATTTGATCTTTGCGATACGTCAATTAATGAATCCACCGATTCCTGAAGCATTCTTTTTTCGTTTCTCAAAATTATTTCCGGCGCCCCCAGAGAAATCAAATGCCTAAGTCTATTATTTCTGTTGATGACACGTCTGTATAAATCGTTAAGATCGGAGGTCGCAAATCTTCCCCCTGCCAACTGAACCATAGGACGAAGATCCGGCGGAATAACCGGTAACGCTTCAAGCACCATTGCCGCGGGAGAAACGTCGGCCTTGCGCATTGCTTCCAAAAGCCTAAGTCTTTTAATTAATTTAAAGTATTTTTGTCCCTTAGCTTTTTCCGTTTCGCTTCTTAGAGCAACGATCATTGCGGCCATGTCAATTTTATTGACCAATTCCATTAAGCCTTCTGCTCCGGTTTTTATTTTGAAAAAGATAGGAATGTCATACTCTAAAATTTTAAAATATTCATCTTCGGACAAAACGCTTCCGATTTTAAGGCTTTTTAGAAGTTTTCCCAATGCTTCCGAAATTTCATCGAGTTTTTTATTTTCCGAGGCGAATTTGTCGGCAAGTTTTGCGATTTTTTGTCTTTTTTGAAGCTCAATTTCCTGCTCGACCAATGCTTTCTGTTCGCCTTTAACTTTTGACTTACTTTCCTTTCGTTTTTCATCCATTTCTTTATCGATCAATTTTTCTTCCTGCTCCATCTGCTTTTTCTGATCTTCTTTTCTTTGATTGATTGTTTTATTTAAAGTGGACATGGCTTCTTTTTTCTTCTCTTCATCAAGATCAATTACCAGATATGAAGCATAGTAAATTACCGACTCCAGACTTTTTTGCGACATATCCAAAATTAGCGATAACGGGGAAGACGCTCCTTTGAAAAACCATACATGAGCAACCGGTGCCGCCAAAGTAATGTGGCCCATTCTTTCGCGTCTAACCCTTGAAAGCGTTACTTCAACGCCGCATTTATCGCAGATTATTCCTCTGTTTCTGATTCTTTTATATTTTCCGCAGTAACATTCCCAATCTTTGGTTGGTCCGAAAATTCTTTCATCAAAAAGTCCGTCTTTTTCCGGTCTTAAGGTTCTGTAATTAATTGTTTCCGGTTTGGTAACTTCGCCATAGGACCATGACAAAATATCCGCTTTATTTGCCAAAAGCAATTTCAAAGCTTTAAAGTCCAAAATTGTTATATCTTTACCTTTTTTGTCGCCGTTATTGTTCATTTGCCTCCTCTGCAATTTCCTGATTTTGGGTTGTATCGGCTTGGGCTTCCGCAGACTGCATTGTTTTTGCATCTTCCGGCGCAATGACTTCACTGGCGCCTAATTCCTCTTCAAGTTCTTTTGTTTCTTTTTCGGTTACCTCTTCTTTTCTGATCTCTTCGATTGTTCCCATCGGCTGTTCGGTAATTCCTTCGGTAATTGTTGCTCCGACCGGAACGACATTGAGACAGAGTGCTTGAAGTTCTTTAATTAATACTTTAAAGCTTTCGGGAACTTTTGGTGTTGGGATGTCTGTTCCTTTTACGATTGCCTCGAAGGCTTTAGCCCTACCGACAACGTCGTCGGATTTAATCGTCAGCATTTCCTGTAAAGTATATCTTGCCCGATGAGCTTCAAGCGCCCAAACTTCCATTTCTCCCAATCTCTGTCCTCCCATTTGCGCTTTTCCTCCCAACGGCTGTTGGGTAACTAAAGAGTACGGTCCGGTTGATCTTGCGTGTGTTTTATCCTCAACCATGTGAATAAGCTTCATGACATATTCAATTCCAACCACGATCGGATTTTCGTATTGCTCACCGGTTCTGCCATCGTAAAGAATTGCTTTTCCGTTAACCGGAAGTCCTGCTTGTTTAAGTTCTTCAACGATTTTTTCTTCATCCAGTTCTTCAAAAACCGGCACTCCGACTTTTTCCTCCAATTTCCTGGCCGCCCAACCGAGATGCGCTTCCAAAAGCTGTCCTAAATTCATACGCGCCAGCACCGAAATCGGGGAAATTATAATATCAACCGGCGTTCCGTCCGCTAAATGCGGCATGTCAACCGTGGGTAAAATTCGGGAAATTACGCCTTTGTTTCCGTGTCTTCCGGCAAGCTTATCTCCGATTACAACGTGTCTAAACTGAGCAACTTCAACTATAATTTTTCGCAAAGTTCCCGGTTCTAATTCGTCGCCTTTTTTCCTGTCCAGAATTTGCACGCTAATAACTGTGCCTCTTTCTCCGTGCGGCATTCTTAAAGACGTATCTCTTACTTCTCTGGCCTGTTCTCCAAAAATCGCCCTCAAAAGTCTTTCTTCGGCGGTTAATTCCGTTTCTCCTTTCGGAGCAATTTTTCCGACCAAGATATCTCCGGGACTCACTTCGGATCCGATAACCACAATTCCGTCTTCATCCAAATTTGCCAGATCTTCTTCGGAAACATTCGGGATATCCCTGGTTGTTTCTTCGGGTCCGAGTTTTGTTTCAACTACCGATGCTTCGTATTTTTCAATGTGAATTGAAGATAAAGTGTCATCTTTAACCAAACGGTCCGAAATAACGATCGCATCTTCATAACCAAGGCCGTCAAAAGACATATAGGCAATTAAAAGATTTTGGCCTAAAGCCAATTCCCCGTTATCCGAAGCCGGTCCGTCGACAAGTAAATCTCCTTTTTTAACTGTTTGTCTCGCAACCACCATTGCCTTTTGCGTATAACAAGTTGCCTGAGATGTTCTTTTGAATGAATTGATAAAATAGGTTGCTTCTTCTTTTTGTTTGCTGCCTTTGATTATTACCTTGTCGGCATCGGCGTAGATTATTTTTCCGTCAAATGGCGCCCTGACAACCCTTGCCATAACTTGGGAAATAGGGCCTTCCATTCCCGTTCCCACCACCGGACTTTCCGGTTTTACCAACGGCACTGCCTGACACTGCATGTGGGTTCCCATTAAAGCACGGTTTGCTTCATCATGGCTGACAAAAGGAATAAGCGAGGCCGCGCTGCCCACAACCTGACGCGGAACAACATCGATATATTCAATATTTGCTCTTTCAGTTTCAATAAATTCTCCTCTGTATCTGGACGCAACCCGGTCGTCCCTGATTCTTCCGTCTTCGCCTAAAACTCCCGTGTGAGTGATGTAATGTTTTTGTTCATCATCGGCTGAAAAATAAACAATTTCATCGGTGGCTTTGGAAATAAGATCTTTGCCGCGTTTTTCATGGACAACCTTTCGGTAAGGCGCTTCCAAAAATCCGAATTTGTTGACTCTGGAATATAAAGCCATATAGGTAACCAAACCGATGTTTGGACCTTCGGGACTTCGGATCGGACAGATTCTTGAATACTGGGAACTATTGATGTCACGGATTGAAAAGGCCGCTCTCTCTCGTGAAATTCCGCCCGTTCCCATAACGGTTAAACGGTTTAGGTTGTCTACTTCTGATAACGGGTTTGTCTGGTCAAGAATCGTGGAAAGTTGGGAGGTTCTGAAGAATTCATTAATTGCTGCCATAATCGGCCTGGCATTAATGAGGTTGGAAATAGAAATCGGTTGGTCTGCTTGAATAAGACTCATTCTTTCCTTAACGCTTCTTTCCAGCCTCAAAACCCCGATTCTAAAAGCGGTTGCGGCAACCAATTCTCCAACGCAGCGGACACGTCTATTTGCCAAAGAATCAATATCGTCTACTCCCTGGCCGCTATTTGCCAACTGAATCAAAAAACTGATGGTTCCGATAACATCCTCGACCGTTAAGGTTTTTACATCTGCGGGCGGAGGGTTAAAGCCTGGGGTGGTTTCAAGCTTCTTATTCATCTTATATCTTCCGACTTCACCCAAGTCGTAGCGGCGGTTGTTAAAAAACATTCCGACAAAGTTTTCTCTGACTTTATCTAAAACAATCGGCTCGCCCGGATGCATTTTCCGAAAAATTTCAACCAACGCATCGGTTGAATCCGTTGTTTCATCTTTTTGCAACGTATTTTCTACAAATGCGGTTTTTAAATTGTTTTCCGCTTGGCTAAATCTGTTTTTTATTTCGTCGCCTGAGGATATTCCGAGGGCTCTTAAAAAAGTGGTTGCCAAAAACTTTCGGCGTCTGTCAATCTTGACCATTATAGTTTCGTGTCTGGTGGTTGTAAATTCAAGCCAGCTGCCATGCACCGGTCTAATTTCCGCACTGTAAAGTGTTTTTCCGGTAACGTTATCCTGAACTGCGGTAAAGAAAACTCCCGGAGATCTTACTAACTGGTTAACTACCGATCGTTCGATTCCGTTTACGACAAATGTTGCCCTGTCGGTCATTTGCGGAATGTCTCCTAAAAATACTTCTTGGTTGTAGGTTGCGTTGGTTTTTTTGTTGGTGAGAGTTGCGTTTACGTAAAGCGGGGCGTCAAAGGTGACTCCTTTGGATAAAGCTATAACCGGAGTAATGGAAGGCTTTCCTAAACGGTAATCTTTAAGCTCAAGCGTCCAGTTTTTTTCTGTAAAATCATCAATGGGGGAAATTTCATTTAGAACTTCTTTTATTCCTTTTTCCAGAAACCACTGATAAGATTCTTTTTGTACTTTAAGAAGATCTAGTTGAGGCAAAATGGAATAGGATTTTCCCCAGCTCTTCCTAATGTTATCCTTATTGTCTTTCTTGTCGGTTTTAGGCATTCGTATTTTTTAAGTTGGGTCAGTAAATACCAAAAAAAGACCAAAGGCTTTCGCCCTTATCTTTAATTTTGTAAAGTGATTGAATTTATATCATATCTAAACGCAGCCTGTCAAGCAGCAAAATATTCGGCGGGTACTTATTAATCAAGCTAGTAAATTTTCCTTTTTTTACGAGGGGCATTTTAAGTTTCGATTTAAAATTCGGGTACTCTTTCCATATCGGGCTCTGCAGATCCGTATGGGGCATCCGGCTCTGGTTCTCGCAATTCTTGTCTCCAGCTTGGATCCGTTGGATCCATTTGCGAAATATCCGCAAAAGACAGTGCTTCGGATAAGGTTTCGGCGTCGGCGGCATCTCTTGGCAACTCGACAACTTTCCCTTCCACTAATCTTTCTATCATAGATAGAACATTCTAACAGCTTTTGTTTTTTTGTCAACGGCAGAAGCATTAATTACCGATAGAGACAATCCGCTTGACAACTTAATTTTTGAATAGTATTATCTTTTCGCTGCCGAAAGGGCAACTTTTTGTTTTATGAGTAGCAAAGAAGTCGAAAGACAATTAATTTCCGAACGACTAGTTAGAGAAAAACAAGCAGACCTTCGCCAGAGACTTTTCTGGTCTGGATTATTGCCGGAATTAAAACCTGATACTGAATTTATCGGCCTAATGTTACTTAAGGAACATGAAAAGAAACCAGCTCAATGTTGGACATATGGAATTCATTTTTCAATAGAAGACAATCATAATATGACACTAAGCCTTATAGCCGAAAGGCTTGAGGACTCAAAACATGGAAGAATACAAGTTGTTTTTGCCGACAACGGCTGGCTCCAAATTCGAGGCGCCCAAGATGAATTAAAAACAGATACTAATACTAATTACGGAATAATAGAAGGTGCTCATTTGTATGTTGATGGAAAATTAAATCCGCCAGCAGTTGAAGCGCTACAAAGAGCAGTGCAACATCCTCAAGTAATCTAATCCACGGTAACCGTACGGGAAAGTAATTACTCCGTTGTGATTCAGTCAAATTCCGGACCTTGCTTGGGCAAACATGTAAGGTCTCCATTTTCTATTTCGGCTTGACATCCATTTAGTAAAGATGTAAATTCCGACTTGGTGAAGAAATACGGCCTAATTATTATTATTTTGATATTGGTAGTTGTTGTCGCGGCAGGTTCCTATTTTGCGGGAGTTTATTTTAAATCAGGCAAAAAAATATCGACTATCAGTATAACTCCGACTCCGACAATTCAAGCTTCAAAAAGCGCGGAAACTTCAGTTTCCCCTACTTCTTCGATAAGCTCAGGACTGACACCAACCGAAACTCCAACGCCAACACTGACACCGGTTCCGACAGTAAATCTTAAAATCCCATCATGGATGTTTAAATTGGTTAGCACCCCAACTCCAACTCCGACACCAATCATTCAGATTAATAAAAACCTTCTCCACGTCCAACCATAACTCTTTTGCGGATTAATAAGCGGTTAAAAAGCCAATCGCTATTTTCTGCTATAATTTAAGCATGAGCGCGAGGGAAATTATCGATATCTACATTAGCTTTTTTGAAAAAAGGGGGCATAAGCAAATTGCCAATTCTCCTTTGGTTCCCGAAAATGACCCGACAACGCTTTTTACATCAAGCGGCATGCAACCGTTAATTCCCTATTTGCTTGGCGAACCGCATCCCAGTGGTAAAAAATTGGTTAACGTTCAGAATTGTTTTCGGGCGGTTGATATCGAAGAAGTCGGAGATAGCCGACACGAAACGTTTTTTAGAATGCTTGGCAACTGGTCTTTGGGAGATTATTTTAAAAACGAAGAAATCCCCTGGCTTTGGGAACTTTTAACCAAAGAATTCGGCCTTCCCAAAGAAAAACTCTACATTACTATTTTTGAGGGAACCGAGAATGTTCCGTACGATCAGGAAGCTTTTGCTATTTGGTCCGAGGTGTTGAAAAATGAGAGAATGAATCCCGACGAACGGATTTTTGCCGTCGGCGTTGATAAGAATTGGTGGAGTAGATCCGGCGTTCCCGACAATATGCCGGTTGGTGAAATCGGTGGCCCCGACAGTGAAGTCTATTTTAAATTTGACGGATTGGAACATAAGAAAGAGTGTAAAAACAATCCTGTTGATTGCGAATGCGGAAAGTTTTTGGAAATTGCCAATTCGGTTTTTATGCAATACCAGAAAACCGAAGATGGATTTAAAGAATTGCCGCAGAAAAACGTTGATTACGGCGGCGGAGTTGAAAGACTTTTGGCAGCGGTTGAAAATACTCCCGATGTTTTTCAGACCTCCCTTTTTTCGCCGATTATAAAAGCAATTGAAAAAGAAACGGGAAAAAATTACAACGAAAACAAAAAGGAAATGCAAATTATCGCCGACCATTTGACAGCATCTGTTTTTATCGCTTCAAATAATGTTACTCCTTCGAAAAACCAGCAAGGTTATATTTTACGAAGATTAATTAGACGGGCCATTGATAATTTTCGAGAAATGAAAGGCGCAAATCTTGACGGCGTCTTAGAGAAAATTATTGAAGAATATTCTAAAACCGATGCGGTACTTAAAGAAAAGTATGAAGAAATAAAAAATATTATTCTGGAAGAACAACAGGCTTATTCAAAAACAATTGAGAAAGCGGAAAAGATCATTACCGTTCAAAAAACCATAAGCGGAAAAGCAAATATTGTCAAGGAAATTTCTGCCGAGGAAGCGTTTAAAATGTACGCCACACACGGTCTGTCGCCTACCCAAGTTAGAAGTTTGGGCTATGTTTTCAACGAACAGCAATTTGCGGATTTAATGGAAAAACATAAAAGTTTATCCAGAACTGCATCTTCGGGAATGTTTAAAGGCGGTTTAGCGGATACTTCGGAAAAAACCATCATGGGACATACTGCAACGCATTTACTGCATAAAGCTTTGCGGGATATGTTGGGAGAGCAGCTTCATCAGACAGGATCGAACATAACTAGTGAACGAGTAAGATTTGATTTCAATTTTGACCGCAAGCTCGAAGATTCCGAAATTGCCGAACTTGGAAAAATAGTTAACGGAAAAATTGCCGAGAATCTACCGGTTCACTATGAAATAATGCCGCTTGTCAAAGCCAAGGAAATTGGCGCCATCGGCTTATTTGATGAAAAATATCAAAAAAACGTCAAAGTCTATTTTGTCGGCGATTATTCCAAAGAACTCTGCGGCGGGCCGCACGTTGATTTTACATCTAAGATCAAAAAGTTTAGAATAATAAAGCAGGAAAATATAGGACATGGACAAAGAAGATTATACGCAGTCGTTGGATAAAAATTTATGAAATTCTCTCTGCCGCTTTTGGAAAAGAAGGAAGAAAAAGATTATTTTTTGGCATTGGTCTTGCGACACGAAAAAGCCAGTGCTCTTATTTTTGAAAAAATCGGAATACAAATCAAACCGATCGGCCAGGACGAAGAATATTTTAAAGACTCGGTTGAAACCGCAACCCCCGAAGAACTCTTAACCACTCTTGATAAAATTATTTCCCAAGCCGAATCCTCTTTGCCTCCCAATATCGAAACTAAAAAAACTATTTTCGGGCTCAAAGAAAACTGGGTTGAAAATAATAAAATAAAAAAAGAGTATCTTGAGAGACTTAAAAAAATAAGCGATGAGCTTGATTTAACTCCGGTTGGATTTATTGTTTTTTCCGAAAGCATAATTAATTTAATTCAAAAAGAAGAAGGCGCGCCGGTGACCGCTATTTTGGCCGATATCGGGAAAAAATACCTGACTGTTTCATTAGTAAAAGCGGGAAAAATTCTGGAGACCAAAAGTTCGGAAATCCATGATTCCGCCGCTTTTACGGTTGACTCGCTTTTAAAACATTTTCAAAATCAGGAAATCCTCCCGTCAAGAGTGGTTATTTACGACGGGGACGAGGAAGATTTAACTCAGGAATTTATCAGCCATCAATGGAGTAAAAGCCTGCCGTTTTTGCACTTGCCTCAAACCGTTAACCTGCCAGCAAACTCTTGCGAAAAAGCCATGCTTTATGCAGCGGGAATCCAGATGGGAGCAAAAGTTTTGGAGGAGTTCGCAAAACCATACGATGAAACCCAAGCATTTGACGAAACTGTAAAAACAAAAGAAAAAATTGAACCGGAAGAACCTTTGGAAATTCCCGAAGAAAAGACGGTAAAAGAATTTGCGGAGGAAGAAACCGAAAGGGAAAAACAAGCTCCTGAAGGAAAAGTCGAATACGTAGACCCGCAAACATCACTCGAATATTTTGGTTTTGTGGAAAATAAAGATATTGCTCAAACTCCCCTGCTCTCTGCAAAGAAGAGTCAACCCTTGGAAAATGAAACAGAGGAAGTTTCTCAAGAAACCGCCGAGGAAAAAAGGGAGGAAATCGAGGAAATCCCAGAGGAAGTAAGGCTTGACCAAACCGGCAAAGGAAAATTTCCGGCAATTTTAATGACTTCCGCATCGTTGGCTAAAAACACTTTTGCCAAATTATTTATCTTAGCAACAAAAATTCCTTCCGGAAAAATATTATTTAGTTTCCAAAAAATTAAAGGTGTAAAATTACTGTTTATTCCCTTAATTATATTGGTTTTACTGGCCGGAGTTGTCTTGTTTGTTTTTACAAAATCAACCGCCAATATCACGATAGATTTAACGCCAAGGGAAAGCCAGGAAACGCAAAACATAACTTTCTCATCCGGCCAAACCGACATTGCGAATGACATAATTGCTTCCGACATTTCAACTGTTTCCGAAGACGGTTCGGTGACCCAACCCGCAAGCGGCAAAAAAGATGTCGGCGACAAAGCCAAAGGAACGGTGACTATTTTTAGCGTTGACCCGGCCAACAGCAAAACTTTCCCGGCCCAAACTGCAATAACAAGCTCCGACGGAAAAGAATTTACAACTAACAGCCAAATTTCTTTAGACGCGGCCGATCCTACGATCGGGCCGTCAAAAGCCGATGTGAACGTTACGGCATCCGATATCGGCCAAGATTATAACCTTCCGTCCGGCACTAAATTTTCGATTGGGTCCGACACTTTGGTTGCGGCTAAAAATGACAACGCTTTTTCCGGGGGAAATAAAAAACAAGTGACAATTGTTTCCAAAGACGACGTTGCAAAAGCCGAAGATCAGCTTACAACACAACTCGAACAAAAAGCCAAAGACAGCCTAAAACAAAAAACTTCCCAAGACAGCGAAGTTCTTCCAGAATTCATAGACACATCTTTAAGTAATCAGTCGCAGGATAAAAAAGTAAATGATCAGGCAAACCAATTTACCCTAAAAGCAACCGTAACTTATAAAGGCGTTATTTATAAAAAAAGCGACATTTTAAGCTTGGCCGATTCTTTGTTTAAATCATCGAATTTAACCGTCGACAAAAATAATTTTACCATCGAAGCGAAAAATATTAAAAATGAAACAAACGGCGTATCGGCCGACTTAACTATTAAAGCAAAACTTATTCCCGAAATTGATACAAATTCTTTGAAAAATGAAATTCTAGGATTTCCGGTACTTAAAGCGCATAATCTTCTTTCTAATTTGCCGCAGGTTTCCAATGTTTCAATTTCTATTTCCCCGAAGCTTCCCTTCCTATCCGATAATCTGCCTAAAAATCCAGGCAAGATAAATATTACTGTCGTTTCCCAATGAACAATTCTAAAAGGCAAAAAATAATTCCTAAAATCTATTTAAGAATACTTGGCGTACTTTTTTTAATTGCTGGAATTTCAATTATTGGTTACGTTTTCTTTCCGCTTATTTCCTGGCAGATTTATTTTGCTCCTGTTTTTGCCGATCAGGATATTTCCGCGCCGATTCCAAAAATTTCAATCGTTAACGGTCCGACGATTGAAAGTTTAATCGGACAAGCGTCCGAAAGTTTTACGACGGATTCCACCAACGCGCAAAATTGGTTTCCCAACTTTAAGTCACAAAAAAGATCGGACATTACAATTACTTCTTTTAAGATTTCTATTCCAAAGTTAAATATTAAAAACGCAGTAGTTTCAACAACCGATAATTATTTGTCAAAACATCTGGTGAATTATCCGGGAACTTCCATTCCGCCGGAAAAAGGCAATGCGGTTATTTTTGGGCACTCCACTTTACCCCAGCTTTTTAATAAAAATGACTATAAAACAATTTTTACCAATATTTATACCTTAACACCCGGTGACGAAATTGTTGTCAATGTTTTAGGAAACGAGTATAAATATAAAATAGAGAATATTATTGTTGTTGATCCGGAAAACACATCCGTTCTGGAACAAAATTACAGCGATAGTTTTTTAACACTAGTAACCTGCACTCCGCCGGGCACTATCTGGAAAAGGCTGGTGATAAAAGCACGGATCGAAAGTTAATATGGAAAAAGTAAAAATTTTCTTAATGAATATTTGGCCAAGGGTTTACAGAATAATAAACAGCATTTTATATTTTCTGGTAAACCTAATAAAAGCGTCCGTAAAAATTGCGGTTAATCAGATAAAAAACGTTTAATATGGAAGAACATACGCTCGCGCTTAACGCAGTCAGGAAAAAACTTGTCGGCAAAAAGCTTAGTTATAAGGAAATTTTCGCCGTGATGGACCAGATTGCAAAACAAAAATTCGGCGACGTTCTAACCACTTATTTTACCGCTTCTGGATATTCCAAAGGTTTTTCGAATGAAGAACTTTACTATTTAACAAAGGCGATGGTTGAAACCGGAGAAAAATTGGAGTTTAAAGGAATCGTTGCTGACAAACATTCAATCGGCGGAATCCCGGGAACTCGAACAACGCCGATCGTTGTGGCAATCGTTGCTACGGCCGGATTCACCATTCCTAAAAGTTCATCAAGGGCAATCACCTCCCCCGACGGAACCGCCGACGACATGGAAATCTTGGCGCCCGTAGATCTTTCCAAAGAACAAATTTACAAGGTTGTTGCAAAAACAAACGGCTGCATTGTTTGGGGAGGAAGCTTTAATATCGCCCCCGCCGACGACATTATTATTCAAGTTGAAAAACCGCTTCTTTTTGAAAGTTTTGACAAAATTATTGTTTCGATCATGGCAAAAAAAATAGCTTTTGGGTCCAATCACGTAGTAATTGACGTTCCTTACGGAAAAACCACCAAAGTCCACAAGTTAAAAGACACGCAAATTTTAAAAGATAAATTTGAATACGTGGCAGGGAAATTTAAGATAAAAATCAGGGTTTTAGTCCACCATACCGAAGAACCCGCAGGAAGAGGCGTCGGACCAGTTTTGGAAATGCGGGAAGTATTAAGGGTTTTGCAGCAAAAAATTAATCGACCCCTCGATCTTGAGATAAGAAGTCTTAACTTAGCCGCTAATCTGTTAGATATTTGCTTGCAGGACAGCCCGAAAAATTTACAAAATGAGATTAAGAAAAATTACGGCAATGCTTTTGGCTGGGCAACCGAAATTTTAAGAAGCGGCAAGGCGTTTGCCAAATTTAAGGAGATTGTTGAGGCGCAGGGAGGACACGACGATATTGACAGTGAAAAACTTAAACCCGGAAAATACCTTTACGAAAAAAAGGCCGAAAGACAAGGAACAGTCGAAGAATTAGATATTAAAAACGTAACGGCAATCGCCAAGATCCTCGGCGCTCCCAAAGAAAAGGGTTCGGGAATATATTTTGCTAAGAAAATCGGAGACAAAGTTGACAAAGGAGAAACGGTCTATTCACTTTTTTCTGAAAATGTGTATAATCTTAAGGAAGGAAAGGACTCGTTAAGAAACTTTCCTATCGAAACAATTCGATCATGAAAAGATATTTGGCTCTGTTAATTTTAGTCGTAGTTGTAGCTTTAATAACTTTCCTTTGGTGGCAAAACGGCCAACTTCCGGCAAACCCAAAAGACAAAACGCCTAAGGTTTTTGTTGTTAAAAAAGGCGAAGGAGTCAGGGAAATTGCCAATAATTTAAAATCCGTCGGCTTAATCAAAGATCCGATTGTGTTCTTTTTAATGACAAAACAAGAGGGTTTAGATAAACAAATCCAGGCCGGAGATTTTAGACTTAACCCTTCGATGAGCGCCCAGGAAATTGCCACGAATTTAACCCATGGAACGCTGGATATTTGGACAACGATTCCCGAAGGTCTTAGAGCAACTGAAATTGCCGCTATTTTAAAAGCTAAAATCCCAAGCTATAAAGACTCCTGGGAAGCGGAGCTTGGGGCAAATGAAGGATACCTTTTCCCCGACACTTATTTAATCCCCAGAGATGCCGACATTAATATGGTTTTAAAGCTCATGAAAAACAATTTCCAAGCAAAATATGACAGCGTTAAAAACACAAAAACTACTACATTAACGGATGCGCAAACAATTATTGTTGCTTCGATTATTGAAAAAGAGACAAAATTTGCCGAAGACCGGCCGATTGTTGCATCCGTTATTATGAACCGGTTGAATATGGGAATGGCTTTGCAAGTTGACCCAAGCATTGCTTATACTTTGGGCTATCAAGCCGATACAAAGAGTTGGTGGAAAAAAGACTTAACACTTGATGATCTGAAGATTAATTCCCCTTACAACACTTATAAAAATACGGGGCTTCCTCCAACGCCTATTTCAAATCCGGGACTTTCGTCAATTCAAGCAGCGCTTGCTCCCGCCAATACAAACTATCTTTATTACTTCTCCGACAAACAAGGACACTTGCATTTTGAAAAAACGGTTGAAGAGCATAACGCCGACATCAAAAAATACGGCCAGTAAATTTATCTTCTTTTGAAGAATCTTCTTTTGGGTTTTGTTTCCGTAGCTTCTGTTGTTTCCCCATTAGTTTCTGGTTTTTCTCCTTGCACCTCCGAGGATTCCGCTTCCGATTCATCGAGCCCTTCTTCGTCGAAAGCTTCGTCCAATCCGTATTCTTCAACTAAATTTCCGAGTCCTTCCAGTCCCTCCTCGGAAATAATTTTCAAAATATTTTTGCCGGTTTTTGTTCCCCACAGAAAAACAATCAGCGCTCCAACAATCAACCCCAGCATGAATCCGTTTGAAAATTTTCCTTCACTCATTATTTCTCCTTTTTCTTGGATTTTTTCAAAATATTGGCAATAATCGCGCCCGCTTTAAGTCCAGTGGTTAAAGACGAAAGGTTGGAAATCGGTTTGGAAACGCTTTCGGTTATTACCCCTGTATCATCCAAAACTTTATTCGCTTTTTCAAGGGTTTTTCGCAGTTCTCTTAGAATAAAAAATACCTGGACTCCTAGAATTAAAAGAAGAATAGTTAAAACAATTATTACCAAAAATAAGGCGGTTTGGGCAGGATCTATCATACTACTTAAAGTATATTAATTAAAACCCACTGTCAAGGGGTAGCTTTTACTATTATATCCCTTGTCAGGGTTGTCTGTTTGCCGAACTTATTGACGACTTGAACCGTAATCGTTGTTTTGCCGGGAAAAACGCTTAAAGATTTTTGAAAATATCCGTTTATGTCAACCGAAACTTCGTCTTTATCTACATAGACAGTAGTATTCGGGTCGGTTTTACCGGTAACCTCAATTGTTTGACCGGCAATAACCTCCATTTCTTGGGGAGAAGAAATAGTTAACGGCGGATTTAAAAAAGCATAGCGGTACTGAAAAATTACGTACGCAAAAATCGCGATAAGGATAACCGCGATCAGGATAAAAGTTTGTTTAAGTTTAAATCCGGTTAAGGAAAACTCCTGGTCTTTAGGAAGGCCGGTTGGTAAAACTTTAAATACTTTTTCCTCGTTAAATTCCCTTCTAAAAAGTGCCAAGATTTCATCTTCGGGAAGCCCCAAAAAATTGGCGTAGTTTCTGACAAATCCCGAAACGTAAGAAACCGACGGCAATTTTTCGTACTCACCTTTTTCGATTGCGGCTAAATATGAGGTTTTTATTTTCGTGCTTTGGGAAATTTCTTCAAGGCTTAAACCTTTTTTGGTTCTTTCTTCCAAAAGCCTTTGGCCCAGTTTTATCATACGGCTTCCTGTTCACTGTTAGCTAAAAACTCGTCTGCGTTTCTGATTAACACGTCTCTTGGCTTTGATCCTTCGGCTCTGCCCACCACTCCTTCGGCTTCCAGTTGATCCAAAATCCTGGCTGCTCGCGAATAGCCAACCGAAAGTCTTCTTTGCAAAAGCGAAGCGGAAGCCTTGTCGTGTTCAACAATTAACCTAATTGCCTCGGCAAACAGCGGATCCCTTCCTCCTTCCCCTGTCAAATGTCCTCCTTTTCTCAAAATTAAAGACTCGGAAGTAATTTCTTCGGTGTATTCAACCGGCGGATTTTTGGTTTTGAGAAAATCAACCAGTCTTTTGACTTCTTTATCCGAAACAAACGCGCCCTGAATGCGGGTCGGTTTTGCCTGATCCGGCGGAATATACAGCATGTCACCCCTGCCCAAAAGTTTTTCCGCTCCCGGCATGTCGATAATAACTCTTGAATCAATCATTGACGAAACATTAAAGGCAATTCTGCAGGGAATATTGGCTTTAATCAGTCCGGTAATAACATCAACCGAAGGCCTTTGGGTTGAAACCACCAAATGAATTCCGGTGGCTCTGGCCATCTGGGCAAGTCTGGCAATCGCGTCTTCAACTTCAACCGGCGCATAAGACATTAAATCCGCCAGCTCATCGACTAAAACTACAATATACGGAAGCGCCTGAAATCCCGACAACTCGTTAAAAGAATCAATGTTTCTGACTGTTTTTTCGGCAAACAGTTTATAGCGTCTGTCCATTTCTCCCATTGCCCACCTTAGGGAGGCCAAAATTTTATCCACTTCCACAATGACCGGCGTCATTAAATGCGGAATTCCGTTATAGCCGGTCAGCTCCACCCGTTTGGGATCGATTAAAATTAAGCGCAGTTCATCCGGGGAGGCTCTAAATAAAAGCGAAGCAATAAAAGAATTTATCAGCACCGATTTTCCCGAACCGGTAGTTCCCGCCACTAAAACGTGGGGCATTTTAGCCAAGTCGGCAATAATCGGGTTTCCCGAAACGTCCAGGCCCATCGAAACGGTCAGTTTTGATTTGTTTTTTCGCATAACATCCGAAGCCAGCATGGTCCTTAAAGAGACAATTTCTAAGCTTCGGTTTGGAATTTCCACTCCCACCAAATTTCTGCCCGGAATAGGCGCTTCAATTCTGATTTGTCCGGTCGGCGCTTCGGTTGCCAATGCCAAATCGTTGGAAAGCGAAGTTATTTTTGAGACTTTAGTGCCAAGCGGAATCTGCAAAGCGTACTGCGTAACGGCCGGGCCCAAATTTACTTCCACCACTTTTGCGCCGATTCCAAAAGAGGCCAGCGTTTTTTCAATCGTTGAGGCAATTTGTTTAATGTCTCCGCGGTCGGCTTTTTGGCTGGTTTCATTTGACAAAAGATCTAAGGGTGGATACTGCCAGACTTCGGCTTTGCCTAAGGTGTTTAAAACCAGCTTGTCGGTAATAAGCGGCGCGTCTTTTGCCGCGGGCAAAGGTTTTGTTTGCGATTGACTTTGTGAAATATTTCTATCCATGCCTTTGATGGTCATTTGTTTATCCTCCAAGGCGCTTGGTTTATTTTTGAAAAAGGACAGGATTTTCCCCGGAGTTAATCTTTGGATTACTTTTAGAATTTTTGTAAGTCCAGCAGCGATTTGATCAATTGAGGTATCAAAAAACACAATCAGTCCGATTAGTACTCCGGCCAGATAGACTATTCCCGAACCCAAAGGTGTAATAATTCCCGCCAAAAGGTTAAATAAATAATCTCCTAAAATTCCGGCTTTGAATAAAGCTAAAAGCGAAAGAAATAATACCAAAAATCCCGCGCAAACGTTTGGTTTTGATAAGAAAATTCGAAGCCGCAGAAAGAAAAAGCCGAATAAAATTAAAAGGATTGGCAGCAAAATTCCCAAGAGGCCAAAATATTTTCCGACCATGTCGTTGATAGTGATAAAAGATGATCCGTTTTTGCTGAAAGATAAAAGGATTAGTGCTCCGGCGGCTAAAAGAAAGAGTGCAGAAATGGAATAAATGGTGTTTTTCTTAAGTTTTATCCTAAGATGTTTTTTATAATGCTTTCTTCTGGGCATACAACCTATTATAGACATTTTGAATCTGTACGGCAAGTTTTTACGGCAACCATAAAATATTCGTAGGTCTTTTTTTAACATCCAAAAATCTACGATTTAGGACGTGAATTTGCAGTTCGAGTCCTAGTCACGGAGCTGATTAGCCTCAAAATAGACATCATGTTGTATAATTTTGTATAATTATTTTCTATGACAACCGAAGCAACAATAGTTACTCTACCCGAAAAGCAAGTGGAATTTAAAAAAGTTCATCCGGAAGCACGAGCAGCTTTGGATAGTTTATTTGAACTTGTTTCTTCGCAACGCCCTAATACTACAATCAACGAAGTAATAGCACAGGCAGTTTCTTTTGTTAAATATATAGATGACCAGCAAACGATGGGAAAGATTCTTATGGGAGATATGGTTCATGGATATAATGATGAGACCAGAAGAGTTGATGTAGAGGTATATAAAGATTCTATCTCAAAAAAACTTGATTCAGATAGCTTAGTCCCAATCAGATATACAACAGAAGAAACAGTAGAGTCGGAGATTGCAGCGCTTGCCGGAAGGCATGGTAGCCCTGATAACCCTGTTAGTCTTGAGCAAGAATTTGAGCAAATACTACTCCGAGCAAATTTTTATTCTGAACATTTTTACGCGCAAGGCCAAAGGCTATTTATGCGTGACACAGGCACATATAATGATCATAAAGTCCCGTATCCTTTTAAACTTAAAAAGGTTAAATAGAGAGATAATAGGTTCTAACGTCGTCCATCCCGCGGAGCAAACTAGCCTCAAAATACATATTGTGATACAATACAGGGAGCAAAGGAAGGAGGCAGAGTAGATTATAAAATCTATTCAAATATTATGAACGGAACAATTAAAAAGAAAACAGACAGGGGATTTGGGTTTATTTCTCGCGAAGGAGAAGCTAAAGATCTTTTTTTTCACTCCAACGATTTAGTAGGTGTTACTTTTGATGAACTCCAAGAGGGAGCAAGCGTAACATTCGAGATTGTAGATAGTGAAAAAGGACCAAGTGCAAAAAATGTAAAACTAGCCTAATACCACTTATTCTCTAGCTGGATCGTGATGTCCTACTTTTAAAATTACATTCGATTTGACACCTGCTACTGCTGGCAAAAGATGATTCAAGACTTGCTCAGCAGTCATCCGAAATGTTTTACCACGGGCTGATACCTTCAACCACCCTTTTTTATCTTTGTAATACTTTTCGGTGAAATTTTTTGTGCCAATATAGATTACATAGCTTTCATTACTAAGATTCATTGTTCAATTTTAACATAATAGGTTCTAACATCGTCTATCTCTCGGAGCAAATCGATATAGGTATTGACAATAAAACTATTTTTAGATATCCTATATTAACGGAAAGGAGGTTTGAAATGAAAGTTTTAAGGCTTTTAACTTTTGTGTTGGTATTAGGATTAATTATTGTCCATCCACCACATTGGGGTCCTGTATTCCTCATTTAATAAAGGTTAAATAGGAATACTTATTAAGGAAAATTCGTGATTTACTTTTGTGTCACGGGTTTTTCTGTTTGTAGTAATTTTTAGTTTATTAAGTTTTAAAAGCAAGAAAAATACTACAACTTTATGAATATATCCCCACAAAGACTTGTTGAAAATAGGTTCTAACGTCGTCTATCCCGCGGAGCAAATTAGCCTCAAATTTGACAATTTAATTTAGAGTTCCTATAGTAGACTTCCTTCTTATGGAATTGGAGAAAGTTTCCAATATCGAGGTTTCCTTTTCGGAAAAGCTGCAAGCAGATCTGTCTTCGGTGGTTGCTAATTTGTGCGTTTTCGCAGGAGGTTTGGGTGTATTTCTCGAGATAGATAAAAAGGTAAATGATCCTGCATTAACCTTTATTCTGGTTGCCAATATATTTTATGGTATTCTCATCGATTTTTTGCCTAAAACTACCAATCCCAAAGCTGAAGAAAAAAATACAGACCTAAATTTGAAGCTGACTTCCATACCCAAAAAAGGATACTTTTAACACAATATGTTTTATAGTTTCGTTCGTCTCATTTTTCGTTTGGAATATAATGCGGGGGAAAAAGTAAATTTAAAATTCCAATTCAAATTTTTAACTTGTTTGGATTTGTTTTATTCAGAATTTCTCTTCTTCTGGCAATAATTTCCCCGTTTTTTAATCCCTGGGCTTGGAGCCGAATCACTTCTTTGGCTATATTTTTCCGTCTGTCAATATCATTCTTACTAAACGTAAAGGGGAAACTTATTAAAAACCCATTCAACGCATCTACCTTAGTGTAAGCGTCTGTTAGTTTGGGATTATCCATAACGGAGTCTATTAAAGAATTTATGCTGGCCGGGTCTGTTACTTTCAGATAGGTTCTTATGTATTTAAAGCTCCCCTCGCCTAAAACGTAAAACGAGTAGGCAAGCAAGGACTGTCTGTCTTTCAAACTGAAGGGAAAATCAAAAACGTCTATGGCTATTATGTTTTGGGCAACTGCGCTTGGAAGGTTGCGCAGACTTTCCGCTCCAAAGGTTTTGAGAACCGTCTGTTCAAGAGTAGCGCTGTTATCATCCGGTCTTATTTCAATCGGCTCGGGGGCTTTTGCAAAATGGCGATCCGGCTGATGAGGCCGTAAACCCATACTCCGTGGAGAACGTTCTATGGTTATTGGCATTTATGGCACGATTATACCACTATATATAATAAGGGGAATTTAAAGAAAGGTCGCACGCCAAATGTTTAGGAATTGTTCAATAATAGATTCTTACATATTTATCTGATTTGTACATATATCTCATACCAATTTTTAGCGATCTCCTGTTGTGCTTGAGCAAGGCTTAGTTTTCCCGAACAGACCTCTGAGTGCAGGTAGTTTTCGACCCTGTCTTTTTCATTTACTGACGGATGGGGTTCCGGCCAGAGGTTTTTAGGATCTTTGGGACTTCCGCCAAGCTCAAGGGAGATGAAATGATCTTCTTCATAATCGCCCATCCTAGTATCTGTATATCCGTAATCAATGATTTGCTGTTTTTTAAGAGTGTTGGTATACGAAACGAGCGGCCGTACGGTTTGGGTATAGCCCGAATGGCAGATGGTCATAGCGATGTCATCCTGTGTTACAGAAGGATCAATTTCTCCCGGCGTGCATGAAGGATCGGGAAGAAACGCCTGCGGGTCCGAAGAGTCAACCTGTATTGCGTGACATTTAGAGGAATTTGCGGAAGTGACGTAAATAGTAGTTGTCGGAACATTGGTCGGAGAAACGGATACATTCTGCGGGATTGGCTGTTTGCCGGAAAAATAGAGGAAACTTCCAATAATAACGGCGCACAGGAAAATGAATAAAAACAGATTTCGTTTGGATTTCATTTTGGATAATCAAAAAATACTCTTTTGTGGCTAAGAAGTCAAATTATTTTTTTGCCTTTTTGTCAGTTTTACTGACCTGGCAATAAAATCATATGCTTCTTTTACGCTCTTTACATCTTTCGTTATGACTCATATTTAATCCCCCTCCCATATTTGACCCGGATGAAACAAAATTCTAATTTGACTTCGGGGAGGTAAAAAGAGTATCGTATAAACGAATTGAAAAAAGGTTACAAAGACAATATTGAAAAATTAACTCTTGGAAATGAAAACTTCCGTCATGTTTTATATACCGCAAAGCATTGTCAGTTGGTTTTGATGTGCCTCAAACCGGAGGAAGAAATAGGAATGGAAGTACACGAAGGCAACGATCAGTTTTTCCGTTTTGAAAAGGGGACGGGAAAAGTAATTATTGACGGCAGCGAATATATTGTCGGAGACGGAGACGCGGTGATTGTTCCCCAAGGCGCAAAACATAATGTCATAAATACTTCACCAACCGAACCGCTTAAACTCTATACGCTTTATTCTCCTCCGCACCATAAAGACGGTATTTTACGAAAAACCAAAGAAGAAGCAGAAAAAGACGGCCCCGAATTCGACGGCACTACGACAGAATAAACAATTAATTTGACTTCTAAGAATTCATTTATCCGACTCTTGGAGTAATTAGGTTTTTTCTAAGTCTTGGTCTTCTGACTTTTATCGCTTTGTATTTGTCAACTGCGTCAATTTCCAAACGCCAGGTCGGTTCACCGAATGAGATTCCTTCAACGGGTACGCCGTCTCTAATAATTCTTGCCAATTCAAGGTTATCTCTTTCCTCTGCTAATCTTTCTATCAGACCTTTGTCAAGCAATTTTTCCCAAACTCCGGCTCCAAGCAAAGCGTGTCTTATTTGCTGAAGTACTCTTTCCGGCGAAAGTTTAGTACCGTCTGCGGTTTCCAATTCGCCACCGTAAGTTAATTTAACTTCTGTTATAGGCTTATACACACGGACGGCTTTCTCCCCGAGCGAGGCTTTAATGGCAGGATCGTCGAATATTACTTGTGTTTGGGGGACAGTGGTAGCCCTAAAATTACCGTGGTCGGGATCTCTAACCGTACCCATTACCCCCGGATGCTCGTCTTTTGCAAAGTCGATGGCCCTTTGTCTTACCAAAGGCCTTCTTTCCTTATAAA
>Ga0187886_1001449_pt1 | contig 21544 bp, 18 predicted proteins | sample June2016WEW_20_1_FD_133001 | JGI IMG/M metagenome (GOLD analysis project Ga0187886, IMG submission 133001) | Peatland microbial communities from SPRUCE experiment site at the Marcell Experimental Forest, Minnesota, USA - June2016WEW_20_150 | ecosystem: Environmental > Terrestrial > Soil >... | reverse complement strand
TGATGCGCGGGACGTGGTGGCGGGAGCCATGCTTGCGGAAGAAAAGGCGCCCCCGGGCGCCGGCTACCTGCTCTCCGGGCACTGGATGTCCATGTGTGACATCGCGGCCATGGTAGGGGAAATCACCGGCGTAGCGACCAGCCGGCTGGTCTGTCCGCTCTGGCTGGCCAGCATCGGAGCCCCGATAATTAAAGGTATAAGTCACCTGAACGGGAAGCTCCCCCTCTATACCAGCGTTTCCCTGAGGGCGCTGAAGAGCAATCGGCACATCAGCCACGAAAAGGCTACCCGTGAACTCGGCTATAAACCGCGTCCTTTCCGTGAGACGCTGGTAGATACCCTGCGTTGGTTTGAAGAAAACGGGCAGCTTACCCTGGGGGTGAGAGCGGGAGCCGGGGAGTCCCTGTGAAAGAATCGACGGTTTTTAACGGCCTGCTCGCGGGATGGTTCGCGCTGGCGGTGGTGGTTTTCGTGGCGCTGTTTTTCGTCGCGGCCCCGTACGGACGTCATATCCGTAAAGGGTGGGGATACGCCGTCGGTAATAAACTGGGCTGGGTAATCATGGAGGCGCCGGCACCGGTTGTCTTTGCCGTCTGCTTCCTGCTGGGAAGTCATAAAAATACTGCCGTCGCCCTGGTCTTCCTCGGTTTATGGGAAGCGCATTACCTGCACCGCGCTTTTATCTATCCCTTCGGCCTGCGTGGTACGGCCAAGCTTATGCCGTTATCGGTCGTAAGTTTCGGATTTCTTTTCAATGTCATGAACGGCTACCTCAATGGCCGCTATATCTCCGGATTTTCCGGCGGCTATCCCAACAGTTGGCTGAGCGACCCCCGCTTTATCATCGGGACGCTGCTTTTTATAACCGGATTCGTCATTAACCGCCAAGCTGACCAGGCACTGCGCAGCCTTCGTAAGGCGGGAGAATCGGACTACAGAATATCGTATAGTCGATTATACCGCTGGGTATCCAGTCCCAACTATCTCGGCGAGATAACCATCTGGCTCGGGTGGGCTTTAGCGACATGGTCCCTGCCGGGGCTGGTTTTCGCTTTCTGGACGATGGCCAATCTACTGCCGCGCGCCCGGGCTAACCACACCTGGTACCGCCAGAATTTCCCCGATTATCCGCCGGAACGCAAAGCCCTCTTACCGGGGATATGGTAGACTGTACCGTATATTTTTTAATATAAAAAAATGGGAGGATATTAAAAATGGCTGAAATGAAATACAAGAAATACGTGAAGACTCTTTCTTTCAAGGATGATGGGCCGGGATTCTACAGGCAGGTCGCCAGAGTGAATGGTAAACCTTTCGGACTGGACTTTAATATCGAATACGGGGCTTACCGGGCCGCCGGCAACATGGGTGAGGAGCCTTACGGGGCTCACGTGCATGATTTCGACCAGGTCATGTTCTGGATGGGGGCGGATGCCAACGACATGGGTGAACTGGGCGCCGAAGTCGAGCTGTGCCTGGGGGAGGAAAGAGAAAAGCATATGATTACCACGACAACGGCGGTCTCTGTGCCCAGAGGACTCCCGCATTTCCCGGCGAATATTTCCAGGATGGATAGAAGGTTTGTGTACATGGAAATTTCCTGCGCATCCGCCTATAAAGCGACGAAGCTGCCTTCGAATAAAAAAGCGATGGAAACTCAACCGGCGTTAATGTGGGATGCAAAGTACCGCGAAAGTATCATTAACCTGGCGTTCTCGCGGAAGGGTGCCTGGAGCTACGGCCCGAGGAATCGTGACGATTCTGGGGGATACCTGGCGTTCGTTCGCGGCAAAGACCCCGGCTTCGATTTTCTTATCATGTGCGAAAGCCTGAAGAAAGCGCCTTACCGGTTCGGCCCGATACCCGATAAGCCGCACGTGCACCCCAAGCTCGAAATCCTGTTTTTCATGGGGACCGACCTGAACGATTTAAGCGTGCTGGGTGGAGAGGTCGAGATAGCGCTGGGCAAGGAAGCGGAAAGGCACGTGATTACGGCACCGACGGCTGTGGTGATACCCGGCGGACTCCCGCACTGTCCGCTAACCGTGACGAGGGTGGATAGACCCTTTATCCTTACGGACGTTCGCCCGTTCGGCAGCGAGGCGCCGTCTCCCCGAAAGCCTTAAGCGCCATCGTTGTGAAAAGAGATTGTTTTGTCACGGTTTAGTGTCATTCTGAGAGAAGCGAAGAATCCGTCCCCAATCCCTATCTCTTGGATTCCAGCTCCCGCATCGAGTACGGGACGAGCTTCGCTGGAATGACGGCGTACTATTTTCCTATGAAAAGGGTATTGACAAACGGGGGTAAGCTTACTAAAATATAATTAGCAGTCGGAGAGGTAGACTGCTAATTGAAGCTAAAGAGTGGTTTCAAGAAAGAAGGAATACAATGGGAAAACTGAATACAGAGGGGCGCTGCCCGAAATGCAGAGGGAATCTTTACCTTGATAGAGACTATAACGGCTGGTACGAGGAGTGCCTGCAATGCGGTTTTATCAAAGACCTTGCCGTGGTCTACGAGAATAAAAAGAAGATTCTGGAGAAGGAGGGGAGTGGAAACAAAAAGAAGGATGTTCCTGCCGAGGAATAGCAGCTAATATTATTGTTAAGATATGCTTACCAAGGCCTGGCTGCCAAGCTGGGCCTTTCTGTTTTTCAAAATGTGATGATAATCTGGAGTTTTATATTGTATCTGGCTGGCAATTTTAAAAGACGAAAGAAAGTATCCTCGCGGCGATACCCCCGACCAGTATAGCCGAAACCAGGTTGGCCGCCGATATGGCAACTGCCGACTTCCAGCCGAACTCCTTGGTGAGTATGCCTATCGTAGCGATGCAGGGGAGGTAAAGCATGCCTACTAAAGCCAGTACGATAAACTGGGCGGGCATGAGAACAACCGCCAGGTTCGTGCCGTAAATAGCCACTAGGGTAAGGAGAATCATCTCCTTTCTGACGGCGCCGAATATCAGCAGTATGCCAGCGATAGCCGGAAGGCCCAGCCAGCCGACCGTTAGCGGGGACAAGAAATCGCTCACTGGCTGGAGCACACCGAAGGCAAAGAGTCCCTGAACAGCGGCGGTACCGATCATGTACATCGGGAAGACCATAAATATCAACGATTTGGTGCGTGCCCATGTCTGTTTCACGACGACGGATAGGGAGGGGACTTTGAAAGAATGCATCTCCATTATAAGGCCGGCCGTTTCACCCGGAATTACCTTAAGAGCAACCTTGACCGCCACGAACATTATCAGCAGGTCAACGGCATAAAGCGCCAGCGCCCACCCGATGCCGACAAATGTCGACACTAGGCCGAGAACAATTATCGTCCGGGCAGAACATGGGGCGAAGGTGATGGCGAAAGACGCCAGCAGCCGTTCCCGACGTGTTCCCATGATTCGAGTGGTTTGTATGGCGGGAACATTGCAGCCATAGCCGAGTATCAAGGGTATAATCGCCTTTCCATGCAGTCCAATCTGGTGCATGGCGCTATCCAGCATGAAAGCGACTCTGGTCAGGATGCCGGAGTCCTCCATCATAGCCAGCAGCAGATAAAAAGGAACAACAAAAGGCAACACCAGCGTAACCCCGGCGACGAATCCCCCGAAGACGCCGTTCCAGATGATACTCCAGGTTGCCCCGCTCACCTGCGGGTTGACCGGGTGGAAAAAGCTAAAGGCATTGGAGAGTAGAGTTGAAAGTAAGTTACCTATGGTGAATGTCCAGAGCAGCAGCCCGGCAATCACGATGAAGGACATGACATACCCGAACACCTTCTGTGTGGTCAGGCGGTCGAGCCGGTCGCTAAAGGTGGTCTTAGCAACGGTCTGGCTCTGGACGTCCTGAGCTATCTGGTTAGCGAGGGCGTATCTCTCCGAGGCGACCGCAGCGAAACGAGGTTGCTTATACGCGTCTTCCAGAAGCCGGGTAAGATTTTCCGATGAACGCGTGACGTTTTCCGATTTTGAGCTGACAAGTTCATTGATGCTGGAATCACCTTCGAGCAGCTTGAGAGCTACCCAGTGAGAAGGATACCCCAGGTTAAGTTTTTCCGATTCAATCAAAGAGGTAAGCTTATCTATCCCGGCATCAAGTCCGCCCCGGAACCGGACTCTGCTGCGGTGATGGTTCCAGTGGCCTGTTTCTGAGCTATTCGCCCCTCTTTCCCTGGACCTGAATCTCCTGCCATGATGATTTGCGGGGTCTGTATTGTCCTCAACCACCGCATTATCCTTCTCCTGAGCAGCTTCGATAGCCGTGCCGATAAGCTCGCGTATCCCTTTTCCCCTGGCGGCGACCGTCGGCACCACAGGTATGCCCAGCCATGTCTCCAGCTTCTCAGCGTCTATGGTTATCCCTTTCGACTCGGCCAGGTCCATCTGGTTGAGGCAAACGACCATGGGCGTGTCCATCTCCATCAGTTGCAGCGTGAAAAAGAGATTACGTTCCAGAACAGGGGCGCCGATAACATCGATAATGACATCAGGTTTTTCAAGGGCGATATAGTCCCGGGTGACCAGCTCTTCCAGCGAGAAAGTAGAGAGTGAATAGATTCCAGGCAGGTCAACGATGGTGACATCATAACCGTCGAAACTCAGGGAACCTTTGGCGCTGTCCACGGTCTTGCCCGGCCAGTTACCGATGGTCTGATGCGAGCCCGTCAACTGGTTAAAAATGACACTCTTGCCGACATTGGCATTGCCGGCAAGGGCGATGGTCAGGTATTTTCCGTTTTTCTTATCCTTTGTTTTTTTAGGGGTTGTCGTGTGACATGAGGTAATTTCGACCAAGTTACCGACCTCCCGGTTTAACTGGTAGCTTTCTCGACAAAGACATTGCAGGCAATCTCATCCCCGAGGGCGAGTCTCGAGCCCCGGCAGGCGATTTCCATCGGCCCCTTGAGCGGCGCGACCCGGCTGACTTTTATTTTAGTCCCCGGTGTCAGACCAAGGTCCAGCAGTCTGCGGAGCACTTTATTGTCCCCCCTGATAAAGCTGACCAGCCCTTCCTGGTCTTCTTTCAAAGCAGACATCGAGACGACATTCGTCTTTCTCTTGCCTATTTTTTCCAGATTGTCCTGTCCCCATTTTCGGCACTCGTCACAGCTGGAAAAACCGAGGTCGCAGGGGGGAATCACCTGACCGTCATCAGGGCATTTATCCGGCGATTTTAAAGTCTGGCACATAGCCCGGGCGGTCTCGTCCGACAGAGCGTGCTCCATGTCACAGGCTTCCTTGTGGACTTTTTCATTGCCTATCTTCAGTACGTCGTGCAGGAAACGTTCCAACAGCCTGTGCTTTCGGGTCATCTTCTCGGCTATCTGGAAACCTTTAGGCGTCAGGGTTACTCCCTGGTAGGGTAAATAGTTGACATAGTCGTTACTCGCCAGCTTTTGTAACATCTCGGTAACACTCGCCGGCGCGATGTTAAGTCGTTTCGATATCGCGCTGGTGCTGGCGGGTTTACCTTCCTGTGTAAGATTATATAAAGCCTCAAGATATTCGTCGGTGCTCGTGCTCATTTCAATCTCCTTTTAGGTTTACCTAAGTCTTAGGTTCACCTAAATATTAACATGATTTCTGGAGACTGTCAAGTGTTTTGTTAAAATTATTTCTTGACGGAAAAAAGTTCTGGCGATAATATTAATCGAAAGATATTTAATGGAGAATTTGAACCATGACGGATTTAAATCAAAGAGTTGGTACGCTGGCGCGGTGGATGCTGGAGTCCGAATATCTGGTGGTATTCACGGGCGCCGGCATCAGTACGGAGTCGGGACTCCGCGATTTCCGCGGGCCGGATGGGCTCTGGACGCGACGGGACAAGGGACTCGCGACGCCTCAACAGGACTTTACCGGCGCTGAACCGAATGCCGGTCACGCGGCCATTACCGAGCTGCAGAACCTGGGTAAGCTGGTCTTCCTCATCTCCCAGAACGTGGACAACCTGCACCTGAAGTCCGGCATCAAGCCGGAAATGCTGGCGGAGCTGCACGGCAATCTCGCCAAGGTGCGCTGTGTTTCCTGCGAGTTTAAAATGGATAGAGTTGAGGGCGAGAGGGAATGCCCTGTCTGCGGGGGCAAGCTGGTATCTACCGTGGTGAACTTCGGGGACTCGCTGCCTGCTAAAGACCTGGCGGAATCCTACCAGCATGCGCAGAAGTGTGACCTTTTTATCGTTGTCGGCTCCAGCCTGGTGGTTTATCCGGCGGCGGATATGCCCAGGGTGGCTTTTGAGGCCGGGGCGCGGCTGGTCATCATCAACCAGGGCGAGACTCCTTACGACCGGCAAACGCACCTGCGTTTTTCCGAAGCTATAGGCCAGGTGCTGCCGCCGGCGGTGGAGAAGTTGAAAGGTCTGTTGAAGGCAGCTTCTTAGTCTTCCACCCACTCAATCACGGTGCTCGACCAGACACGGTTTAGGGCTGTTTCCAGCACCGCCTGGCGCGGCTCCGGGATATCGAGCAGGGGTGGCAGGGTGGGTGTTTCCAGCTTACCCAGTAAAGGACAATGTTTTCGCAGCAGCAGGATTGTCGTCCGGGCGCCGCCATAGACTAGGTAGTCCAGCGACTTGACATAAGGTTCTAATTGTTCACGGGCATGCTGGCAGACGCGGGTGAGAAAATACTCTATCTGCTTATCGCGGTGCCGTTCGAAGCGGTGTGCCGACGAGCCGCCCTGACGGTGACGTCCGTGCACCAGGCCCGTGCCCACTTTGCTGCTTACTAGCTTTTCACCGTGACAAACGCCGATAGCATAAGACCCCAGGCGCACCAGCACCAGTCCTATCAGGTATTCGTGATTGAGCGCGGAGCGGAGTGGCTCAATATCGAGAGAGTGTCTTGTGCTTTTTTCGGCAACCGGAAACGGGGGTATGAACAGATACTTTTGCATCGGGCTCCAGAAAATGACCGCTCCTGTGCCGGAACGGTTGATAATATCAGAAAGACCGGTGGAGATATTTTGTGGAGTGGGTATTTCGTTCAATAAGCTCTCAAGTTCGGAAGCGGGGAGATGGGGTGGTAAATATAGCGTGGTCAAGTCCTCGTCGGGAGTGACGGCCATTTTTTCGAGGAAGTCCAGCATCCTGGCACGGCTGAAAGCCCGCTTTTTTGATGTCAATGTCAAAGACGATACTCCTGAAAAACAAGATTATGATAATCTGTCATTCTGAGCGTAGCGAAGAATCCGTCCTATGCCAGAAAAACGGATTCTTCAATCGCCCCGATCGCATCGGGACTCCTTCAGAATGACAATTCATAACCTGACTATGGTGGCTCCGTCACCGCCTTCATCGCGTTCTCCGGGGCGGAAGGATTTTACTAAGGGGTGCGAAGCAAGAAACTCCCGAACAATGCTTCTTACCGTTCCGGTAGCGATACCGTGGATGATGCGGGCTTCCGTGATGCTGGACTGTACCGCATCGTTAAGGTAAGCATCCAACGCCGGCTCCACCTCATCGGCGCGTTTGCCGCGCAGGTTAAGCTCCAGGGGCACTCTGCGGGCAGGCGGAATTTTCGTCAACGCGATGGTCTTATCTGTTGACGCCGGGGTTGTTTTAACGACGCTGTTCAGGCTCAGTCTCATTTTGGTCCTACCTGCCTGAACCTCGACTTCCTGGGACTCTTCCGATATCGAAAGTACCGTGGCGCTAAGGCCGGCCTCTTTTATCCGGACCGTATCCCCGATTTTTATAGTGCTGGTATCTTCTTCGGGTGTTTCAGCTGTCAAAGGCTGCCAGACCTCGGTATCCAGCTGCTCACGAACTCTATTCAGGGTATGTCTGGCCTGCTCCACCGTGGCGGCCGATTTTTTCTTGCGCAGCTCTGCGGCTGCCGAACGTATTTCTTTGTGCAGCTCCGCCGCCTCCTGTACGATGGTGTCCCGCGCTTCCTGTTTGGCTTTTCTTTCCTCGGTCTTAAGCCGCTTAAGCTCATCGCCAAGCTCGGCGTTACGCCGGGCCAAATCCTCCCGTTCCACTGTTAAGTTACGCTCAAGAGACGTTATTTTCTGCTTTTCCGCCATCAAATTGGCCAGCAGGGCTTCCAGTTCCTGGCTGCCTTCCGATAACATGCTCCTGGCGTCCTTGATAATCTCGGGGGGTAGGCCCAGACGGGCGGCGGTAGCCATGGCGTTGCTGCCGCCCGGCATGCCCACGGTCAGGTGATAGGTGGGTGCCAGCGTGGCAGGGTCGAACTCCAGCGAAGCATTCTCCAGACCCGGGGTGGTGTGGGCGAAAGCCTTGAGGTCGCTGTAGTGTGTGGTGGCCACGGTGAGCGTTCCCCGTGAAAGGAAGTGCCGCAGTATTGCCCGGGCCAGGGCCGAGCCTTCGGTGGGGTCGGTGCTGGTTCCCAGCTCGTCGAGGAGCACCAGGCTTTCTCCCGTAGCCCTCCCGATGATGCGGACGATGTTGCCCATGTGCCAGCTGAAGGTGGAAAGTGTCTGCTCGATGCTCTGCTCATCGCCAATATCGGCGAAAATACCATCGAAGAGCGGCAGCTGGCTTTCCCCGGCTGCCGGAATCGGCATGCCGGCCTGGGCCATGAGGCTGAGCAGCCCGATGGTCTTCAATGTCACCGTTTTGCCGCCGGTATTCGGGCCGGTAATCACGATGACGGAAAAATCATGCCCGAATTCCAGAGAAAATGGCACGGCTTTGTCACCGAGCAAAGGGTGCCGGGCACCGACCAGCTTCACAAAGCAGGACTTTTTCCTGCCGTCACCGCCACCAGAGGCAGCGGAATCAATAATTACCGGTTCGACGGCATTGATTCTCCGGGCATACCTGGCCTTGGCTAATATCAGGTCGAGCTCGGCCGTCAGCTCGATACTCCTGATGATATCATCGCTGTGCGCCCCTACCTCGGCGCTCAGCAGGCGCAGGATTCTCTCTACCTCGCGTCTTTCCTCGATTACGAGTTCCCTTATAGCGTTGCCCAGCCCTACGGCGACCGTTGGTTCCATAAATACGGTAGCGTTGGTGTTGGATATATCATGGACGATTCCTTTAATATCATGGCGGTGCTCAATCTTGACGAGGATGACGTAGCGTCCCTCTCGCTCGGTAATGACGTCTTCCTGGAGGATGCGCTGACCCCTGGGCGACTTAATGATGGTCTCCAGGCGTTCCAGTATCTGACCCCGGGTATCCCGCAATTGCTGCCGGACATTGGCCAGGGCAGGCGAGGCCGTGTCCAGGACTTCACCGGCCGGGTCAAGGCAGCCGGCGATATCTTTCTCAATTTGTTGAAGCTCGACGATGCCTTCGGCGATATTCCAGAGTAGAGGGAAATCCCCGGAAATGCTTTTAAGATAGCGTCGAAGCTCGTGCAGGGCGGCCAGGGTCTGCTGGACTTCCAGGAGGCTCAGCGGCTCCAGGATGCCTTCCAGCGCGGCCAGCCTGACCTTTTCACGGATATCCAGCGCGCTGCCGATGGAGAAGCCCCTGTCCATGGTAAGAAGTCGGCGCGCCTCCGCCGTCTGCCGGAGCAGCCGAGAAATTTGCTCATAGTCATGCAGCGGCTTCAAGGTCATGGCCATTTCGCGGCTGGCGGAAAACGAGGTGTACCCTGCCAGTATTTCCCTTATCCGGGGAAACTCGAGCATTTCCAGGCTTTTATCGTCCATAACATATCACTTTAACTTAAAGTACGGGTATATTATAGCATGACAGTGGTGTAGTACCGCTATATAAATAAAAAAGTGGGGAGCTATTCGGCTCCCCACTCTGCTTTCAACTACTGTCCTTGAGTAATTATCCTATTTCACGGTTACATCTATCGTCAGTGTCCACACGTCTTTTTCCCCGCCCTCCCAGGGCCGGCTGTAGCTCATTTTGATGGTGACTGTACCCGCTTCTTTAGAATCAAAGACCCATACGTCTTTACCGGGAGCGCCGACCGCACCCTCCTTGCCGCTGGCCTGCGGCTCTACATAATTATGCGATTGCTGCGCTATGATAGCCGGTGCGCTTATCTCCGCCTCCCCCCACTGGAAACCGGTCGTCGGATTGGAACCCAGGCTGACAATCAGGGAGCCGGGGCGGATAAGCTCAACGTCTCTGGTAAGATGATTTTGCGCCGTGAAATCATCAATGGAAATTTCTATCATTTTGGCTTCCTGCCCCCCGTGGAGAGCCGGCACGTCCGATGGCGACAGTGATTCTTCCGATTTACAACCGAGGGCGAACAGGGGTATCAGCAGGATGGCAATGAGACTGAAGATAAGTTGTTTTTTCACTGTTTAACCTCCGTAGCAATGTTGTTTCGTCTTTACCATTAATTATAACGGACAATCACGCTTCGGGTTAGGGTTCGTAATATAAAATATTTTTTCAATATGATATAATCAAGATAGTAAATTGTTATTCTGCTGAACTAAATCCTTCAAAAATTCCCGTGACGCAAGAAACTCTGGCACCACCAATCGGATTACGCTCGTTACCCAGGAAACAGATCATCATTACCTTTGCCGGCGTGATGCTGGCCATGTTTTTGGCTTCGCTCGACCAGACCGTGGTCGGCACAGCCATGCCCCGCATCATCAGCGACCTGGGCGGTTTCAGTAAATATACCTGGGTTACCACGGCATATATCATTACCTCGGCGGTCACCGTACCTATCACCGGTAAGCTGACCGATATCTACGGGCGGAAGTTCTTTTACATCGGCGGGCTGGTCATCTTCGTTCTTGGTTCTATCCTGTGCGGTCTCAGCAATACTATGAACCAGATTATCATCTTCCGGGGCCTTCAGGGAATAGGCGCCGGCATTATGATGGCCAATGCTTTTACGGTTATCGGCGACCTTTTTCCTCCGGCTGTGCGGGGAAAATATCAGGGTTTAATGAGTGCGGTATTCGGCCTTTCATCAATTATCGGCCCGACGCTTGGCGGCTACGTAACTGATACCCTGTCCTGGCACTGGGTCTTTTTTATCAATATTCCTCTGGGCGTCGTCGTTATTTTGCTATTTATCTTTTTCTTCCCCAACTTCCGGCCGGATAATCTGAAGCACAGCATTGATTATCCGGGCGTTGTCTTGCTCATACTGACCGTGGTGCCGATGATGCTGGCACTGTCCTGGGGTGGCGTGGAATATGCGTGGGGCTCATCGCAGATTATCGGCATGTTCATTTTTTCGGCGGTGGCGCTGGCTATTTTCCTTTTGGTGGAGAGGCGCAGCCAGGAGCCTATTATCCCGCTTTCGCTTTTCCGAAATCGTATCGTGGCTGTCTCGGAGGTACTGATATTCCTGACATCAAGCGGTATGTTCGGCTGCATTACCTTTATTCCCCTCTTCTTCCAGGGTGTCCTCGGAGATACCGCTACTGCCAGCGGCAACTTCATCGTGCCGATGATGCTGGGTAATGTGTTCGGTAGCTTCATTTCAGGGCAGGTACTCTCTCGTGCCGGGGGTCATTACCGGATTCAGGGCGCTATAGGCGTGGCTATCATGGCTGCCGGCATGGCATTGCTCTCTCAAATGACTATCGAAACCACATCCGCTATTGCCATCAGAAACATGGTTATTACCGGCTTTGGTCTGGGCATTACCCTGCCCCTCTATACAATCGCTGTGCAGAATGCAGTGCCCTATAATATACTCGGCACAGCTACTTCTTCCACCGCCTTTTTCCGCTCCGTCGGTGGCTGTGTCGGTCTGGCTATATTCGGTTCGATAATGAACAACCGATTTGCTGCGGAATTGGGTGTAAAGCTTCCTAGTTCTGTAAAGTCTATGATTCCAGCGCAGCAGCTGGATGCCCTGATGCATAACCCCCAGGCGTTGATGAGTCCGGACGCGCAGAGCCAGTTGCAGGGAATCATCGGACATGCAGGCCAGCAGGGAGCGGCGCTTTTTCCGCAGGTTATGCAGGCTTTGCGCCAATCGCTTGATGTCGCTATCTCTCATGTTTTTCTGTACGGTATGTTTGTTATAGTGCTCGCTTTTATCATCAACTTTTTTATCAAGGAAATACCGCTACGCTCGCACCATACCCTGGATACAAGTCATCTGACGAAGAAAGCGGAATAGAGATTTCTGGTCTGCCGGGGTTTAACTGTCAGTTATTATCCCTTCTCGGCGGCAGCGTTCAAGCCTGCCAGGCGTCCGAAAGTCCAGGCCCGACTGTGCGTAAGCCCCGGTATGGTGGTGGGATACTGGTTGCCGAAGAAAGACCCTGAGACATTCCCGGCGGCATAAAGTCCCGGAATAGCGTTTCTCTCCGTGTCTATCACCTGTAGCTTTGTATTTATCTTCAAGCCGCTCAGAATTACCATATAGCGGGCTTCCATCTGGCAGGCGTAAAACGGCGGCTTCTCGATAGTCGTGAGCCGGTTGGGGTGTTTACCGAAATCAGAATCCTGGCCGTTTCGAGCGAGATTATTGTACCTGGCCACGGTAACTTGATAAGTCTCGAGGGGTACTCCCATCTTTTGGGCAAGCTCATCGATAGTCTGTGCCACCAGCACATTTCCGTTTTCGAGGGCCTCGTCCAGCTGTTTAGGGTTCCACAGGAATGTCGGTGGTCCCATGTTTTTACAGCACTGGCTTCCCATCCTGGGTATCTCTTGTCCATATTTGGCGTCCCATACCGACCAGGCGACTTTGCCCGGTTGCTGTATGATCTGGGTGCATTCGTAACCCCAGGGCAGGTCCTCGTTCATGAATCGTTCGCCATTCGTATTAACATAAAGCCAGGGCTGACGGGCCAGGTTAAAAAGCCCGCTCTGACTCCAGACAGCCCAGTCGAAAAGCATCGGGCAGTGGGGAGGCTCATCCATAGCCGCGCCGACCCATAAACCCATCTTGTGTCCATCCCCGGTGTTCAGGTCGGTGGTATAGGCACACTTGAGGCTAGCCACGGTTGGCCAGCAATACTCCCGAACCATCTGGCGGTCATTCCCGTAGTCCCCGGTACAGAGCACCACCCCTTTTCTGGCATTGAACCGGATAAAATCTCCGCGGCTGTCCCAGGCGATGACGCCGCTAACCCTGCCCTTTCCCCTCCGGACCAGTTGCACTGCCGGGCTTTCAAAACGATACTCCACCCCGAGAGCCCGGCCCTTGTTCAGCAACATATCCGCCAGAGTCTCCTGTAATTTGGGCGGGAAGACATGGATGGTGGGATAGTTCGGGAAGTACCAGGGCTTGGTGGTAGGGTCAAGGATAACCTGCACGTTGGCCGCCTTCGCCATGTCCAGCAGCCAGTCCATGACTTTATCACAGTTGTCAGCCCAGAGCTTGACCAGCTTCTGGTCGCTCCGGTAAGCTCCCCACTCCATTATCGTGGAGATAAGCTGTTCCCGGTCGATTTTAATCCCGGCTTTTTTTTGAAGTCGGCTGGCAATGGCGGCATTATGCAGCCCGCGAACGTTGTAGGTAGGCCCCTTCTCCAGCAGGATGGTCTTGGCGCCGGCTCCAGCGGCCGAAAGCGACGCAGTCAGTCCGGCTATTCCCGCGCCCACGACCACAACGTCGGCGATTACCGTCTCCCTGATGTCTTTAGCGGGAATCGGCGGCGGCGGTATTTCAAAACTCGCTTTTTCGGGGACTTTTACCTTTTCCATTCTTTTTTCACTATCTTTAATACGTTGGTATGATTTTATACCCTATCCAGAACTTTTTGTCAAATTTACACGGATTTCCACAAATATAATACTTGAGATAACCGCAGATTTACTAAGTCGATAGAGATATTCTATAATTGCGATAGACATGGAATAATCGCTGGCTATAAAAAATTTATACTTTGACCGTTTATAACAAGCTTTACCATGAGATGTTTGCGTATTTGAAATGGCGCGTTAAGGAGGTATTTAGCTTATGACGGACTATGCGGCCCTGAAGAAAAAGGTTGACGAACTGGCGGCAAGAGTATGGGACGTGCCGGCCATTGAGGCCAGGGTTAAGGCGTTTACGGAAAAAGGAATCCCCAGGAAGAAGCTCGACCCTAAAAAGCTGCTGGCCGATAAAGAGAAAATCCTCGACCGTGTTCAGCTCCGGGCCGAGGAATATAACTTTTATTTCAAAAACTGCGCCCAGGGCACGGCCCTGTCCCTGATGGAAGAGTTCGGCCAGGGGAGTATGGAGATAATCAAAGCCCTGACTCCCTTTCCGGGTATCGGCGGCACGGGTGAAATATGCGGGGGCATCACCGGGACCCTGATTAACTTCGGGCTTTTCTTTGGCCCGGATAAGCCCCCGGATTTTGAAAAGATGAATAAGACAATCATGACGGCCCAGAAATTCATGGCCTATTTCGAAGACGCTGTGGGACATTTATATTGCTCGGACATTATTGAAACGGTGATATTGGGGAAGAGACTAAATCCCGGGGAAAGCGAAGCGGCTATGATAACCTTCACCGGTGAGAAGGGTTTTGAAAAGTGCGGACTGCCGCCGGGGCTCGGCTGCCGACTCGCCGCGGGATTTATGATTGATAGCATGAAATAAAGCATTCGGTTCGTTACGGTTGTTTCCCCTGTTTACAGGCGCGGAGGCGCGAATGAGTGTTTTTCTGGTCGTTTTAACCTATTTCGCATATGTATTCATTATCGCGATGTATTCCGCGAAGCTGGTCAAGATTGCCAGAATGCCGGTGCATTTGAGGTGGGAACTGTATCCCGTAATATACGAACCAAAAAGCGGACATGGAATTTCTTATTATGAAGACATTAAGGAATGGCAGAAAAACCGACAAAAGACAGTGCGTAAAGGCATCTTTTTCCTTTTCATGGAGAACTTCAAATTCAGCGAATATTTTAAACGCAACCGGGGATACTGGGTGGTAATGTTTCCCTGGCATATCGGGTTCATCTTGATTGTCGCTTTTCATATCCTTTGTTTCTTTGGCGCGCTGGTCATGGTTGCCGGTATCCCCGTATCTGCCGAATCAACAATCATCCTGGGAAGGACCTTCTATTACTTAATTTTACTCGCGGGCCTCATCAGCTTTATCGCCGGTGCCTTCGGAAATATCGGTCTAATCATTAAAAGATTAAGTGACCGGGATTTAAAGTCCTTCGCGACGCGCCAGAATTATTTTAGTTACTTTTTTACGCTGGTGGTCTTTATCAGCGGCCTTTACGCCTGGTATTTTGTAGACCCTGCCTTCTCTCAATACAGAGAGTTCTGGAAAGGGATGATAACGCTGAGCCCTTCAACCGTCGAGTCGGCAACGGCCGCTCACATTATACTTTTTGCGCTGTTCCTCATCTACTTGCCGTTCACGCGCTCCCTGCATTACATCACCAAGTTTTTTGCCTATTTATGGGTACGCTGGGACGACCGGCCGAATTTAAGAGAAAGTAAGATGGAGAAAAACATCGAAGAATGGTTCAATAGACCGGTAAGCTGGTCAGCACCCCATATCCCGTCGGGCAGAACATGGGCGGAAATAACATCAGAAAACATGAATCATGAAAAAGAACCTTAAATTAGCCGATATCTCAAAAAACGGGGATGCTCAGCTTACCGAGGTAAATATCGATGAGCTGATACCCTTGCCGCCGCCCTATGACAGAATAGAGGAACTGCCGGGGTTCAAGCAGCTTACCACAGACCAGCGAGAAAGGCTGGTATGTAATCTCGATGGTTTCGTGGCTCTTGCCCTGCCGAAGCCAGAGAGTAAAGAGGAAGAAAAGAGGTATATCGGTCAGTTTGTCTCGGGACTAAAAAAGCTCCTGAGCAAGGATAACAACTGGACTTTTCTACAGCCCCTGCTGCTTTCACTGGACTACTGCGCCCGGTGTCAGACCTGTAACGATGCCTGTCCTGTTTACGTTGCCAGCGGCAATAATGACCTCTACCGCCCCACCTACCGCTCGGAAATATTCCGTCGCCTTGTCAATAAATATATCAAGCCCGGCGGCAAACTGCGCGCCCGGCTCGGTGGGGGGGATATTGAGCTTAATTGGGCGACGTTATCGCGATTGTACGAGCTGAGCTATCGCTGCAATCTCTGCCGGCGTTGCGCTCAGGTCTGTCCCCTGGGGGTCGATAACGCCCTCATCATCCGCGAGTTGCGCAAGCTCTTCAGTCAGGAGCTGGGCTGGGCTCCGCAAGAGCTCCACGAGAAGGGCACGGTGCTCCAGCTTGAGGTCGGCTCACCTACCGGGATGAAACCACATGTGGTAAGGGACAACATGAAATTCTTAGACGAAGAATTCAGCGAGGCTACCGGCATCGAAGTAAAGACACGGTGGGATAAAGAAGGCGCTGACGTCCTGTTAATACACAGCGCCGGCGACATTCTGTCCTTTCCGGAGAGCGTGGTCGCCTTCGCCATCTTATGCAACGCCGCCGGCATTAGCTGGACGCTCTCGTCGGAAGCGCCGGGATATGATGGCGTCAATTATGGGCTGTTCTATGATGATGTCCAGCTGGCAAGGATTGCTACCAGGCATGCCCAAATTGCCCGGAAGCTCAGGGTAAAGAAGATAGTTATGGGAGAGTGCGGCCATGAGCACAAGGCCCTGATGACGGTCGCCGATAGGCTGCTTATCGGCGACCTGAATATACCGCGGGAGAGCGTCATGACTTTCCTGGAGGACATCGTCTTCAGCGGCAAGATTAAGTTCGACCCCTCGAAGAACGATTTTCCGGTGACGCTTCATGACCCGTGCAATGTCGTCAGGAATCTGGGTATCGTCGAGCCCCAGCGCCGGATTCTGCGCTATCTCTGCCCCCGGTTCCGCGAGATGACGCCCCACGGAGTGGATAACTACTGTTGCGGCGGGGGCGGCGGCTTAAGCGTGATGTCTAATGTCAACTTTACCGACTGGAAGGTGAATATCGCCGGACGGATGAAATTTAAACAGGTCCTCGAAGCCTTCGCTGACCGGCCCGGCCCTGAGGTAAAGAAATACATATGTGCGCCGTGCCTGAACTGCAAGCTACAGTTTCGCGATATATTGAAATACTACGGGGCATGGAAAAAATCCGGCATTATCTGCGGCGGCCTTGCCGAGTTAATCGTTAATGCCATGGTTGATATCAAAAAGCCTTTCATCGAATGGGGAGAACGCTAGAGAGAATACACTGACGCGGCTATTTTGAATGCTTTTGTGGTATACTGTATCGTTATCTGCGGTACTAAAAAATACAGAACAACGGTGAAAAATTTATTCATTATACAGGAGAGGGTTGATTTCTATGGCACAAATGGAACTGGCCGGTAATATATACGAGGTTGATGAGCATGGCTTTATGCAGGAAACTAAAAAGTGGAATGAAGATATCGCCAGGGCGTATGCGGTCAGAGAAGGCGTCAATGAATTAACTGAAGACCACTGGAAGGCGATTAACTACCTGAGAAACTATTACCTCGCCAATGGCATTTGCCCGATGATAAGAAGGCTTATCAAGGAAACCGGATTTACCCTGAAGCGGCTCTACGACCTCTTTCCAGAGGGGCCAGCACAATCCGCCTGCAAGTGGGCCGGGGTACCCAAGGCGACAGGCTGCGTATAAGTCCAGGCACCTTACAATTTTAAGCATCCTTTTCACGTGATTACCCCCTCACATAATCTCTTAGACCATTCGAGTCTGGAAAGGCTATTGACATTTAATAAAGGATGGTCTATTGTCGGCAGTAAAGTATCAATTTTTAAAGCTAATCATATATTCGTATGTATGAGTGATGTCAAAGGGGGTGAAGATGAATCAGGCATGCTATAGAAAACTTATAAAGTATGAGTATCAATTAATGGATGACTATGCTTTTCAGACTGACATTAAGCCGGCACAGGACATCAAATTTAAATTTTTATCCCTGTCCTCCGCCGGGGTCTTGACCATGAAACAATATTATGCCTGGGATGGACCGAGCGGACCGACGATAGATACCAGGGACTTTATGCGTGGTTCTCTTGTCCATGATGCCTTATATCAGTTAATGCGATTAAGTGCTCTTGATTATAAAATTTACAGAAAGCGCGCGGATGAAATCCTGAAAGAAATTTGTCTTACGGATGGTATGTGTAAATTCAGGGCGTGGTATGTTTATCATGGAGTACGCCTCTTTGCGGAAAGTGCCGCGCGTCCGCGAGAGGAACCCGAAGTAAAAATAGTATGCGTACCCTGATGAGATAAGCACTCAAGGGTACAGCATATCTGTAAACCGTTCTACGTAATGTTTGTTCTTATTCCGACCTGAGGGCTTCGATGGGGTTAAGGCGGGAAGCGTTCCAGGCGGGGTAAAACCCGAAGAACAGCCCGATGCCGATGGATACCGAAACGGCCATAATAACTACGTCAGCCGTAACTACAGTTGACATCACTCCCAACTTGTTGATAATCATCGCGGTCGCCCAGCCGAAAACAACCCCGATGATACCGCCCGCGAAGGTCAGAAGCGCGGCTTCAATCAGGAACTGAGTCCATATGTCCCTATCCCTGGCTCCGAGCGCCTTGCGTATGCCTATCTCTCTGGTTCTTTCCAGCACCGATACCAGCATGATGTTCATCACGCCGATGCCCCCCACCAGCAGGGAAATGGCGGCCACCGCGCCCAGAAGAAGGGTCAACGTGCCCGTGACTTGAGACAGCGTCTGGGCTATCTGCTCTGTTGACATGATATTGAAATCGGCGTCGGCAGAGGCCGCCAGATGATGGCGGGTGCGTAGCAGGCTGGTGATAGCATCGATGACATTCTGTGTCTGTGACGAGTCGCTTACTGTCAGGGTTATCGTGGACACAATGCGGCCGCCCTGGGGGGTCCGTGGCTGGGCCACCGCCTGCTGCATGGCCGTCAGCGGTATGTAGACCCCGTCATCGGGGGAGTTAAACCCCGCTCCTTTGCTTTCAAGAACGCCGATAACACGCACGATTATGGTGCCCATCCGCACCTGCTGCCCGATGGGGTCAGTATTGGGGAAAAGAGTCGTGGCGACATTAGTGCCGAGAACGGCTACCTTGCTGCCGCTCTGGTAGTCATCCTCCGAAAAGAGAGCGCCGCTACCAATATTGATGTTGTTGATGGCAAAATATTCGGGATTAACACCATTGACCTGTGAATTGGTGTTCTTACCTCCGACGACCAGTTGCAGGTTGCTGGTATTGGACGGTGATACCGCCGTTATATTGGGCACCTGCTGCGCAATCGCATCGGCGTCTTCCATGGTTAGCGTTCTGACACCCCCCGCCGCACCCCTGACTCCGCCGAACATGGACGCGCCGGGGCGGATGCTAAGCAGATTTGCCCCCATACTTTGTATGTTGGAGAGTATTTGTTGCGTAGAGCCCTTGCCGATGGACATCAGGGTAATTACGGAGGCGACGCCGATAACGACTCCCAGGATGGTCAAAAAGCTCCGCAGTTTGTGAGTGCTTAGTCCGAGCCAGACCGTAGTTAGAGTACCCAACCACTTTTTCATATTTTTTTCTCCGTAATTATTTCGCCATCCTTGAGTTGAATTATGCGCTGGCAGTGATTGGCGATATTAATATCGTGGGTCACCAGCACCAGCGTAACACCCTGCTCGGCATGTAAAGACGTGAGGATAGAGATTACCTCTTCGCCGGATTTACTGTCCAGCTGGCCCGTAGGTTCATCCGCTAGAAATATGGAAGGGTTTTTCACGATAGCCCGGGCGATAGCGACTCTCTGCTGCTCACCTCCCGAAAGCTCAATGGGGCGATGATGGACTCGCTCAGAGAGTCCAACCTTGGCCAGTGCCTCCAGGGCACGTTGACGGTCGATACCGCCAATGTAAGTCATGCCAAGCTCGACGTTAGCCAGCGCCGTGAGCCGGGACAGCAGATTGAAAGTCTGGAAGATAAAGCCAATCTTCTCCCCCCTGATGCGTGCCAGCTCGCTGCCGCTTAATCGGCTGACCTCTTTATCCTCCAGATAGTAAGTACCCGAGGTAGGCTTATCCAGGCAACCCACGAGATTGAGTAGGGTTGATTTACCGGAACCGGAGGGCCCCATTACGGCCACCAGTTCGCCTTTATTGATGCTGATGTTTACTCCTTTAAGAACGGTCAGCTCCCTTTTGCCCATCGGGTACGTTTTGGTGATATTTTCCAGTCTTATTATTATACTTCCATTATCCATCTTCTACCTGCCTAAGAAAGGTATCCCTCCTCGCGGTGGACCATTTTGTGTCGTTGTTGATGTTGCTGTGGCTGAAGCCTGTAGCACGTCTACTTTTTCGCCATCACTGAGCCCGCTGGTAATTTCGGTGCTCTGCCAGTCGCTAATGCCGGTCTGCACAACGCGCTTTTCAGTCGTGCCAGCGGCTGTTACTACCTGGACATAGCTTTGCCCTCCCGATTTGGTGACGGCGGTATTGGGTACCAGCAGCACGTTGGTTCTACTGGCCACAATGACGTTGACGGTAACGGTCAGGCCCTGCCTGAGCTGGAAATTGGCTGTTGTTTTTGCGGCTGATGGTAGCTGGCTTTGTGACCGGCTGCCGGATGAACCGGGGAGTGTCACTCCTTCCGGCAGCGTAAAGCCTTCTGACGGTGTACCGCCGGCTGGTGGACTGAAACCTGCCGGCGGGCCATTCTGGAGCACGTCTTCGGCTTGTTGCTGCGTCATTCTGCCGGAATCGACAGCTCTTTGCAGGTATGTCGGGAGTTGCCCGGCGGTGACATTGCCCGTGGCTGGCTGTGTTGCCGTTTGATTCTGACTCGCCGCCGGCAGAGTCCCTAATTCAACCTTCACGCTGTAGTTCACTACGCCCGACTGTATGGTCGCGGTCGGCGAGATATACGTTACCTTGGCGGGCACACTTATTCCGGAAATGGCGGTTACCTGCACTGTGGCGTCGCCACCGAGCTTTACCTGGGCGATGTCCATCTCACTGACGAGGATATCCGCCTCAAACTTGGTGGGGTCGGCCACCGTTACGGCAATCGTGCCATTATATACGTTGTCACCCGCTTTCACATTCAAAGCGGTCACGAAACCGTCAAAGGGGGCCGTAATTTCCGGGCTCATGGCCTGAGCGTCAGCCAGTTTTTTCTGCGTATCTGCTAAGTTGCTGTTTGCAGTATCCAGGTCTAACTTGGCATTATTTAAAGATTGCTGTCCTTTATCGACAGCGTACTTGGCATCGTCTACCGCTATCTGGGCATCAACCACGGCGGACTTATAGGTATCCACCGTTGTTTTGGCATCATCAACCGCCATCTGGCTTTTCTCAACATCCAGCTGGGCTTGCGCAATCTCCAGATGACTTTGATCAACATCCAGCTGGCTTTTCGCCGCCCATAATTTAACGTTACTTAGCACTGTTAAATTGCTGGTAGAACCTGCCACGATATTGGTGTAGTCCTCCAGGGCTGCATTCAGGTCATCCTTAGCTTGGGATGTAAGCACCGTTAAATCACCAAGATCACCCGCCCATCCTCCGATCTCACCAGTTGTCAGCTTTTTAACAAATTGTAAATTCAATTCAGCCATCGCTACAGCGATTTTGGCATTATTCACTTCGGTTATCTGGTTCAGGGTACTATTAGCCGTCTGCACGGTCATCTCTGCCTGATTTACGGCGAACTCTTTAAGGGTGACCTGTCGCTCCGCCTTGGTTAC
>Ga0187886_1001448_pt1 | contig 21545 bp, 17 predicted proteins | sample June2016WEW_20_1_FD_133001 | JGI IMG/M metagenome (GOLD analysis project Ga0187886, IMG submission 133001) | Peatland microbial communities from SPRUCE experiment site at the Marcell Experimental Forest, Minnesota, USA - June2016WEW_20_150 | ecosystem: Environmental > Terrestrial > Soil >... | reverse complement strand
GGTTTTTTCTTTTCATCATCGAATTGTTTTACGATTGTGTAATATTGTTCGAGCTGTCTGCTGTTGGCATCCACCTGTTCCATAACAACGCCCGGCTTTGCGCCTGGCGCGTTTGCTTCGCCGACGCCGCTCTTTGTAGCTTTAGCATCTATTCCATCTGCCTTGCGAATGAATTTTATATATTGGCTGCTCGTCCAAAGGCTCGCTCCTTCAGGCGGCACGATTTTATAATAATCGCCCACTGCCGCGCCCATTATGCGAACCTTCAGACCTTTACTGACCGTCAGTTGAACGCTGTCGCTCACCATCGGTTCTCTGTCGTCTGCACCTGCGTAAACTCGCACGTTATCGCCGCTGACTACTCCGACTCCGGGTTTATTGACGTCTGTCTGAACATACTGTTTGAAAATCCATGAAAAGCTGCCTGGCGGCGGCAGTATCTGCGACCAACTGAACTTTTGTCCGATGACGACCACCTTGGCAGGACTGCTTATCTTACCGCAGCCGTAGTAATTCATTCCAGGCCCGGACCGGATATTCAGTTCCGTGCCGGTTATTTCTCCGACATAAGGAAACTGTGCCTGGTTTACTTCAGCGACCTGTGCCGGAGCACCCAGTGCTGCAGGTCTTTTTTCCTCTGCTGCCGAGGCGATTGCGCATATTGCGATTGTTGCTATTATTGATGATTGGAAAACTTTAATCCATTTCATATTCTTCCCTTTCCTTAAGAAAGTATGGTTATTTTTACGAACGCTTAATTATCTCAAAGCCTCTGCGGTTGTCAATTATTTCTTTTACGATTCCAGACGTTTAATTTCGTCCTCGCACATCTTTTTCTGGCCCGGGTCGTTAAGCTTGACAACGGCTTTTTTGAGGTAATTTAGCGATTTCTCCTTGTCCGGCAGATACCTTGCGTAAATAATGCCCAGCATAAGCAGTACCTGTCCTGAATATTCGTATCCGCCGTAATATGACAAATATTTTTCATAAGCCGCTGCCGACTCTGCCCATTTGCCCATCGACATAAACTGATTTGCGATATCGAGCAATGACTGTTTGGGCAAAGGCTGCACCACATCCTCTTTTATCAGCTCAAGGTATAAATCCGCTGCCTGCGCAAGGCTGCCCTGCGCTATCAGAGACATAATTTGAGAACGCAAAGAAGCAACCCTCTCTTCTGCCTGTTTTTGCTCTTCGGTTTTTACTTCTGTTACTTCTATTTTTTTGCTGATTTTGCCCGCGTAAGGGTCGATTCCCTCGGCAGTCATATTCCGGTATAGGTTTCTGTGCCGCCATCGTTTTATCATCGACCACAAGTCGAACTGGTCGCCTTCCACCAACCCGATTATTCGCAGCAGAAGTATACTTATGATTCCGAATGCGTAACCGGAAAGATGTGCATCGTAAGCGACGTTCGCTGCGCTTCTCGACATGATATTATCGAAGAAAATCATTTTGATGATTATCAGATATATTGCCGGTATTTCCATTGTTCCTATGAAGAATAACCAATAGACAATAGTTATAAGAGACTGCGGATATAGGACAAGATATGCTCCAATCACAGCGGAAATTGCTCCGCTTGCGCCCAGCACCGGCGTTGCTACGGCATTGGCGAAGAACGATGCTGCAAGAATATGGCCGATTGCGCTGAAGACTCCTCCCGCCAGATAGAATATCAGGTATCCGATATGTCCGAGTCGGTCGTTTACATTATTCCCGAAAAGATAAAGGAAAAACATATTGCCGAGGATATGAGCGAAGCTGGCGTGAAGAAACGCGTAAGTGATAAATTGCCACACAAACGGATACGCGGGCGTGAGCATATATATGTCCGCCCATTTCTGCGCCGCCTTTGCTCCGCCGGCATACATTAAAATGAAGATTATCACGTTGATGACGATCAGCGCGTAATTCATATATGGCGTCCGCCACGGCTGAACGTTTGTCCTTAATGGTAAAATCATATCCTAATCTTTATAAAAAAGTCTCGAAATATTGATTTAAAGTGGTATTCTAATCCTTTATGGTATCGGATACAAGTATTTTAAAAGACCGGATAAGAAATGTCAGGGCAAAGCTTCAGTCTGCCAAAGCGGATGCTTTTGTAGTCCCCGTCTGCTCGAATGTTTCCTATCTAACCGGCTTTACCGGCGACGACAGTTGGCTGATTTTAACAGCCGGGCAGGTTTTCCTTGTTACCGACAGCAGATATACCCTCCAGGCAAAAAACCAGTGTCCCGCCTGCCGAATTTACCATCGCAAAGGCTCGATGATTGATGCCGTTGCTGACATATTCAAAAAACTTCCCAAAATCAAAACGATTGCCGTCGAGGACAAAATCGAACTGGCCGTTTTTAAAATTTTACGCAAGAAACTTCCTGTCCGGATAAAGCCTGTAAAAAATATTGTCGAATCTGTCAGGCAGATAAAAGACTCCTCTGAAATCTCCGCGATAAAAAAGGCGATTGGTATTTCCCAAAAATCTCTTGCCAAAGTCCTACCCAAAATTCGCGTCGGCATTAGCGAAACTTCTCTGGCCGCGATGCTCGATTTCGAAATGAAAAAAGCCGGCGCAAATCCGGCATTCGAAACCATCGTTGCCTTCGGAAGCAATTCAGCAATGGCGCATCATCGCCCGTCAGCGAGAAAATTAAAAAAAGTCGATACTATCCTTTTTGATTTTGGCGCAAAAGTTAACGGCTATTGCTGTGATATAACCAGATGCTTCGCTGTCGGAAAGATAAATAATCTTTACGCAAAGGTTTATAAAACGGTACTCAATTCACAAACTAATGCGATAAACGTTTTGAAATCCGGTATGAAAGCAAAAAATGTAGACGCTGTTGCGAAGGAAATTATAATAGCGTCGAAATTGCCGCCTTACGGCCATGGCCTCGGCCACGACATAGGTTTGGAGGTTCACGAACAGCCGAGGGTTTCATTTCTCTCAAAGGCTTCTTTGCAAAGCGGAAATGTAATTACAGTTGAGCCGGCAATTTACCTGCCCGGCAAATTCGGCATAAGAATTGAGGATGATGTGCTGATTACCGAAAACGGCTGTGAAATTTTAACTTCCCTGCTCAAAAGCGATGGAGTTCCGCTGCTGAAAATTAGATAGATTTAAAAGGTTTCTTTCCGCTTTTTTCTTGATTATCAACAGGAAATATCTATAATAGTAAGTTGTTTTGGAAGGAAGAAGAAAATGAGAAGTTGTTGGAGGATTTCCCATTCGTTTACAATCCAGCAGTATTTTTGTGCATATTATTCGTAAAGAATCAAAAATTAACAATTTTTTTGAAAGAGATGGTTATGACCACAGAAGAACGATTGGCAAAACTTGAGCGACAAAACCGACTCCTGCTGATTGGACTGGTATTGGCAGTAACAGCATTTGTCTTGGGTATTTGGGCTGTTAAAAAGACATCCAATGTCATTCGGGCCAACGAGTTCGTTCTTGAAGACAAGAACGGAAAGACCCGTGCATCGCTGGGCGTGTACGAGAACAGGCCGAGTTTGGTTCTGTATAACAAGAACGATAAGCTCCTCGCAATGCTGGGTGTGTCCGAGAACGGGCCGGCGCTGATTCTGTACGATGAGAACGATAAGCTTCGCGCTAGTCTGGACGTGTCCAAGGGCGTGCCGAGTCTGATTCTAAGAGATGAGAACGGAAAGTTCCGCGTTGGTCTGAACATGGACGAGAACGGGGCGGGACTGAGGCTATTCGATGCAAACGAAAAGACCCGCGCCGGGTTGTGCATAGCCGAGGGCGAGCCGGGCTTGATGCTGCTCGATGCGAACGGAAAGCCCCGCGCCGGGCTGTATAGCGGACTGGGTCTGATTCTGAGAGACGAGAACGGCAAAGTTAGATGGCAAACGCCTTGACCCTCGTTATCCCAGGACCAGCCACGCTTTTGCTGCTCGGCATTGGTGCGGTGATGTTGAGAAGGAAACGCTAATAAAATGAGTAAAGTAAAGACAGAAAATAGAACCGTAGAAGAATTAAAAGGTGCACTGGAACGCCTTGAGTATGAAGTCTGGATGCTGTGGTCTTTGGCGAATATTCTTGCTACCGACAATCAAGGCAAGGGCGTGATTCATAATGCGTTATTAGAATCCTTTCTCATCCACACCAGAATACTTATCGAATTTCTATACAAGGATGAACCATATAAAGATAATGTTAGAGCAAGCCAATACTTCACACCTGACAGCCCTTGGGAAAGTATCCGGCCTCCAAAAACTGAGTTGCTCGAAAAAACAGAAAAAGACGCACACAAACAGCTTGCTCATCTCACCTATACTCGCTTACAAGGGAAAATGCAGTGGCCTTATATTAAAATTGTGAACGATATAAAAGCGGTATTGCAAGTCTTTCGTGAAAACTTGCCAGACGATTTTACCAAAGAATCAAACGTCTGACCTGCTCAGCCTCGGGGCGGGGATGGTGAGAAAAAACTTTTTAAGTAAATATTCTTGATTGAAAGGGAATTGCTATGAATAAGAAACAACTTGTCTGTATGTGGGCGGGTATAGTTGTTTTCATCCTAATCGGACTGAATACAGGAACATTGTTTGGGGCCGGTTACTGTATAAACACTTACGCCCAAATAATTACATGCTTGGCAGGTACTGTTATGGTAACTGGTGGTCTAATCTATACCCTAAGAGACAAACAAGGCAAAAAGGGCAAAGCTGACTAAACCCGCAACGCTTTTACTGCTCGGCTTGGGGGTGGTAACGCTGAGAAGAAAAAGCTAGAGATTATCTCAATTTAAGCTGCTTATATTTTCCGCGGCGGTGGGCCAGACGTTCGGGATTTTCGGCCTGTATCTTTTCCTCATAAGCGGCAAAATTGCCCACAAACCACTGTGTTTTGCCATTGCCTTCAAAAACAAGCAAATGCGTACATATCCTGTCGAGGAAAAATCTGTCATGGCTGATTACCATCGCGCAGCCCTGAAAATTGATTATCGACTGCTCAAGAATCCGCATAGTGCTGACGTCGAGGTCGTTTGTCGGCTCATCGAGCAGTAAAAGATTTCCGCCGCGGCGGAGCATTTTGGCAAGATGTATTCTGTTTCTCTCGCCGCCGGAACATTCTGAAACTTTTTTCTGCTGCTGGGTGCCTGAGAAATTATATTTAGCGACATAAGCGCGTGAAGCGACCGAAACGCCGCCGACAACGATAGAATCTTTGCCGTCGGAAATTTCCTCGAAGATTGTTTTGCTGTCATCGAGGGCGTCGCGGTGCTGGTCAACGTAGCCGATTGAGACGGTTGCGCCGATTTCGATTTTGCCGCTGTCGGGTTTTTCCTGGCCGGCTATCAGGTTAAAGAGCGTTGTTTTGCCGATGCCGTTTGGCCCGATTACGCCGACGATTGCGTTTACGGGCAGTTCAAATGAGCAGTCATCGATGAGCGGGCTATCGCCGAATTTTTTACAGACCCCGGCAAACGAAATTACTTTATCGCCGAGCCTTTGGCCTGACGGTATTTGTATCAGTATTTCATTTTGCCTGTCTTCTTCGGACTGGCTAACCAAATCGCCGTAAGCATTTATACGCGCCTGGCTTTTCTTATTGCGTGCCCTGGCAGAGGTGTTAATCCATTCAAGTTCGCGTGCCAAAGTCTTCTGCCGCTGCGATTCCCTCTTTTCCGTTACGCGGAGAAGCTCGGCCTTTTGTTTCAGCCAGGAAGAATAATTCCCCTCGAACGGCAGCCCTCTGCACTTATCGAGTTCGAGAATCCATTTTGTGATGTTGTCGAGAAAATACCGGTCGTGAGTTACGATAATTACTGTGCCCTGATATTCGCGAAGGGCCGTTTCGAGCCATTGAATGGTTTCAGCGTCGAGGTGGTTTGTCGGCTCGTCGAGCAGCAGCAAATCCGGTTTTTCCAGCAGAGCCATACACAGTGCAACGCGTCTGCGTTCGCCGCCGGACAATCTGCCGACGGATGCATCGTCGGGCGGCAAAACCATCGCGTCGGAAACAATATCAATGAGCCTGTCGGTTTCCCAGCCCTCGCAAGCGTCGATTTTATCCTGGTAAACGGCCAGTTCCTCCATCAGCTTATTCATTTTCTCGTCGGACTGCGGCTCGGCAAGCTGATGCGAAATTTCGTTGTACCGCGCTACCATATCGAGTGTTGGCTTTATCGCGGTGAGCAGATTTTCCCTAACGGTCTTGTCTAATTCGAGCTGCGGCTCCTGTGCGACGTATCGCAGTTTCATATTTGCGGCAAGTTTCGTATCGCCCTGAAAATCTTTGTCGAGACCTGCCATTATTTTCAGGAGTGTGCTTTTGCCGGAGCCGTTTTCGCCGATAACCCCGATTTTTGCGCCGTAAAAAAACGACAGCGAAATATTCTTTAAAACTTCGTTTTTGCCGAAGCTCTTGCTGACATCGTTCATTTCAAATATAAATTTTGGCGGCATATACAGTTAATCCTGTTTTATTTTTTGCTGTAAATTTTTGCTAATTCTTTATTGATTCTCAAACTGCACCAGTCTTTGCCGCACATCGTGCAGAAATCGTCATTGGCCCCGGCCTTGCCGCTCTTGGCACAGGCCTGCTCGTGAAATTTTTTCGCGGTTTTCGGGTCAAGCGACAGGGCTATATGATTTTTCCAGTCGAAACTTGCCCTGGCGATACTTAATTTTTTATCTCTGTCTGCTGAGTTTAAAAATCCTCTCGCTACATCAGCCGCGTGAGCTGCGATTTTCGCCGCGATAACGCCTTGCCTTACATCTTCAATATCCGGCAGGCCCAAATGCTCCTTCGGCGTAACATAGCACAAAAACGATGCACCCCAGTATCCTGCTGCCGTTCCGCCGATTGCGCTTGTTATATGGTCGTATCCCGGCGCGATATCCGTTACCAGCGGACCAAGAACATAAAACGGTGCGTTATGACAGTATTTCTGCTGGAGTTTCATATTTTTTTCTATCTGATTAAACGGAACGTGCCCCGGCCCTTCCACCATAACCTGGCAATTTTTTTCTTTCGCCCGCAGGACAAGTTCGCCAAGCGTTTTCAGTTCCGAGATTTGCGCTTTGTCCGTTGCATCTGCGATACATCCCGGCCGCAACCCATCGCCAAGTGAAAAGCAAACGTCATATTCTGCCATAATATCGCAGATGTCATCGAACAGTTCATAAAACGGATTTTGCTTATTTTTCAAAGTCATCCATTTTGCGATTAGTGCTCCGCCTCTGCTTACGATTCCGCAAACTCTTTTAACCGCTGCAGGCAGATATTGCTTAAGGACTCCCGCGTGAATGGTAAAGAAATCCACTCCCTGTTTTGCCTGTTTCTCAATTGTTTCGAGGATTATTTTGGGATTTATGTCTTCGACATCTCTTCCGATTATCATTTCGTAAACGGGAACGGTTCCGAACGGCACAGGGCAGTTATCGATGATTTCCTTGCGGATTTTATCGAGGTTTCCGCCTGTGCTCAGATCCATTACGGTATCGGCGCCGACATCGAGGGCTGCGCTGAGTTTTTTAAGTTCGTTTTTCACTGATGAGCTTGCGCTGCTTGTTCCGATATTGGCGTTGACTTTTATACTGACTGCTCTGCCGATTCCGATTGGCTTTAGATTATTTTTGAGATGTATTTTATTTGCGGGGATAACGAGTTTTCCCGCGGCGATTTCTTTACATACAATCTCTGGCTTGATTCCCTCATTTTTCGCAACAGTTTTCATTACTTTCGTAATTTTGCCGTCGCGAGCCTGTTTAATTTGTGTTGTCATTTTTTCTTCCAATAAAAAAGCCGCTTTTTCGGAAGCGGCCTTTGAAAATCTTTTTTTATCGCTTCCTACGCAGGCATTCCCGCAATGGGATAATCCTGTTCAGGTTCAAAGGGTATTTTCTCAGGCCATTTTGGCCACCCCTGCAAAAATAAGTATAAACCTGTATATTAAGCCGGTCAAGAGTAAATAAGTATTGCAATTTCACCAAAATTTTGGCATATATTAGACTTTTGCAATTTAAATGGAGGTATTTCTTAGATGTTGGTATGGAAATTAGTTTATCTTTTCAGAGGTTTTCTGGTCAGCATACCGCTGATTTTTGCGGCTTTTTGGTTTCACGGCGAAACAAAGAATGTTTACGTTATCTGGCCGATTGGTTTATTTGTTTTTTTTATCGGTATGGCTATTCGCATCTGGGCTCAGCAGCATTTGCGGTATCGGCTGAAGATTCACAAGGAATTGACCCTTACCGGCCCGTATCAATTTGTCAGAAATCCCGTCTATATCGGCACCATTACGATTTTTTTGGGGATGACAATATTGTTTGAGCTTCCCTGGCTGGTTCCCGTTACATTAATTTGGTCTGCGGCAATATATTCTTTTGTCATTCATTACGAGGAAATGCATCTGCTTGCCCGTTACGGCGAGCCTTATAAAAAATTTATGTCTGATATTCCCCGCTGGATTCCGCGAAATCTGTCTTTGGAGAATTTGGGTCTGAAAAACGAATATTTTACCGCATCGGTAGTCGCCGAACTTTTTTGTCTTATGTACCTGGTGCCTTGCATTCTAAAGGAATTGATATCAGTTTGGTTTAAAATTTAATTTCTTTTCTTTTTCGTTCCTAACATTTCGAACGGTTGTTTAAGAATCGGCAGCGGTTCTACTTTTATTTCCGGCTTTTCGAGTGACCCTGTAACTTGAACTTTCAGAAATGCCGCCCCGAGGCCTGCAGTCATAGAATCAAAGAATCCGGGATTTTCTTTGCCCGCCGCACCGTATCCCACAAAGTTAATATTTATTGAATCGCTCGCCGGCTCATAAGTGCCCGTTCCCCTAAGTGATGCCGTCGAGCCATAGAGGTCCAATCTGCTTATCTCTACGATTTTACCTTTTATTACCGCTTGAATCTTTATATTGTCGAATGCCAGGTCTTTGTTGATTGCTTTGAGTATCGCGGTTCTTATTTGTGCCAATAGTCCGGTTTGTCGCGGTTGGATACCTGTTGCCTGCCCGACGAGTATTCCTTTTGCTATTTGCGGCTGTTGCACATCTCCTTCGATATGAAATTCGCCGTTTATTGTTCCGCCGGTGTCTTCTGCCGTCTCTGACTTGGGAGAGACAAATTTTTCGGTAGCGGCCTGTACTATCATTATGTCAACTTTATAATTTGAAAAATTACTGTTGCTGTCGGTATCGAATATCGCGTCGCCTATTATCCTTCCGCCCAGGAATTCGCCCACGAATTTTTTGACGGCTATTTTCGGGTTATTACTATCGAATGGAATCGTAAGTTTGAGATTCTTGATAGGTCTGTCTTTGATTGAAAAACTTCTCACATCCAGATTAAGTTTGCTGTTTCGCGGACCTTTTCCGATATCGTATTTTGTATCGATATTGAGCAGCGCGTATATATTGGATATTAGTTTTGTTTTTCCGATTGAACATCCCTTAAATAGTGCCGAGCCGCTAAGGTCGAGCGTTTTATCACCGGCTTCTGTTTTATATAGTTTGACTTTGTCGAAATCCAGGTCGAATCTTCCTGCCGGCTTGAGTTTCGTATAGTAGTTTTCAAGTTTTTCCGCCGGCGCAAATAACCTCGGGTCGAAGTCCATATCTATGGCTTTTAGTTTAAGCTCTGCAGATTCAATGTCTCCGCCGGCCATTTTTATTGTTCCGTCCAGCGTGACTCTGGGCGGTTTGTTGGGTTCATTGCCTTCGGCTATATTGGCTGATAGCGATGCGACTTCGATATTTTCAGGCTTGATTACTATCTTTCCCGTTATGTTTTCCAGCGGAAGGTCGAACTTGCTCAAATATGCCGCATCATTCCGGCAATCGACGCTTATTTCATATTCGGGGCATTTTATCTTCGAATTTTTACCCATTGTTACATCGAGATTTACCGGCCCTTCGAACTGATAATCTTCGAGCATTTTTGCGCTGTTGGGACCCAGCACCGGCTTGACCATATTGCTGTCCAATAAAAGGTCTTGCGCCTTCAATCGCATACAGTAACCCATCGGCTCTTTTTCGGAACCGGTCCATATTGTTCCTGTCGCGCTGATTGGACTGCTGTTGAAATCCGCCTTGAAGTTTTTCACCTCAAGCTTCACCGGCGTAAGATTTGCGTCCAGTCGTATATTTTTCAAAGGCTGCTCCAGCATCGGATGTTTTATCATTTCGCTCTTTAAATCGAGCTTTGCCAGGTAATCGATTGGCAATTCATTGGCATCGGCTTTTCCCGGCCGCTTTGCCACAGAGTGAAGGTAAATATCCGCGTCGCCTCTGGCGTTATGTATTTCAAAATTGTTGAATAATTTTTTCTGCTCGGGCGGAAAAGCGCTTATTAGTTTATTGTCGATAGCGACATTACTGGCCAGTATTTTAAAGTCATATACCGGGTCTGGCGTATACGTATCGGTAATTCTTCCCTGCATCTTTATTGTTCCGCCGCTTTGTTTGCTTACGACGTCTATTAATTCTATGACTCCGCTGTCAACCGCGAGTTTGCCGCTGATGCCCGTTATCGGGTACGGAAAATACTGGCACATAATCCCTACATCGAGCAAATTTGCATATAACCTGAATATTCTCGTGTTAGGCGGTTTAGCCGCGTAAATAAAATCCCCGGATACCATTCCCGACGGTGAGAAAATATACCACAGCTTTTTATGATATTCCAATAGCGCCGCGTAAAGGTCGTTATCCAGCAGCATATTATTGCTCGACATAATTACATTGCTGTCCATTGTCTCCCCGAACCCGTTGCAGTATCCCTTCATTGTGATATCGACTTTGCCGTGCACGGCCGTAAGTTCTTTCATTGTCATACTGGTTTCGGTTACATCGATTCTTCCCGCAAGATGTTCTACAAGGTATGGAAACTCGAAGTATCGCATGGATATATCTTTGCAGTCTAAGTATCCTTTGCAGTGCGTCTTGGATATTTCTGTCGCTTTTCCTGTCAGCACTACATCCAGGTCTAATAGTCCCTGCGGACTGAAATTATCGAAAAATACCTGCAGCAGGGGGATGAAACTTTCGAAAATCCTGCTCCCGTATGCGAAACTGTTATCAGCCGCTTCCTCTCTGACGTTCAGGTCTTTAATTCTGACTCCAAACGCAAACTGGGGATCTGAAAAATCTTTTATTACTCCGTTGAAGTCTATCACCGTTTCCGGACCGATTGCGATTGTTGCTTTTTCAAAATTTATCTTTTCTTTGTCCGAAGTGATTTTTGAATAAAAACTGTTTATATTGCATTTGCTGCCGAACAGCGTCATATCCAGTCTCGGCAGATACCCTTCAATCTCAATTTCCTGTGTTTCTTTCTTTGTCCATTTGACCAGTATCCTGTTGCCCTTATTTTCATTTTGGGTATTTTCTGTTATTACGAAGCGGTAAACCCCGTTCTCGCTCGTTGTTTTGGCGTTGCCGCCCTGGATATTGCACGATGTAGTTTTGACTTCCACGCCTTTGTTGATTTGCGCGAACTTGATTTCTCCTCGTTTGAATCTCAATTCAGGCAGTAATTCTCCTTTTCCTCCGCTGGGCGGTTTCAGCACGGCTACATTCCATTGTTTTGTATCGCCGTTGTATTGAATGTTAAGGCTGAAATCTTCAATATTAATGCGGTTGAGTTTCGGACTGAATTTTAGAAAACTTGTGGGAGCGAAATACACGTCGAGTTTTTTTGCCGTTAGTATTGCGTTATCCGGCGTCTTCTTTTCTAATGGCCCGATGCTTATATTTCTTAGGCTGATTTTGCCGCTCAGTTGAAATGCGATGGAACCGATATCTACTCTTGCACCGGTCAGTTGCTTTATCTGGTTTATCGCGATTGGTTTGAGAAGGTTCCCGCCCAGATTATACAAAAACCACAGCACTAATACCGTGATAATTACGATCATCCATCGAATTGCTATTTTATTTTTTGTCACTTTTTCCATTTTATCGCTTTGTCGGCAATGTCTTTTCTGTAGTATGCTTTTTCAAATTTTATTTTTTCGACTGCCTCATAAGCCTTTGCCTTTGCATCGGCGATATTATTTCCCAGTCCTGTAACGCCCAGCACTCTTCCGCCTGCCGTTACGATTTGTCCGTTTTTCTCTGTAGTTCCAGCGTGGAATACGATTACATCCTCTAATTTATCTGCATCTTCAAGGCCGGTTATTACTTTTCCTTTTTCATATTCGTCCGGGTATCCGCCTGACGCCATAACGACGCATACCGCCGGCCGACTATCCCATTCGAGCGTGATTTTATCCAGCGTCCCGTCGCAGGTCGCCAGCATCGCTTCCAGCAAATCGCTTTTAAGTCTTGCAAGTATCGGCTGCGTCTCCGGGTCTCCGAATCGAACATTATATTCGAGCACTCTTGGCCCGCCCTGTGTTATCATTATCCCCGCATACAAAACGCCTCTGTATGGTGTGCCGTTCCTGTTCATTCCATCGATGGTCGGCACAAGTATTTCTTTTACAATCTGGTCCATCATTTTTTCAGTAACAATCGGGGCAGGGCAGTAAGCTCCCATTCCGCCGGTATTTGGCCCGGTGTCGCCGTCTCCGATTGCCTTATGGTCCTGCGCCGGCTCAAGCACATAAATATTTCTTCCATCGACAAGAGCTAATATTGACGCCTCCTGTCCGAGCAGTTTATCTTCGACAAGGATTTTTTCGCCTGCCTTTCCGAATATTTTCCCTTCCATAATTTTTTCAGCCGCGAGAATTCCTTCCGCAGGCTCATTGCATACAAAAACTCCTTTTCCTTTGGCAAGTCCCGTAGCTTTTATCACTACCGCTTCATCTCTGCTTGCGATATAGGTTTTTGCGTCCTGAAAATTGTCGAATGTTCGGCTTTCCGCCGTGGGTATCGAGTTTGCCTTCATTATTTGTTTTGAAAATGCCTTATCCGCCTCAAGTTGTGCTGCCGCTCCGCTTGGTCCGAACGCCTTTATGCCGGCCTTTTCGAATCTATCGACAATTCCATCCGCCAGGGGGTCTTCAGGCCCGATAACAGCCAGTCCGACTTTATTTTCTTTGGCAAAAGCCAAAAGTTTATCGTATTCATCCGCTTTTATGTCGATATTTATGCCGCACTTAGCGGTTCCCGGGTTCCCGGGCGCTATGAAAAGTTTTTTTAATTCCTTGGATTGTGCCAGTTTCCACGCGATTGCGTGTTCACGTCCCCCGTTTCCGACCAGCAGTACGTTCATTATTTACCTCATTTGCAAAGTATAGTTATTTTAGCTTCTTTTCGTACTGCTAATTTACCATAGCTTTTCTGGTTTCTCAAGGCTTCTTTGTATGCTGAAAATTTGTTGTTGATTGCGTATTTTTTTGTGCTAAACTATCAGCTTTGATTTTTTACAGCCAATTATAGATAAGGAGCAAGATTATGAATAAAAGATTTTATTATTTTGTAATTTTTGTTGTTGTATCGCAGCTTTTGTTTTGTTCTGTGGTTTTTGCGAAGTCTGACAAGTCCCAAAAGTCCGCAAAGCCTGCCAAAGTCGAGGCCAATCAGCCCGTTGCGCCGGCAAAAAACCAGCCGCAGGCTTCTGCGCCCTCAAACGCAAGGATTAAGTTTGATACGCTTGTGCACGATTTTAACAAGGTTGGCCCGGATACTAACAACGACTGTAAATTTAAGTTTACAAATGTCGGAAAAGACGTTCTTAAGATTGACCGCCTTCAGGGTTCATGTAAATGCACCGTTCCCGATTTGCAGAAGAAGGAATATGTCCCTGGCGAATCTGGCGAAATTACTGTTCAGTTTCACTCTCCGAAGTTCCAGGGCGCAACTTCGCAGCATGTTATGGTTTTCAGCAATGACTCTAATGAACCCAGGGTTGAGCTGGAAATCAAAGCCTTTGTTCAGCTTGCGGTTCAGGTTACTCCCGAGCTGTTGAATTTATCGTTTATCGCCCCCAATGGCGGTGCTTCTCCCATTACGGTTACCAGCCTTGATGGTGAAAAATTTGCAGTAACAAAATTCGAATCTTTCGGCAATGTAATTTCTATTTCTGTTGACCCCAACAAAATTTCTGACAAGTTCATCTTTAATCCTGTGGTAGATGTTAATAATCTCCGCAAAAATTTAAACAGTTCTGCGCTTTTTACTATTACTCACTCCAAATGCAAGGAAATCAAAATACAGTATTCCTGCCTCAGGGAATACGAGGCTTCTCCTACTGTAATTATCATACGAAACGCCGTTGTCGGCGAAATCCAGAAACGCACCGTATATCTTACCAGCAATTACAATCAGCCTATTGAAATTGAATCAGTTTCTTCTGACAAAGGAATTATCAAGGTGATTAATAAGGAGAAGACTGAGAACAGCTTCAAATTTGATATTGAAATTGCCCCGCCTCTGGCCGAAGGAAAGTCGAGGGTCTTCTCTGATAATCTGCGTATCAAAATTAAAGGCAAGGAGCAAATCGACGTTGCCTGCCGCGGCTTTTATAAAGCAGCCCAGTAATTAATTTTAGAAAAGGACTTCCATGAAAAAAACGATTCTTGTTGTAGAACTGGTATTGATTGCACTGTTTTCCGCAAGTTGTCAGAAGCACAGAAGGATTGAGCCTGTCAAGGCCCAGCCTCAGTATGACAGGCCTTTGCCGCCTGGCCAGCTTGCCTTGCGGAAGATTACAAATCCCGCCGACATCCCGGATTTCACTTTTGCCTGCTACGACCTGAGCAATCTTAAAACTGCCGTGGCAAACAGTCTCAACTATATGAAGAAGCCTTCCAGCAATCAGCATTATCCTTATGGCGACATAACTCACGCCAAAGCCGTTGATAGCCTCAAGGCCTTCGAGGATTTATTGAATTCCAAAATGTCCGCCGCCCAGATGAACCAGGCCATTCGCGAGAAGTTCGACGTTTACATCTCCGTCGGCTGCGATGACAGGGGCACCGTATTATTTACTGGTTATTACACTCCGATTTTCGACGGCTCGCTCACAAAGACCGACCGTTTCAAGTATCCTCTTTATAAACAGCCTTCCGACCTCGTAAAAGGTCCCCAAGGCGAAATCCTCGGCAGAAAAACCGCGTCGGGCACTGAGCCTTATCCCACAAGACAGTCTCTTGAATCTTCCGGTACTCTTGCCGGCACTGAGCTGATTTGGATGGGCGACCCGTTTGAAGTTTACATCGCCCACGTTCAGGGCTCGGCAAAAATTAAACTGCCGGACGGCAGCCTTACCGGCGTCGGCTACACTGCCAGCAATGGTCAGGAATACAAGAGTGTTTCAAAAGCGATGCTCGACCAGGGAAAACTTAACGGTCAGCAGATGAGTTTATCGGGGATGATTGCGTATTTCAAACAGCACCCGAATGAAGTTTCATCTTATACCCAGATGAATCCTCGTTTTGTATTTTTCCAAATTGAAAAAGGCGAGCCTCGCGGCAGTATAAATGAAGAAGTTACGCCCTACAGGAGCATTGCCACGGACAAAACTATTTTCCCGCCCGCCTGCGTTGCTTTTCTCTCGACCAAACTTCCGTTTGATAAAGGTGGCGTCATTTCTGAAAGGCCTTACACCGGTTTCGCTCTCGACCAGGACACCGGCGGCGCAATCAGGGCCGCAGGCAGATGTGACATCTATATCGGTCAGGGCGACAAGGCCGGCACGCTCGCAGGAAGGACATACCAGGAAGGAAAATTGTATTATCTGTTCTTGAAATAATAAATTTGAAACTCTGAAATGCAAAATCCCGCGTTTAATTAATTTTTAAATGCGGGATTTTTTTAATGACCTCTCGTAAAATACAGAAATTCTATAACCAGCAGTGCAAACCATCCTACCTGCAGAATAAAAAACAAAATAATCTGAATCCACTCTGCGCGGTGTTTGGCCGAGACTGTGAAATTTTCTACTACCACCGTGTATGTATCTTCCAGCGATTCCAGTTTGCCGCGGATACTTTTTCTCCAGTCTTCGATTTTGAATTTAGTCGCCGCAAGTTCATAAAACCTCGCCGAGTACCAGTCCCCGATAAGTTTTATATCCCGCTCCAGCCTTTGCAGTTCCGAAATGGAGACCATTCGTATTTCCATCGTCTCTTTCAGTCTCTCCGTCAAATCTTTGTTCTTCAAACTCCCGCCCGCCGGAATATTGTGTACCATTTCCACCATTCTCTCGAGTCTGCCGTCGAGCTGATGGTCAAGAATCCTATACCGCAATAGCTGCAGGTTCGCCAGCGTCAAAAGCTCCAAATCTTCTTCGATATCGTCATTCGGGTCGAAAAGAAACGCTCCGTCCCAGTCGATTATCGACAAGTCGTTATTGCTGTATTTTATCCTGCTGCTCTGCGTGTATTCTATTTCCTGCGGGTCAAGCTCCAGCATCTCTTCCGATTTCAAAAGCGATGCGATAACATCCTGATGACTGAAGAACTGTTCCGGGTCGCCTTCGTAATTGGTCACTGCGAAAACCGAGTATTCCTCGCTGAACAGTAAATCTCCGCCATATTCTTTCAGAATTCGCAGCGAGTGTTCGTACGATTGCTTCTCCAGTGCAAATATGCTCTTATGAAATATATCTTCTACCTCAATTGTCGTCTGGATTAAAAGCACGTCAGGCTGATACCCCCGCAGATGAAACGTTACGTTTTGCCCGCCGATAGTAAAGTTCTGCTGCCCGACTATTACCTGCTTGGGCACCGCGGACTTGTAATATATAGGCGAGCTTTTGATAATCGCAGGATTAAACACTTCGCCGGCAAGTTCCCGCGTAACCTTTCCCAATACCATCGTTATCAGTCTTTGTTTTATTCCAGCCATAGTTTAAATAATTATAACCGCCATTTTTAAATCTTCAATCTTCATTCTTCAATCTTCATTTGTTTTATATACCCAATAATTGCAGGCAAAATAGCAATAATCACAACCGCTGCAATCACCCAAACGAAATTTTCTTTCACCGCCGGTACTTTGCCGAAAAAATACCCGCCCAGTGTAAAAACGCTCACCCACAGCACAGACCCCATCGCGCTGAATATGAAAAACCTGCCGTATTGCATCCTGCTGATGCCGCCGACAAATGGTATGAACGTCCGCGGCCCGTGCAGAAACCGTGCTATTACTAATGTTGTGCCGCCGTATTTTTCATAGAATCTATGGGTCATATCGATATACCGCTGGCAAATTGCACGAATCTTTTCATTGCCCAATAGTTCTTTTCCGATGAACCTGCCAATCCAGTAATTGCTGTTATTGCCCAGTATTGCCGCCGCAAGCAGCACAAGAAAAACAACCCAAATTTCAAGTTCGCTGTTTTCCGCCGCCGCCAGTGCTCCCGCCGCAAACAGCACCGAGTCCGCCGGCAGAATCAGCATCACCACAAGCCCGATTTGACAGAATATCACCGCGAACATAATCAAATATACATAGTTATGATAATTCGCCGCAGCCGATTGAAGAGCGGTATCCAGATGAAGGAAAAGGTCTGCAAAATCTATATTAGCGATTATTTCCATTGTTTCTCCAATGCATTTACCTTATGCAACTTTAGCCTCAATGTCAATCGGATAAGTTTTGCCTTCGCGAAGCGTCGCGTCGAAGCCTTTGGCGAAGACGGATTTAACTTTTTACTTTTCACTTTCTTATGGTACAATCTTTAGAATATTTAAAAGGAATCAAAATGGAAATCGAAGCTTTTCTTTTATGCGATGCCGCAACCGATAATCAGGGCAAATTAAACATCTTAGGTGCGTTTGATAATTTTTGGGCCATGCAGTTGCCCATAAAGATTCCGCAATGTTCTATCGCCGCAAGGGTCCGTTTCGATCGGATTGAGGAGGGCGACCATCCCGTAAAGATTCAGATAATTGACCAGGATGGCCAGAACATCGCCCCCAAACTCGAAGGCACCGTCTCGATTCGCATCGTCCCCGGCACAGATTCTTCAGTCGCAAATCTCATTCTCCATATCCAGGGTTTGGAGATTAAGCGCTTCGGCAGTTACCAGATAGACTTGGCAATCGACGGCCAATTGCAGGCATCCTTGCCTTTGCGCGTAAGTGAAATTCCAAAACAACCCGAATTCCCCCGCCCAATGTAAATTTATTTTGACAGGTTTCAGAGCCCAGGCGCCTGCCCGTCCGTAGTCCCCGCCCTACATAGCACGTAGTGAGGTGGAGGGTTGACGAAGGCGGGACAGCGCAGGGAGGCAACATAGCCCCGAATGTTAATGAGGGCTTTGAAATCGCTGCCGAATCGCCCCCATTCTCTCGCCTCTTCCTTCCTGGCAAAATTTCCTTGATTTTTAACTGTAATTTTGGTATAATATCCTCTCTTAAGTATATATCCGTAAACTTCTTGGGGTTTGATGAAAAGATTTTTTAAATTAGCGGTCTTATTGTCGGCTCTGCTCTGTATGCAGACGGTTTGTCTGTCAGCGGTTAATGATCCCTGCGTTGTCCTCGAAACAAACTTTGGCAATATTGTTATTGAGCTTTTCCCCGGCCAGGCTCCGATAACAGTGGACAATTTTCTCGGTTACGTCAACAGCGGCTTTTACGACTACCTGCTGTTTCATCGTTCCATCCCGGGTTTTATGATTCAAGGCGGTGCTTATTATTTCTATAATGACAATATCTATTATTGGCCGCCTGACCAGCCGCCTATTATCAACGAAAGCTATAACGGCCTGAGTAATCTCCGCGGCACAATCGCAATGGCTCGCGTTTCCGACCCGAACTCCGCCACCTCGCAGTTTTTTATAAATCTGGTTAATAACACTTTCCTCGACCGCGCAAATGCCGCCGACCATTTTGGCTATTGTGTTTTCGGACAGGTTGTCCAGGGTATGAATGTCGTTGACGCTATTGCCAATGTGCCCACTTATTATATAAATGATTTGCTTCAAAATTTCCCTTATCCGCCGGTCGGTATTTATACCGCTTATGTGCTTCCCTGCTCCAGTCCTGATTGCAGTAACTTTATTTCCGACAGCAGAGTGAACTTGAAGGATTTCGCGTCTTTCGCCTCGCAATGGTTCGACAGCGATTGCAATTCAGCGAATACTTTCTGTCAGCATCGCGACCTCAATTATGACGGCTTTGTTGACGTTTACGATTTAACCATTTTCGTCAACAATTGGCTCGCTTCCGTCACTCCTTAATTTGTCCCGTGGTTAGCCCCCGGACCTGCCTGCCCGTCGAAGCCTTTGGCGAAGACGGGTGCGTCTCTTTTCCCGCCCGAATCATTTACAACGCCTCCGAGCCCTGAGCGGATTTATCCTGAGTGGAATCGAAGGAGTCGAAGGAAATTTCCCCGCCCAATGTAATTTTTATTGTCGCCATTTATAAAACTATTTTATATTTTTGTTGACTTTATAAATCCACTTTATAGAATTAGTGTTTTTGGTGTGTATCCTTTCATCTCTCAAGAGTATGCTTCCAATAAATCCAATCGAGAGATACTATGTTTAATGGCCTATAGACAGGTCAAGGAGTTAGTATGAGTATAGGAACAGTAAAATGGTTTAATGCAGAAAAGGGTTATGGTTTTATTACTCCCGATGACGGCGGCAATGATTTGTTCGTCCATCATTCGGAAGTTAAGACCACAGGTTACGCAACACTCGAAGAGAACCAGAAGGTTAATTTCGAGCCTGGACAGGGCAAAAAAGGCCCTTGTGCAAACAATGTAACTCCGTTCACGGCAAAAGTTGCCCCGGTCGCAGCAGAGGAAATCCCGACTTTAGCAGAGATAAACCCGGCTGAAGAAAACGATGTAGAGTTAACCAAAGCCTAACGTATCATCAGGATTTACAAAAATAGAAAAAGGCTCGCTCAGGAGGCGAGCCTTTTTTTATGCCTGCCCTGAGCTTGTCGAAAGGCCTGCCCTGAGCGGATTTATCCTGTTTACCTTGAGTTTATCGAAGGGAGTCGCATCGAAGGAGTCGAAGGGCGCCGTGCCCCGCACCTGTTAAATATTCTATTATGCCTTTGATCCTGATGGTTTATTATCTTTTCGCGCATCAATATTCACTTTGGAACTTCGAAAAATTCCACACGTATATTTTTATTATAGAAAGCCGGATATAGGGTAGATACAGCTATCGAACTCAGGTTGTTATTCACATTTTCATTCCAGATGTCAACTAAAACATTCATGTTGTGAATATATTGCGACATGAATATTCCGTTCCTTGCTGTCGAAAAAATAAATCTGTATCTATACGTAGTCCCCTCGGCATTTAATAGTATATAAGTACTTGGAGGTTTGTAAACCAGCTTTGCTATTTTTCCAAGTAAATTATAATCCATATATATTTTTGCGAATAAATATCCATCCTTTATTTTGGGCACTGGTATCGGTTTTCTAATTTCCGTATCGAGAACTGAGATGATCTTTGAGGTTGACGAACTCCGTGTATCCGCTTTTCGTAAAATAACAGTGTAATAGTGGTTGTCGTCTATAAATACAGGTTTATAATTTCTCAAAATAGTTCTGAAGGTAGCCGGCGTATCAAACAGCGAGTATCTTCCATCTATGGCGCTGTAGGCGTATAACAAAAATTCCGGAGCTTTATCGCTTTCAAAATACTGTGCATTAAGCATGTCAAGTTTGTCTGTATAGGCGCTGTAACATTGAAAGACAGGTCTGGGTGCCCAGTTTAAGTCGTAAGCATAAGCCTCCGAAATTTCCCACGGCATTAAATCTACAGATTTGCTGCCTATATACTCGATAGTTGTATCTTTTAATGTTCTCATTTTACTTTTGGCGTCTTCCAGAATCTTAGCTCTGGCCGCCGCGTCATCAGTCGCTAAAGACATCGCAGAACCGAGCATCTTAATTTGTCCGCCAATATCCGGAATTATCTGACGCGGAGAATGTTTAAAAATAGCGGCAGCTAAAATAAATACAAGTATCAGAATTAAACTTCGCATTAGTAAGGTAAGCTGTTTTTTATTCGTTATATACATAGAGATGAAAATCAACAGTGCATTGGCAAAAAAAATGTATATGTGACTTGCATCCTGACGAACTAAACCATGTTTAAAACTTACAAAAATAAAACCCAGATTAAGAAAAATAAAATATTTTAAAGCAGGTTTATTTTTTATAATTGCATTCAGCAGCAGAAAGAAAAACAATCCCGCGACACATAAGCCGACAAAAACTTCCCCAAATGGACCATCAACAGCCATAGCGGAACTGTATTCATCAGATAATTCGTAACTGTTAAGCAGGTAAGATGGGAAATTGCTGATTTTCTGCCCTGTTAAAACAAGTAAAAGCAGCATAGAGCCTATATATGAAAATAAAATACAGCACAGCGGAATTATCTGCTTTTTATAAAGGTAAAAAACAATCATAAAAATTAATATGCTGCCGCTTATCAGCATTGCAGTGAATTTAATCAGGCTTGCCGCCGCCATCATAAAAGAAATAAAAACGTATAGTATTAACTTGGGTTTGGGCTCCAATGGGCTGACAATAGATAGATACAGCAATATCAATACGGAAAATAACACTTTATATTCTATGCTCGTTTGAGGCAATGCGAACATTAATGCTATGCCCATCAATACGCAATCTATT
>Ga0187886_1001446_pt1 | contig 21584 bp, 19 predicted proteins | sample June2016WEW_20_1_FD_133001 | JGI IMG/M metagenome (GOLD analysis project Ga0187886, IMG submission 133001) | Peatland microbial communities from SPRUCE experiment site at the Marcell Experimental Forest, Minnesota, USA - June2016WEW_20_150 | ecosystem: Environmental > Terrestrial > Soil >... | reverse complement strand
GGATAAGCTTTATCTTCCCGTTTATCGCCTGAACCTGGTTCAGAAATATGTGGGGGGGGGAGAGGGTGGGCCGCGGATCGACAAACTCGGAGGAACCTCTTGGCAGAAGGCCAAGAAGCGGGTGAAGAATTCATTGCGCGAGCTGGCCGAGGAGCTCGTAAAGCTTTACGCGACTCGGGCGGTCATCCAAGGGCACGCCTTTTCGCCGGTTGACGAAACCTCCCAAGAGTTCGAAGCCTCCTTCGAATACGAAGAAACGCCGGATCAGATGAAGGCCATCGAAGATGTACAGGCGGACATGGGGAGGGAGAAACCCATGGATCGGCTGGTCTGCGGAGATGTCGGCTTCGGCAAAACCGAAGTGGCCCTGCGGGCGTCTTTCCGGGCCATGATGGATGGAAAACAGGTGGCCCTGCTGGTCCCCACGACGGTATTGGCCCAGCAGCATTACCAGACTTTTTCCCGGCGTTTTGCTCCCTATCCTTTTCGCGTAGAAATGCTCAGCCGGTTCCTTTCGCCGGCCGAGCAGCGGAAGGTCTTAGAAGACCTGCGCACAGGAAAGGTGGACCTGGTCATCGGCACGCACCGCCTGTTGCAAAGGGATGTCTCCTTCAAGGATCCGGGCCTGCTGATCGTGGATGAAGAACATCGTTTTGGGGTGAAGCACAAGGAGAAAATCAAGCGCCTGCGTTTCAACGTGGATGTGCTCACGCTGACGGCCACACCCATTCCCCGGACCCTGCAGATGTCTCTGGGGGGCATTCGAGACCTGAGCGTGATCGAAACCCCGCCGGAAGATCGACTGTCCATCCGAACCTACCTCACCGAGTTTGATGAAGAAGTGATCCGAGACGCCATTCGCCGCGAGCTCCGGCGTGGAGGCCAGGTCTTCTTCGTGCACAATCGGGTGCAATCCATCGCGGCCATGGAAGGATTTTTGCGGAAATTAGTTCCCGAGGCCCGCCTGGCCATCGCCCATGGACAGATGCCTGAGCGAGACCTGGAACGGGTCATGCTGGCTTTTGTCAAGAAAGAGGTCGATCTGCTGCTGACCACCACCATCATCGAATCCGGGTTGGACTTTCCCTCGGCGAATACCATTATTATCAACCGGGCGGATAAATTGGGATTGGCCCAGATGTATCAGCTGCGGGGACGGGTGGGACGTTCGAAGGAGAGAGCCTATGCCTATCTTTTGGTCCCTGGTCTTTCCGTAATGGGGTCAGATGCTCGCAAGAGGCTGGAGGCCCTCCAGGAGGTTAGCGAGTTGGGTTCCGGGCTGAAGCTGGCCATGCATGACTTGGAGATCCGGGGCGCGGGAGCTCTCCTGGGGGATGCCCAATCCGGGCATATTGCCGCCGTGGGGTATGACATGTACCTGCAGATTTTGGAACGAGCGGTCCAGGAATTGAAAGGAGAAGAGGTGGTAGAGGAGGTCGAACCGGAGATCGATCTACCCATTCCGGCCTTCATCCCCGGGGATTATATGGACGATATCAACCAGCGGCTGGTTTTTTATCGGCGCTTCTCTACGGCCCGGTCCGAGGAAGAAGTGGAAGAAATCGTTGAAGAGCTACGGGATCGGTACGGTCCAATTCCTCCGGTCTTGGAAAACCTCCTTGAGGTCATGAATCTGAAGCTGCTTTTGAAGAAGGGAGGAGTCAGACGTGTATCTACGGAAAAGGAAAAGGTGGTCCTGGCCTTTGACTCTCATTCCCCGGTGGATCCCGCGCGGCTGGTGGCCGTAGTTGCCCAGGCCAAGGGGAAGCATGAGTTCACGCCCGATGGGCGCTTGAAGGTTCGTCTGGCAGAAAAAGGATGGGGTGGCCTGGTTACAGAAACCAAAAAGTTATTGATGGAGATACTCGGAGATGTTAATATTAAAATTTAAATTCGCTGCCCAACATTTTATCTTACCGTAGAAATTTCCAGATGGAAAAATAGGCGGATGAAAACTGCGATCGAGAAAATCATTCCTTATCTAATTGCGGGGCTCCTCTTCTTTTCCCTGGGTGGCACCCGGGGTGAAGTGGTGGAGCGAATCGTGGCTTTGGTAAATACCGAGGTCGTCACCCTCTCGGAGTTAGAGGAAGAGGGCAGACACTTCTTTGATCAGGTGCAGCGGTCCACCTCTCCATCGGAGCGGGAGGAGAAACTGCGAGAAGCCCGGAAGGCGGTCCTGGACCAATTGATCGAGAACAAGCTTTTGGACCAGGAGATCCGGAGTAAGAAAATTGAGGTCCCGGAGCGGGAGGTGGACGCGGCGATCCAAGACATCATGAACCAGAATCACCTCACAGAGAATGAGCTGAAGAAAGCTCTGGCCAAAGATGGCCTGACTTATTCCCATTATCGGCAGCGGCTCCGCGAGAGCCTCGGAAAAATGCATCTGGTCAACCGGGAAATCAAATCCAAGATTGTCATCAAAGAAGAAGACCTGAGGAAAACCTATAGCCAAAACTTAAAAGGATACACCGATCCGTTGGAAGTGAAGGTGCAGCAGATTTTCTTGCCCATTCCCCAGTGGGCCACGGAAGAGCAAATTACAACCATCCGCAAAGAAGCTCAATCCATCCTGGGAAAGGCTCGCCAAGGGGAGGACTTTGCTCAACTGGCCGTAAATTATTCTAAGGGGCCAGAAGCCAGTGAGGGGGGGGTTCTAGGTTTTTTCAAACCCAAAGAACTGAGGCCCGAGCTGGAGGAAGCGGCCTTCAAATTGAAACCCGGGGAATTGAGTGATCTCATCAAGAGTCCGGAGGGTTTTCATATCCTGCGGGTCATGGAGCGGAAGGGCGGAGAGCCCAAGCCTTTCGCTGAAGTCCAGGACAAAATTCGCGATGAAATGGTGCAGGCTGAGGGCGAGAGACAATTCAGAGAATGGATGAAAGCCCTGAGAGCCAAGGCCTACATCGAGGTGAGGCTGCAATAGTAAAAAGCAAAATCTAAGAAGCAAAATCCAAAATTTGCTTTTGAGTTTTGCTATTGGATTTTTATAGATGACGGCAAAACAAAAAGACCCCAAACCTAAGATCGCCATTACCATGGGGGATCCCCGGGGAATCGGGCCAGAAGTAGTTGCCCAAGCTTTGGCCCGCACCTCTCTGCACGACGTTTGTAGACCCCTGATTCTGGGAGATGTGAATGTCCTCTCCCGGACCGTCGCCCGCATGGGTTTAGGGCTGGGGGTGGTAGGCGTCGAGGAAGGGCCCCAGGAGTTCCGGCCTGGAGTGTTGCCCGTCCTGCCGCTGTCCCATCTACCCCCGGACAAGGGTCCCGGCGAAATTTCTCCCCAGGAAAGCTCACGCGCTTCTTTTGCCTATGTGGAGATGGCGGGAAAAATGGCTTTAGAGGGGAAAGTAGAAGCCATCGTTACTGCCCCCGTGAGCAAAGAGGCGATTCATGGGGCAGGGATTCCTTTCCGAGGACACACCGAATACCTGGCAGAAATTTCCGGAACGAGGGAATTCGTCATGATGGTAGCCGGAGAACGGCTGAAAGTAGCATTCGTAACCACCCACATTCCCCTCGGGGCCGTTGCCAAACTTTTACAGGAAAGGAAGATTCTTTCCGTCATCGAAATCACCGGCAGGGGATTGCAAGCTTATTTCAATCTGCGCCCGCCTCGGATGGCTGTGGCTGCCCTTAATCCCCACGCGGGCGAGGGGGGACTGTTCGGAGAAGAAGAGGGGATCATTTCCCGGGCGGTCCAAAGGGCCCGCGATCAGGGTCTTTGCGTTTCCGGCCCCTGGCCGGCTGACTCTCTCTTCCACCGCGCTCAGCAGGGTGAATTCGATGCCGTGGTTTGCATGTACCACGACCAGGGTTTGATTCCTCTGAAGCTTCTCCATTTCGATACCGCGGTCAACGTCACCCTGGGCCTTCCTTTTGTCCGCACTTCCGTGGACCACGGAGTGGCCTACGACATCGCGGGCAAAGGTATAGCGAATCCCAGTTCCATGGTAGAGGCCATCCGGTTGGCCGCGCGCATGGCTGGAATCAAGGAGTTAAAACCAAAATCCCCCCACCCCCTCCCCCTTATGGGAGAGGGCCGGAGGAAGGGTGGATCAGAATGATTTGGGCATTTTCAACCCATGGCTTCCGATAAAATCATTGTTCGCGGTGCCCGGGAACATAACCTGAGAAATATCCACGTGGAAATTCCCCGGGACAAGCTCGTGGTGATCACCGGCCTCTCGGGTTCCGGCAAGTCCTCCTTGGCCTTCGACACGATTTACGCCGAAGGGCAGCGGCGCTATGTGGAATCCCTTTCGGCCTATGCCCGACAGTTTTTGGAGCAGATGGAGAAGCCGGACGTGGACACAATTGAGGGGCTTTCTCCGGCTATTTCCATCGAGCAAAAGACGACCTCCAAAAACCCGCGTTCCACCGTGGGAACCATCACCGAAATCCACGATTATCTCCGTCTGCTCTTCGCCCGGATCGGCCGGCCCCACTGCTTCCAGTGTGGCCAAGAGATCAAGTCCCAAACGGTCCAGCAGATCGTGGACCAAGTCATGGCTCTGGCACCCGGGACGCGGCTGCAAATTCTCTCTCCGATCATCCGGGGACGCAAAGGGGAATACCGCAAGGAGTTTGATCACCTGCGCAAAAGCGGGTACGCCCGGGTTAAAGTAGATGGGGCGATCCGGGACCTGAGCGAAGAGATCATTCTAGATAAGAACAAAAAGCACACCCTCGAGGTCCTCGTGGACCGACTGGTGGTCAAAGAGAAGGCGGAGAAACGTTTAGCCGACTCTCTGGCCACGGCCCTCGGACTTTCCGCTGGGATTGCCAAAGTGGAGGTGGTGGGGGGAGAAGAATTGGTCTTCAGCGAAAAGTTCGCCTGCGTGAATTGCGGGATCAGCTACCCTGAAATCAGCCCGCGAATGTTCTCCTTCAATAACCCTTACGGGGCCTGCCCAGAATGCGACGGCCTGGGGACAAAGATGTACTTCGACCCGGATTTGATCGTCCCCAATAAAGACCTCTCCATCCGAGAAGGAGCAGTCATTCCCTGGCAAGGGCGGAGCTCGATGCACTTTTATCAAACCCTCGATTCTCTGGCCGAGCATTACCACATCGATCTCTATGCTCCTTTCAAGACCCTGTCTCCGCAGGTGCAGAAGGTCATTCTCTACGGGTCCAATGGAGAACAGATTAAGTTTTATAACGACCGGGACGACCGGCGGCACTTTTATTTCCGGGAATTTGAGGGGGTCATTCCCAATCTGGAACGGCGGTATCGGGAGACGGATTCGGAGATCATCCGCGAGGAAATGGAGAGGTCCATGAATATCCGGACCTGCCCGATGTGCCAAGGCGCCCGGCTGCGTAAAGAGAGCCTTTTCGTCAAGATCAACGGGTTAAACCTCCACCAGGTCACGCAGAAATCCATCCGCGAAGCCAGGGATTTCTTTTCTACTCTGGACCTCTCGGCCCGGGAGCGGGAAATCGCCCGGCGGGTGCTGAAAGAAATCTCCGAGCGGTTGGGGTTCCTGGTCGATGTCGGGTTGGACTACCTGACTCTGAGCCGCTCTTCGGCGACGTTATCCGGCGGGGAATCGGAACGCATCCGGCTGGCCACGCAGATCGGGTCTGGGCTGGTCGGCGTGCTCTACATCCTGGACGAGCCCAGCATCGGTTTGCACCAGCGGGACAACGCCCGCCTCCTGTCTACATTGAAACGGCTTAGAGATCTGGGTAATACCATCCTGGTCGTGGAGCACGATGAAGAAACGATTTGGAATGCAGATTATGTCCTGGACCTGGGTCCGGGAGCAGGAGTCAACGGGGGGAGGGTCGTCTTTCAGGGGACCCCGCAAGAAATGCTGCGGGCAGAAAATTCTCTCACCGGCCAGTACCTGTCCGGACGGTTGAATATTCCCACCCCCAGGTTGCGCAGAAAGCCCAAAGGAAAGTATCTAACCCTGATTCAGGCCAGCGAAAACAACCTGAAGAACATCACCGTAAAAATTCCTCTGGGGCTTTTTACCTGCGTGACGGGAGTCTCCGGTTCTGGGAAAAGTACCTTAATTCTGGACACTCTCTACCGGGCGCTGGCCCAGAAGATCTATCATGCTAAAGAAAGGCCCGGTAAGGTGCGGGAGCTGCAGGGAACCTCCGAGGTCGATAAGGTGATCGAAATTGACCAATCCCCTATCGGTCGCACCCCGCGCTCGAACCCCGCCACCTATACGGGGGTCTTTACTTACATCCGGGAACTCTTCGCCCAACTCCCGGAATCGCGGGCCCGTGGATACCTTCCGGGGCGCTATAGCTTTAACGTCAAAGGCGGGCGATGCGAGGCCTGCGGGGGCGATGGAATCATCAAAATCGAGATGCACTTTTTGCCCGATATTTTCGTGACCTGTGAAGTCTGCCGGGGGAAACGCTACAACCGGGAGACGCTGGAGGTCCCGTATAAAGGGAAGAGCATCTGGGATATTCTGGACATGACCGTTGATCAAGCGCTGAAGTTCTTCGAACACATCCCCAAAATCCGCAGGAAGCTTCAGACCCTGGCCGACGTGGGCATGGGCTACATCAAGCTGGGGCAGCAAGCGACGACCCTCTCGGGTGGCGAAGCCCAGCGGGTCAAGCTCTCCAGGGAGCTCTCCAAACGTTCTACCGGGAGGACCGTGTACATCTTGGATGAACCCACCACCGGCCTGCACTTCGACGACATCCGCAAGCTCCTGGATGTCCTAAACCGCCTGACCGAATCCGGGAACACCGTGATCGTCATCGAGCACAATTTAGAAGTGATCAAAACCGCCGACCACGTCGTTGACCTTGGCCCCGAGGGCGGGGATGCCGGAGGGGAGATCGTCGCCGAGGGGACTCCCGAGGAAATCGCGAATATTCCCTTCTCCTACACTGGCCAGTTTCTGCAGAAGATCTTTGCCCGGGACCGCGCTCGGATGGAACCTAAAGAAAATAAATTTTCTCCGCGCCTCGGTGATTCCCCTGGGATCCCGGCCTAAAGGAGGTGGAGGATTGTGAGGGGCCGAGGGGTTACCTTTTGCGGCTTGGTCTGCGCTCTCTGGGTGGCTGTCATCCTCGTGGCTGAGGAAAAGGCCATCCCTTCACCGATTTCCCTCAATTGGGTCCATGCGACGGTGCGGGTTGAAAACGAGTGGGTCAAGGGCGGCACGGGCTTTCTCGTAATCAGAAAAATGAATGAGAAGGAGGGTAAAGTTTTTCTGGTCACCAATAAGCATGTGATCCATGCGGACCCGCAGAGGCGGAAGGACGCACTTTTTCTCACGCTTTACCTGAATGTCCGGGAAGAAGATGGCCGGATTTCCGGGGCCTCGTTTCGCACGCCGCTCGTCGAAAATGGGCAACGGCTCTGGCGGGAACATCCCCATCCAGACGTGGATGTATTCACGGTGGATGTGACGGACCTGGTTAACAGCAATCCCAGGATCGAAAATAGGGGGGCGGATTATTCCCTATTCGGGTTTCCCGATGTCCTGAAGAAAGAGAACATTACGGAAGGCGATGAAGTATTTATTATCGGCTATCCTTTGGGTCTTTATCATGCCCACATCCAGTCTCCGCTTGTCCGCCAGGGAATCATTGCCACCAAAATTGGGGAACGGATTCACATCGGGATGCACTTCCCGTCGGGGGAATATAAACGCATTGAAATTCCCGGGTTCCTTGTGGACGCCGCGATTGTCCCGGGGTCGAGTGGAAGTCCGGTGGTTTTGAAACCTATCATCGGCCGGACGGTAGGGGAGAAAATCTCGCTGGAGGGCGCCCCGCCCTATCTCTTGGGTATTGTTTCTGCTTCTGAAACGGCCACACTCCGAGTGGAAGACCATATGTTTCCAACATTCGCTGGACTGGGGATTGTTTATGATGTATCCGCGATTCAGGAAACCATCGAGCTGTTCTTTCCGTGAACGCCCCCCTTCGCCGAATCGCGGATGGCCAATTGAGAAAAAGAGGAGTCTGAGCCTTCAAACTTCCTGAGTTTAAAGAGGTGCGGGTCGCTAAGCGGCCACTCCGCCTGATCCATGAGCAGATGAGGCTCCCCTTCTCTTTCAATCCCTTTTCGGAAAACCCAGATTGTGCTATCTTGATTTATTTGTAGTTCTGGCAGAGCAGAATTGGTTTGATGGCGCCCAAGGGAGAGTGAGGGGCACCCAATAGGGCCATGCTAAAAAGCGAATTTAGATCTAAGTATAAGGAGGGCAAAAGGATGAAGTCGGTTATGATTCCATGGGGATCTTGGCGCAAGAATAAAGGACTCTCTTTAACGTTTCCGAAAAATTGGAAGTTCATCATGGCCTCCATGGCCGATGGACCGGAGGTTAGTCAGACCGCGATCCGGCAGGCATTTGCTAACCCGATCGGGCAGGAAACGATCCGCAAATTGGCCGAGGGGAAGAAAACAGCGGCCATTGCCGTAGATGACCTAACGCGACCCACCCAGGCCTACCGCTTCTTGCCGTTCATCGTGGAGGAATTGAACAGAGGTGGAATCCAAGATGAAGATATTAAGATCGTCTTGGCCATCGGGTGCCACCGTCCTTTGATGAAAAACGACCAAGAAAAAAAGTTAGGAAAAAAAATGGCCAATCGCCTTTCCGTTTTTAACCATCATCCTTATGAGAACCTGGTAAATGTCGGCACTACTTCCAGAGGAACCCCGGTGCAGATCAACCGGCATTTTGTGGAAGCAGATGTAAAGATCGGGGTCGGCTTCATCACCCCCCACCCCAACGCGGGCTTTGGCGGTGGAGGAAAGATTGTGATCCCGGGACTGGGAAGCATGGAGACGATCGAGAAAAACCACACTCCGGCTCTTATGGGAAAGATTGGGGGCACTGGGTTCTCCCAGGGATATGATCTGAATAAAAACGAACTCCGGTTGGACATGGAGGAGGGAGCCAGGATGGCTGGTTTAAGCATCATCGTGAATTCCGTCGGCACTTCCGAGGGTAAGACCGCGGGGGTTTTTGTGGGGGACCTGGTTCAAGCCCATCGGGCGGCTGTGGAACTGGCCCGGAAGGTGTACGTGACAGAGGCTCCCACGGATGTGGACATTGGCATCTTCAACGCCTTCCCCGAAGATACGGAATTGGTGCAAGCCCAAAAGGCGCTCAACGTTTGGACCGGAAACATGAGCCGCCGGATCGTCAGAGAAGGGGGAACCGTGGTCATTGCCACGGCAACCTCTGATGGCCTGGGCTTTCATTCCTTGGTGGATGTGGGTATGCGCCTGCATCGCCAGGTGGACCACAGGAAGGAAGTTGCTGAAATTTTTAAAGGACGCCAGGTTTTTGTTTTATCCCCCAATTGCTCTCCTTCCGACCTTTACTCGAGATATCCTAAGAACGTCATGATTCGAGACGCCTGGGAAGATATCTTGAGAGAATTAAAAGGAGGGGAATCAGGTCAGCTTGCTGCTATATTCCCTAATGGTTCTTTGCAATTCACCCCGTTCGTTTGAAGCGAGTGGGAACCAAGAATTTAAGGGTTTTCGCCAGAGCTCATTTATGGGACGTTCCGGGTTTAAGGCAGGTTGGAAGGCCAGGAAGGTTGGAAGAGGAGTTTAAGAATGCAAATTCCTGATTTTAAAGACGTGCTGGTCGCGCAACGGCAAATCCGTCCCTACTTGGTTCGCACACCTCTGCATACCTATCCGGCCATTAACGATCTGGTGGGCGCCAAAGTGTACGTCAAGCATGAAAACTATCAACCCGTTGGAGCCTTCAAAGTCCGTGGCGGTGTTAATTTGATCTCTCAGCTCAGCGCAGAGGAACGAATCCGGGGAGTGATCACCGCCTCTACGGGTAACCACGGACAGTCCGTGGCGTTTGCGGCCCGCCTATTTGGGGTCAAGGCACGCATCGTCGTGCCAGAAAAAGCGAACCCAGGGAAGGTAGCGGCGATTCAAGGCATGGAGGCGGAAGTGATCTTTCACGGGGCCACGTTCGACGTTGCCAGGCTGTATTGTGAGACCCTCGCCCGAGAAAAGGGTTATCGCTATATCCACCCTGGTGATGAGCCGTTGCTGATCGCTGGCGTGGCCACCGAAGTGTTAGAAATGCTGGAGGACCAACCCGATCTGCAGGTCATCCTTGTGCCCATCGGAGGGGGAAGCGGCGCGGCGGGGGCTTGCATTGTAGCTCGGGCCGTCCACCCGGCCATTCGGGTCATCGGCGTCCAGTCCAAAGCATCTCCGGCAGCTTACGAATCCTGGCGGCAGCGGAGATTAATAGAAGCTCCCAACCGCACCTTTGCTGAGGGACTGGCTACAGGCACGGCCTTTTCGCTGCCGCAGGCCATTTTGCGGGAGTCGCTGCATGACTTCGTGCTGCTGAGCGATGAAGAGATCTTACAGGCCATGGTGTGGATGGTGGAGCGGGCCCATACCCTAGCGGAGGGAGCCGGTGCAGCCCCGCTGGCTGCGGCCTTCCGCCTGCGCGGTGAATTGCAGGGCAAGAAGGTAGGACTCGTTTGCTCCGGCGGTAATACCTCAATGGAACATTTAAGACAGGCCCTCAACTCGGCCAAGGAAGGATGATTCAGAAGTAGCTCTGGGGTCCATGATCATGGGGATGAGTAAAGTGGGTTTAATTATTATATTGCTCTTCTTGCTCTGTCCCGTTTATTCGACAGCCGATGAGGACCTGAAGGCTGGGAATTTGCGGGACATTTCCACCTTCCAAATTATTGTGGAGAGGCCAACCGCGGATGCTCGCGAAGCCGGAATCACAGAGGAGGCCGCAAGGAACCAAGTCGCCGCCCATTTCCAGACTTCTCTCCCGGAAGTTTCCCTTGACGGGAAAGAAGGTCCCTCCCTTTACGTGCGCATCGTCCTGCATAAACGCAAGAAAGAGGATCTCTATTATGGTATGATCAGCGTGCACGTCGATCGGGCGGTCATCGTTCTATCGCCCAAGGGAGATTTCCCTGCCTTCTCCCAGGTTTGGGAAAACACCGTGGTCTTTTCAGGAAAGGATCCGCTCCTGGGAACCTACGAAATTCTAGGGAAATTGCTTACCCTTCTGATAGAGGATTTTAAGAGGGCAAATCCCAGCAAATAAAGGGTTCGACCCCTGCTCTCATCCTCCTTCCCCGCGCAAAATGGAAGGTGTTATTTCTGCCAGCGACCCAGAGCCGCTGTAGAGCATGGCCGTGCGCAACTGCTCGGAATACTGTTTGAGAAGGGAAGAGACGCCTTCCTGGCCGCCCCCCACTGCGATTACAGCCATCGGCCGGCCCACGAGAACGGCCTCTGCGCCCAAGGCTAGCATTTTCAGGACATCTGTCCCGCTGCGCACCCCGCCGTCGACGAAGATCTTGATTTTTCCTTTCACCGCTGAGGCGATTTCGGGCAATACCGCCGCCGTTCCGGGAGTGTGGTCGAGGACCCGCCCCCCGTGATTGGAAACGACAATGCCGGCGGCCCCAGCTTGTACTGCCAATTTTGCATCCTGAATGGTCATGATGCCCTTCAGGATGACGGGCAGTTTTGTTTGGCCAATGGTTTTTTCCCAGACCTTGACCGGCCATGGGCCTGCAGGCTGACCGGCGCGCCTCATATGTATGATCCCGGCAGCGTCGATGTCCGAGGCAATCGCCACCACGCCGCAATCTTCAGCTCTTTTGACCAGGGAAAGGAATGCTTCTTGCTGCCGGGGCTTGAGGGTCGGCACCCCCCAGCCCTGATTTTTTCCTAGAACCTCCAGGCCCAGGTCGAAAAACATAGGGTTGGGCCCGTCGCAGGTGAAGGTGAGGGATCCTGCCTCTTTTCCGCCGGCGACCATGGCAGAAAGATATTCCTTTTCATCCATGGCACTGCCCATGTTCATGGCCATGCCGGCCAGCGGGGCGACAAGAATGGGCATCTGTAACCGCTGGCCGAAAAAATCATAGGCGATCTCTGGGTCGGAAGCTGCGTGGATCGTGCGCAGGTTCAACTTGATTCTGGCAAGGCTGTCAAAGTTGGCCATGAATGATGAGCCGGTGCCGATTCCCCCCATCCCGGGCATTTCCCCGGCGCAGGCCCGGCCGTTGCATACCGGGCAGACCCGGCAGACTCCCTTGAATCGCTCCCTGGCGAGACGAAGCATTTCCTTCATTTCCGTATTCCAGACCTACTTGGGCAAATTTTGTTCTCGTTCGTTTTCATCGGGGCGCCTCCATTCCGGTAAATGATTCCCATTACCTAGTTCTGGGAAGGGCTCTATCCGAAGGAGAACACGGGCAGCCAGCTACCAGGACAGGTTAATTTATCAAAAGTTCCATCCCGATTTTTAAAAGTTATTCTAACCGGAGGCAAGCCGGAGAATCAAGTACAATAAAACCGGGCCACAGTTTTTCATGAATCCATTGTTGTGCTTTTTTTAATCTTGGTCTTGGCCCGGCCGCAAAGGAGTTGAGCGAATCAACCTCGGCGGGGAATGGATTCCCTTTACGAGACCAGATTTCCATTCCGCAAAGGGAGTCGGTGATAGAGAGATAAGCTCGATATTGACCGAGAAGTCCCCGCCTAATCCTATGGAAAGATCACCGCTTCAGGATGATTCATGAAGCCCCGTGCGATTGGGCCAAGACAAAGAGGAGAGGATCGGGACGGCGAAATCGGTCGGTCGGCTTGCCCCGCTTGGGCGACTGACGAGGATGAAGTTCTTCAAGGATTCTTCTTCGCCGGGTAAACCTTGATGACGCGCTCCTTTAGGTCCTCTTCGGTTACCAGGAGCAACAGGTAATGATAAAACCCGCCCCGGTCTTCCTCAACCAGCGGAGCCCCACCTCCCCCGGTGATAATGATCGGGAAATTCTTTTGAGAATAAGAAACGTAGCGATGATCATGGGAGAAAAAAAGCCGGGCGATCTTGCTCCGCTCGCGGTATCGTTCCAGGATTTCCCAAAAGAATTTTGCACTCTCTTCGGCCAGAGAGCTCCCTTCCGCATAATGCCGGGTTACATATTCCATCCTATCGTGGATGGTGACATCCGGTGAAGGAGAAGGCAGCGAAAAAAATTCCCCATTCAAAGCTTACCCTTCCCGGGTTTAAAGAAAAGCCTTTTCCAACAAAGTAATGTCCCGGCGGCGGTAAGCCGAAACCACTTCGGCGCAAAACAGCAGGACGCTCGATGAATAAAAGGCCCAGACCACCAGGATGACGATGGCCTCTAAAGATCCGTAAATCACGTTGTAGTGCTGAGAACGCCCGAGATACCAGGTAAAAAAATGTTTGACCATCTCAAAAAGAAATGAGCAGCTTGCTCCGCCGGCTAGGGCGTGGCGAACAGAAATCGAGGTGTTGGGGATAATCTTGTAAATGGCCGTGAAAGCCAGGGCCAAAACCAGATAAGGAAGGAGATACCCCACAAAGAATTCGAAAAGGTTCGATTTCCCCCAATCTATTCCAAAAACTTTGAGTTCATAGGTTTGCATGATCCCCGCGAAAGCGGTCACAAATAAAGAAAGAAAGAAGATTACAGCCGAAGCTGGAATCATGCCTAAGGCCAACAGTTTGGACTTCAGAAAATTTCTCCTGTGCTCCACCCGAAAGACGACCCCCATGGCGAATTCCAGGGAGGAAAAAAATACGCTGGCAGTCCAGATCAGGGAGAGGAAACCGACCCACCCCAGAACTCCGGCGCGCTGAGAGATGGCCTTCACCTCTTGGGAAATCAAAGCGCTGGCCTGGGGAAATAAGCGGTCGAAAAAAGACATCGCCATCTGATGAGCATCCTGAGAGGGACCCAAAAGGTAACCCGCCGCCGAGACCAGCAGAAAAAGATAAGGGATCAGGGAGAGGATCGAGTAAAAAGCCAGGGCGGCGGATAGATTCAGGCAGGCATCCTGAGAGAAAGCCCGGCGGGCCTCCCATAAGATATTCCAAACTGCCCGCAACTGAAAGCGGAATCGCTCCGTCCAAAGAGCAGATACCTTTCGGTTCCAAAGCCGCATCAAAAATCCTTCAGCAAAGCGTAAGAATGGAGGGACTTCAGGTGGCAGGTATCATTGATCTGGGAGGTTATGAAAATACTCCGATTGTGCTGGAAGCAGTTGACTGCCGTGGTGTCCTGTTGGATCTGCCAGAAATGAGAATCATCCAGGCCCAGGACCGCGCAGATCAGAACCTTGGTGACGACCCGGTGGGAAATAATCAGCACGGTCTTTTCCGGGTTGTCCTGCACGACTCTTGTAAGGCCTTCCCAGGCCCGGGCTCTCACCTGGGCAAGGTTCTCCCCTCCGGGGATGGTGATCGCCTGTGGCCGCTCCCGCCAAACCCGGTAGGGATCTGAGTATTTTTCCTTTACCTCTTTCAAGGGCAAACCCTGCCAGGCACCAAAGTCCATGTCCATAAAGGCTGGATCGGGGAGGACTCGCAAGCCTTTGGCTGCCGCGATGACTTGAGCGGTCTCCGTAGCCCGGGAGAGCGGGCTGCTGTAAATGACCTCGACGGGAATATCTTTAAAATATCCTGCCAGGGCGCGGGCCTCTGCTTGCCCCGTTTCATTGAGCCTGCAGTCAACCCGGCCGCGAAAGATTTCCTCTTTGTTCCAATCCGTCGTTCCGTGACGCACGAGATAAACCCGGGTCATTCTGAGCCATCCTCTTTGTTTACCTTCTCCGTCCATCCTTTCGGGGGCGTCCGGATCTCGATGCGCTTCATTTCCCCCCCGTTCAAAAATGCATTATTGCGTAAGCGATAGGGCAAGTCAACCCTGAGGATAAAGTAGGGTCAGTGAAAGTGTGAGGGTCACTGTTTTAATCGGATGACATTCCTCCATCCCAATGCTATAATTTTTTTACCCCTTTCTATTCGCATGGAAAATTTCGGGTCGCGCAAGCCTAAAAATGGAGGATTTTCATGAATCAGACCCCCGTGGTCAATCAGGATGAGTGCATCTCCTGCGGACTTTGTGTTGAAATCTGCCCGGAGGTCTTCCGTCTGAACGATAACGACCTCTCGGAAGTCTACAATCCCACCGGCGCTTCCGAAGAGAAGATCCAGGAAGCCATTGACAGTTGTCCGGTCCAGTTCATCCATTGGAAAGAGTGAAGTGAGAGGGCTTCCCGAATTTCTGGAGCATCGTCTGGCAAACGGCCTCCGCATTCTCGTGGGCGAGGTCCACTCCCTCCCCCTCATCACTTATCAGATGCATTTTGCCGCCGGCTCCCGGTATGAAAGGCCGGGGATCACAGGCATTACCCATCTCTTCGAACACATGATGTTCAAGGGAACGAAAGATCTGGGCCCCGAAGAGTTTTCCCGGATTATCCAGGCCAACGGGGGAACACTGAACGCTTTTACGACCACGGACAACACCTCGTACTTTGAAAACCTTCCGGCCGACAAGCTTGAGCTGGCCATACGCCTGGAGGCGGATCGCCTGGAAAACCTCCGTCTAACCCAAGAGAGTTTGGAGCCGGAACGAGAAGTGGTTCGCAGCGAGCGCAAGCTGCGCTCCGTGAACAGCCCCTTCGGACTCCTCATCGAGCAGCTCTTCTCCTTGGCCTACGAGCAGCATCCTTACCGCTGGCCGGTCATCGGCTGGGACCACGACCTGAAAAACCTGACCCTGGATGACTGCCGGGAGTATTACCGGGTCCATTATTCTCCCCGCAATGCTGTGGTTGTTATCGTTGGAGATGTTGCTGCCGATGAGGTTTTTAAAACCGTGGAGAGATACTACGGGCACCTGGCGTCTCCCACCCCCCCGCGCCTCATCCTTCCCCAGGAGAAACCCCAACGAGGAGAAAAGCGGGCCATCTTCAAAAAAGTTTCTCAGGTCGCCGCCTTTTTCGCGGGCTTTCACATTCCGGGGATCACTCATCCGGACCTCTTTCCTTTGCAAATCCTCTGCGCCACCCTATCCGCAGGTCGCTCCTCCCGTTTTTTTGAGAAATTTGAAAAACCGGGAAAAGCCGTGGAAGTGCGAGCGGAGATGGGGTATCCTCCCTTCTTCACTGCGGACCCGGGTCTCTTGCAAATTTATGCCATTGCCTCCCCGGCCACTTCCTTGGGTACCCTGGAAAGGGAGATCTGGGAGGAAGTGGAAAACCTTCGCCAGGAACCCCTTTCCGGGGAAGAACTTCTCAAAGTAAAAAAACAGGTGCGCTCCTATTTTCTCCAAGCCTTGGAAACGCTTTTTTTCAAAGGACTGTTGGCCGGACTCTACCAGGTGCGAGCCGGAGATTTTCGCCTTCTCTATACCCTCCTGCCCAATTACGAAGCCGTGAATGCGGATGACCTCCTGCGGGTGGCCCGGAAATATCTCCGGCCTGAAAACCGAACCGTGATTACTCTCCAGCCGGTAAACCAAAGCGAGCACGAGGAGCTGGGGGAGGTAGAATGAGCGGGGGGGCTCAATCCAGGGTTTTCTCACTTCCACCGGTCTCTTCCGCGGTTTTGCGGAATGGATTGAAGGTTTATGCGATCCAGCGTCCGGAGCTTCCCTTAATCAGCATCCACCTCGTCATTCCCTGCGGAGCTGAGGCCGACCCTCCCGGGAAAGCAGGCCTATCCAACCTTTCGGCGGAAATGCTGATCCTGGGCACGAAAAAAAGATCCGCCAGCCAATTGGCTGCGGAAGTAGATGGATGGGGAGCCACCCTATCCGCTCACTCCGGATGGAACTCTACTTCCTTACATATCTTCGGGCTGAATGAAGACTTTGGGCATCTGATGAACCTGCTCCTGGAACTCTACACTCAACCTGCTTTTTCTCCCGAAGAGTTCGAACAGTTAAAACAACGTCGCATCGCCGCCCTGGTGCAACAAAAGGATGAATCTGAAATCATCGCGGATGAAAGGTTCCAGGAAGTCCTTTTCCAGGGCACCCCCTATGATCATCCCGTGTATGGGACCCTGCAGTCTCTTCCCCACCTCCTCGGGGAGGAATCGCAAGAGTTCTACCAGCGGCGCCTTTTGCTGGCAGGAAGCCTGTTGGTCTTCGTGGGGGATTTACAGGCTGAAGCCTGCTTCCGGTGGGTTGAGGAAAATTTTCCCCCGGGGAGTCAAGGCCGAAGCTTCGGGGAGGGTGAATTCTCCGCCCCGGCTCTTTCCGGGGTCCGGAGCTTTTTAATCAACCGCCCAGATTTGACCCAGAGCCAGATTCGTCTGGGGCATATCGGGATTCCTCATGCTCATCCGGATTATCTCGCCTTCGAGGTCATGAACTATATCCTGGGGGCGGGTGGCTTCTCCTCCCGGCTGATGCAGAAGATCCGCTCGGAACTGGGCTATACCTATGGCATTCGCGCGGCGCTGGAGCCCCGGAAAAATCCCGGGCCCTTCACCATCTCCACCTTCACTCCCACCGAGACTACTTTCCCTTGCGTGCAGGAGATCTTGGCCGTCATCCAATCGTTTATCGCGCAGGGCGCCACGGATCAGGAACGGGAAGAAGCCATCCACTTCCTCGCCGGAAGCTACCCCATGAAGTTTGAGACCCTCTCTCAGGTTGCCCAAAGGATCCTTCAAGCGGAGATTCATGGCTTGGGGTTGGAATACCTCGCGGCATACCCAGATCGGGTTTCGGAAATTTCCCTCGAAGAGGTCGCCCGAACAGCCCGCGGGCACATTCATCCGGAAAAGATGCTTATCGTTGTTGTTGGCCGAGCAGAAAAGTTCCGCCGGGAGTTCGAGCCATTGGGTCCGGTGGAAATGACGGGGTGAACCCCCAAGTTCACCCAGGTGAAAAATAAAAAAAAGGAGGTCAGGAAGATGGCAGTTAAAAAGAGAGTGGCGAAAACGGCCAAGAAGGGCGTGGCCAAGACGAAGACCAAAGCCGGCGATTCTTATGCCTGCGAGGTTTGCGGCTTGTCCGTCATCGTGGACGATGTCTGTGGCTGCGTGGATGCCTGCGACATCATCTGCTGCGAAACGCCCATGAAAAAGAAACGCGCCAAGAGGTAACTCAGGTTTCCTGCTCCCCGGAGGCTTTTGCGGAATTCTTCCCGGGGAGCAGGTTCTCTTCCCGGGCCTGATCTCTGACTTTCCTCTTCACCTGTAAACTCTCTCTGTAGACATCCTTTTTGGAAACCTCCAGCTCCTCCGCCACCCGAGCGATGGCTTTTTTCATGGATAGGCCCATTTCGCGGTAGTAGAGCTCGAGCGCTTCTTCAATCGCCGGCCTGGCAACCCTGGCCGGAACGGTGCTACCCTCCAGGACGATCGTTACTTCTCCCTTGATTTCTTCTTCGGCGAATTCCTTTAACACTTCGGAGAGGGTCCCCCGGTAGACCTCCTCGTAAACCTTGGTCATCTCCCGGGCCACCATGACCTGGCGTTCTCCCAGAATCCGAGAGGCATCTTCCAGAAAGGAACGCAGGCGTCTGGGAGATTCGTAGAAGATGAGCGTCTCCGGGCGGTCCTTCAGGGAAAGCAATAGTTTCTGTCTGCCAGCAGCCTTCGAAGGCAAGAAACCATAGAACAGAAAACTTTCCGTGGGCAGACCCGAAACACTCAAGGCAGCCACCAAAGCGGAAGGACCGGGGATCGGAACGAGGGGGATAGATTCCTGTACCGCCCTCCTCACCAACGGCTCACCTGGGTCAGAGATCCCCGGTGTGCCAGCATCCGTGACCAGGGCAATGCTCTTCCCTCCTCGAAGTTCTTCCAGCAGAGACTCTTCCCGCATCCTCCGGTTGTGCTCATGGTAGCTGAGCAATGGTTTGTGAATTCCATAGTGGCTGAGGAGTTGCCGGGTGCGACGGGTGTCCTCAGCCGCGATCAGGTCTACTTCTTTGAGCACGCGAAGAGCCCGCAACGTGATGTCCTCCAGATTCCCGATGGGGGTGGAGACAATGTATAAAGTACCCAAGAATTTTGCTGCTGGTCTCATGGAGTAGAAACTGCCAATCTCGTGGGTTTAGCCTCCATACGCCAAGCACGACCCCCTTGGCGATCCTGCCCTCTCTTCTTTCCTCTAAGGGGTGCCACCCGCCGGTTTCTTAACAGGTTCTCAATCATTCCCTGGGCCCAGTCCCACCTAAGGCGTGATCCTCCCGCCCGGGCCCAACGTTCTATCCTGAATCGAACTGGGAAAGATAGGGATAAAGACCTGACTATCCTGTAACCAGCGCATCATTGAACTTGGTGATCTTTTCATCAGGGACCTGCCCGTCCTTCGTCCAGCCTCGCTTCTGATAGTAGATGTCGAGGATCATTTCGTAATCCTCCCGCTTCAATATCTTTCCGGCATGAGGTCCTTCCGTCATCGGTAAATCGAAGACCCTCACGGGTGGATAGTCATCTTTTCGGGAGATGCCTAATCTCATATTAATTGCCCGGGTAAGGTCGTAGAGATCCGCAGAGCGCTGGAGGAGTTGGTCCAATGTCGTTTCTATGCCGGTGACCGCTGAATAATATTCCGCATAATTGTTCTGATCAAAACCGAGTTCGATCCAGGGCAGCCGGCAGACACCGAGCATATCGAAGAGAGGCCGCAGCGTTTGATGATAGATCACCAGGTCGGCCTTCTTTTCGAGAGGCCAATCCATCCCCATCTCCAGTTCCTTCGCAATGGTCCAGGCTCGGGCATGGTGGGCTCCGATATCGGAGGTGGCGTATCCCAGCGCCATGGAAATGGCAATTCTCGCATCATAAGCAGATTGCTCCAATCCTTTTACCTGGGAAATGATCGGTCGAAGCTGAGGCCACTGTTTGGTCACTCCAGGAGTGCCCTCGGCGAGGATGTTCCCGACGCCCTTGCGATGGGCGATCCGATGAAGGGTTTCGATGATCGCTTCTTCATTTCCCCATTTGAGCGGGAGACCATCGAGGTCCTTTTCCGAGAGGAGGCCGGTTTCGATCGCTTCCATCATGACCCCGATCAGGTTTCCGGCAGAGATCGTGTCCAATCCAAGTTCGTCGCAGAGCTGGTTGGCCTTGACGATGGCCGCAAAGTTGCTGACTCCGATATTCGAGCCAAACATACAGGCCGTCTCATATTCCGGTCCTTCGACGACCGTGCCGCGGTATTTGCCTTCCTTCACCAAACAGACGTTTCCACAGGCCATGGGGCAGGCAAAGCAGGCCGTATCGCCAATCTTGTATCTGGAGAGCATCTCGTATCCATTGATCTTCTTCGCGTCTTCGAAGACGCCTTCCTTGAAGTTATAGGTCGGCATCACTCCAGCCTCATTGACATAGTCGATAACCGACATCAGACCCTGCTCCTGCCAGAAAGGCAGATTCTTGTTCTCTCTCAGACTGCGGAAGGAAGCATCGGATACCTTTCGCAACCTGGGGAGATCGAAGACCGGGAGATCAAGAGAACCCCGGACGGCAATGGCCTTAAGATTTTTCGATCCCAGGACTGCGCCAATGCCCGTCCTTCCGGAATTTCTCCCCCAATCTGAGCTGACGCAGGCAAATTTGACTCGATTCTCCCCGGCGACGCCGATGGTCGCCACTTTAATATGTTGGTCCTTCAGTTCTTCCTTAATCAACCCCTCGGCTTCTAAGCTCCCCTTTCCTTTCAATTTCTCGTTGGGCATGATTCTCGCCGATTCGTTGTCGATCCAGAGATAGGAGAGGGTCTTCGCCTTCCCCGTAATGGCCAGGGCATCGAAACCGGCCTGGCGGAACTCGGTACCAAAGGAGCCCCCCATGCTTGAATCCCCGTAAATCCTGGTCTCCGGAGAGATCGAAATAAAGGAGGTCTTTCCGGACGCGGGAAGATAAAGACCGGCCAGGGGTCCCGGGGAGATGGCTAGAAGGTTTTCAGGACCGAGAGGATCAACGCTTCCTTTTTGCCGCAGGTTATCCCAGACCAGCTTGGCCCCAAATCCCCTTCCGCCGATATACTTGGCAGCAAAGGATTCATCAAATTCGAGTGGTTTTGCCTCTTCCCGATCGAGGTCAACCCAGAGGATCTTCCAGAAATATCCACCCTTAATCTTCCGCTTTTCCCTTTTCGATGTCGGCATATCTCAGAACCTTCCTTTCTCCTTTTTCAACGTATTCCACTTCTTTCATGTGCCCGTATTTCAACACACTTGCCATCCTCTGGGTCTGACCGAGAACGTGATCCGGAAGAAACAGAAGGGCGTTCTTGGGGCAGGCCTCCACACAGCGGGGTGACCCGTTACAAAGATTGCATTTGAAGGGTGTCTCAATCTCGTCGTGGAGGTAGATGGCCCCAAAGGGACAGGAGATGACACACTGCTGGCAGGAGATACATTTCTCCCCGTCGATGTCATAGATCCCGTCTTTTGTCACAATGGCGCCGGTCGGGCAGTTCTCCATGCATTTGGCCACCTTGCATTGTCGGCAGACGATCGGCATTCTTATGATCGGGTGGGGATAGACCACCATTACTTGAATGGCACTCTTCTTGGGGTTGTTCACTCCAAAGCGTTCGATGGAGCAGACCAGTTCACAAATCTTGCATCCAGAACAGCGTTCAGGCACAACGGCCAGTTTCCAAGACATATTTTCCTCCTTGCCCTTAAAAAGAGTCATCTCAGTGCCTAGGGGGTTTATCTCATAACATCGTGAACTTGGAAAATATCATAACATCGTGAACTAAAGTTGGTGTTTTCTATTTTTAGGGAGATCTCGGAGTAAGGGCCGAACAACTTGACCTTGGATAAT